>Ga0116157_10004954_pt1 | contig 12325 bp, 14 predicted proteins | sample AD_UKC048_MetaG_FD_89882 | JGI IMG/M metagenome (GOLD analysis project Ga0116157, IMG submission 89882) | Active sludge microbial communities of municipal wastewater-treating anaerobic digesters from USA - AD_UKC048_MetaG | ecosystem: Engineered > Bioreactor > Anaerobic > Digestate | place: USA... | reverse complement strand
TTCTTTCCTTATCTTTTAGCCGTGAGTTTGTTCTCAGATATTGCCGGAGTGAGCCCGCGCAACATTCTCGTATGAACTAACTTACGAGGCGGTCTCATTCCGGCCTACGAAAGGATTACAACAATGATCTATTAGCCACAAGATACGGATCCATTCGCTCCGCTCAGGATGACAAGATTGTGTTGTGATTCTGAACTTCGTGAAGAATCTATTTCTTTCCTTATCTTTTAGCCACAAGATACGGATCCATTCGCTTCGCTCAGGGGAAGGCTGCGGATCTTTGACCTAGGGAAGCCCAAGGACCCATACGATGTCCGACCTACGGAAAACGCCGGGTTGAAAACCGCAACCCGGCCTACGAAAGGATTACAACAATGACCCTCATCAGTCTCCCGTCCGTTTCACGGCGGGATCCAGCTCTCCTCCCTTTCGCTACGCTTCAGGGATCTTCGACCAAGGGAAGCCCATGGACACTTTGAAAACATAAACATTTCGTAAGAATCGCATACGCGGGCTTGACTTATCGCCCCCATCTGCGTATCATATGTTAGCACTCAATCTAATGGAGTGCTAATTCTTAACTGAAATTAAACGGAGGAACCCCATGACAATATCTATGCGTCCATTAGGAAGCCGGCTCGTGATCGAACCGATCGAGCAGGAAGAAGTAACCGCTGGCGGCATCGTGCTGCCCGAAACCGCGAAAGAAAAACCCCAGAAGGGTACTGTGCTCGCCATTGGCCCCGGCGATCGTGACGACGAAGGCAAGCGCATCCCGTTGGATGTGCAGGTTGGCGATACCGTGCTGTTCGCGAAGTATTCCGGCACCGAGATCAAGTACAACGGCAAGAAACTTTTGATTATGCGCGAGAGCGACGTCCTCGCGATTCTTTAAGATTATTGGAACAAGGAGAAATGACTTATGGCTAAACAATTAGTTTTTGGAGATGAAGCACGCCGATATCTGAAGAATGGCGTTGACGCGGTCGCGAATGCGGTCGCCACCACTTTAGGTCCCAAGGGACGCAATGTCGCCCTCGACCGCAAATACGGCTCCCCCACCATCACGCACGACGGCGTGACCGTGGCAAAAGAAATCGAACTCGAAGACCCCTATGAGAACATGGGCGCACAGCTCCTGAAGGAAGCCGCCACCAAGACCAACGATATCGCTGGCGATGGCACCACCACTTCCACCGTTCTGGCGCACGCGATCGTGACCGAAGGCCTCAAGAACCTGGCTGCCGGCGCCAACCCCATGCTGCTGAAGCGCGGAATCGAAGCGGCTGCCAAAGCTGTTTCTGAATCGATCCTGAGCCAGGCGATCGGCATCACCACCAAAGCCGAGATCGGCAACGTTGCCACCATTTCCGCCCAGGACGAGCAGATTGGCTCGTTGATCGCGGACGTGATGGACAAAGTCGGCAAAGACGGCGTCATCACCGTTGAGGAATCCAAGGCGCTCGAATTCGAGACCGAGTACGTGGAAGGTATGCAGTTCGACCGCGGCTACATCAGCCCCTATTTCGTGACCGACGCCGAGCACATGCAGGCTGAGATCAAGGACCCATACATTTTGATCTACGACAAGAAGATCTCCGCAGCCAACGACATCGTGCCCCTGCTCGAGAAAATGGTCCAGGTCGGCAAGCGCGACATCGTCATCATTGCTGAAGATGTGGACGGCGAAGCGATTGCTGCGCTCGTTTTGAACAAGATCCGCGGCGTTTTGAACGTCGTGGCTGTCAAAGCCCCCGGATTTGGCGATCGCCGCAAGGCTATGCTGCAGGACATCGCGATCCTGACCGACGCTTCCGTTATCTCCGAAGAGACCGGGCGCAAGCTGGAAAACGCGACCATCGAAGACCTCGGCCGCGCTGAGAAGATCACCATCGACAAAGATAACACCACCATCGTTGGCGGCAAGGGCGACACCAACGCCATCAAGGGTCGCATTGAGCAGATCCGCGTTGAGATCGACAACACCACCAGCGATTACGACCGCGAAAAACTCCAGGAACGCCTGGCGAAACTCTCCGGCGGGGTTGCCATCATCCGTGTTGGCGCAGCCACCGAGACCGAGCTGAAAGAAAAGAAACACCGCGTGGAAGACGCGCTCTCCGCGACCCGCGCAGCCGTTGAAGAAGGTATCGTACCTGGCGGCGGTGTGGCGCTCGTGAACGCAGTGGACGCGCTCAAGGATCTGAAACTTGAACAGGAAGATGCCCAGATCGGTATCAACATTGTTCGCAACGCCCTGACTGTTCCGATGAAGAGAATCGTCGAGAATGCCGGTAAGGATGGCTCTGTGGTCGTGGAAAACGTCCGCCAGCGCCAGGCCGCGCAGAACAACCGCCACATCGGCTTCAACGTTCTGACCGAAGAGTATGGCGACATGGTGCAGCTCGGTGTGATCGACCCCGCCAAGGTTACCCGCGGCGCGCTCGAGAACGCAGCTTCGATTGCTGCCATGATCCTCACCACCGAGGCTCTGATCACCGATATTCCCGCTCCCGAAGGCGCGGCTCCGGCCATGCCCCAGGGCGGTGGGATGTACTAGACCCTTAGGTAAATGATTGAAAAGGCTGGTCGAATTTTGACCAGCCTTTTACGTTCCTCGCCGAGAGAACAAAAATAGCGGCTGAGGCAGCCGCTAAATGATACAGGCGAAAAATTCTTTACATGTGTTTGGGGGTGTAATCCAGAGCCTGGATCAACTCCAGCAAACGATTCCTGAGGGTTGGATAGGAGAGACCGTAGACTTCTTCCATGCGGTTGAGTTTACCTTCGCAAGTGACGAAGGTAAGGAGGAAATTGCGCTGTTCATCGCTGAGCCTGTGCAGTGGATCCGCCTCGGGGACAAACTCTCCTTCAACGGTAATATCGCACTCGGGACAGTAATAGACCAGCACGTTCATAGGACCTTGACAGACTGGGCAACGAATTGGCAAATTGGACATGGGTACCTCCGGGAAAACAAAAATTTATATATCCATATTACAACTTTTGTAAACAAATGTCAAGCGGCTCTAAAGAATTTCTGAATTCAACTTCCGAATATTGCCCCTCCAAGGCATTTTATTTTTCGAGAAACACAGAATCGTGCCGATTTTGATAAACCCTGCCGGGGTTGTTATAATAAAGCATTGCTATCGAAGGAGAAGCCATGCCCCCCAAAATTGTAGAATGCATTCCTAACTTTTCAGAAGCCCGCCGCCCGGAAGTGGTGGACAAGATTATTGCGTCAGTCGCGAGCGTCAATGGCGTCCGCGTGCTGGACAGGCACTCGGATGTGGACCACAATCGCACCGTTTTGACCTTCGTTGGCACGCCGGATGCGGTGGAGGAAGCCGCTTACCTTGGTATTGCCAAGGCTGCGGAGTTGATCGATCTCAACCATCACCAAGGCGAACACCCGCGTATGGGGGCGACGGATGTGGTGCCGTTGTGCCGATTGCGGGCGTGACCATGCAGGAATGCGTCGAGATGGCGCGCCGACTGGGCAAGCGCGTGGCAGAAACGCTGGACATTCCGGTCTATTTTTACGAGGATGCTGCTATCCGACAAGATCGCGTGAACTTGGAAGACATACGGCACGGAGAATTCGAGGGCATCAAAGAGACCATCGCCACCGACCCCTATCGCGAACCCGACCTGGGACCCAGGCGTTTGGGACCTGCTGGAGCAACCGTGATTGGGGCACGGCAGCCTTTGATTGCGTATAACATCTTCCTAAACACTCCCGATGTCAGCATCGCCCAGAAGATTGCCAGGCGCGTGCGCAACTCGTCCGGCGGTTTCCATTACGTGAAGGGCATGGGCGTTTTGGTGGAAGGGTTGGCGCAAGTTTCGATGAACCTGACCAACTTCCACCGCTCACCGATGGCGCAAGTGACTGAATTCATTCGGCGTGAAGCCCAGCGTTACGGCGTTGGCATTCACCACTCAGAGATTGTCGGGTTGGTGCCTTCGCAGGCGATGGTGAATGCGGCTCGCTACTACATGCAGATGGATGGTTTTGAGAACGAGCAACTGCTCGAAAATCGGCTTTTTGGTTTTAATGAAGAAGGGGAGTCAGCTGCCGGCAACAAGGTTGACTTTATTGACCAGGTGGCGGAAGGCACCCCGGCACCCGGGGGTGGATCGGCAGCAGCCCATACCGCGGCGCTTGGAGCCGCATTGGCGCTGATGGTAGCGCGCCTGACGGTAGGGAAGCCCAAATATGCATCTGCGGAAGCGGAAAGCTGGCAGGTGATTGAAGAGGGTGAGGCGCTGCGAACCCGCCTGACCGCGGCGATTCAGCACGACGCAGAAGCCTTCGACGGCATTTTGGTGGCGCGGCGACTGCCCAAAGCGGACGAAGCCCAGATTGCTGCTCGCAATGAAGCTATTCGCGTAGCCAGCCTTTATGCCGCACAGGTGCCGCTGGAAACCGCGCGCGACTGCGTGGAGGTGCTCAGGATGACCGCGCGGATGGCAGAGATTGGCAACCTAAACTGCATTTCAGATGCTGCCGCTGGCGCGCACCTCGCCAAAGCTGGTTTCGAAGCTGCCCGATTGAACGTGAAGATCAACCTGCAAGGTTACGAGCAGGATCCAGACGCGCAGGCATTCGTGGCTGAGGCAGACGCGCTGCGCGAAGAGGTGGAGAGCTTGATGGGTAAGCTCGAAGGTGTCCTGCAAGAGCGTGCAGGACTGTGAGCGAGATGCAGATTGTTGTCGGCTCCCGGAACCCAGCCAAGTTGGAAGCGGTGAGTGTTGCGTTTGCGAGCTTTTTTCCCGAAGTTAGCTTCGAGGTGCAACCCGTAAGCGTGCCCTCTGGTGTGAGCGCTCAGCCTTTAAGCGACCATGAAACTCTGACTGGTGCTGCCAACCGCGCAAAGGCTACCCGAGAGCTTGAGCCAGAGGCAGATTTTTGGCTTGGCATCGAGGGCGGACTGCAGCCCGTGCCAGGCGAGCCCGATGCTTACCTTTCTTATTGTTGGGTGGTGGCGTTGGGTAGGAAGCTAGCCGGCAGAGCACGCTCAGCCAGCTACGAGCTGCCCAGCGCGATTTGCGACTTGATCAGGCAGGGGATGGAGCTCGGCGATGCAGATGATTTCATCTTCGGGGTGTCCGGTTCAAAGCGCGAGAGGGGAGGTGTGGGCTTGCTGACTGATGATAGAGTAACCCGCAGCCAGTTTTACGCGGAAGCAGTCAAACTCGCCCTGATCCCATTCGTGAATCCAGAGTTATTTCCGGAACACAAGGAGTGAGATGGAAAAGAATTACTGGCTGCACAAAAAACTGGAGGATATGACCCACGAGGAATGGGAAGCGCTTTGTGATGGCTGTTCCAAGTGCTGCCTGTTCAAGCTGCGTGAGCCTGGCCTTCCCGGCGTGCGCTTTACCAACGTTGTCTGCCGCTACATGGACATGGAAACTTGCTTTTGCACTGACTATGAGCACCGCCACGAGAACGTGCCTGAGTGCATCCTGCTTACCCCTGAACTGGTTTATCATATCGACTGGCTGCCCAAAACCTGCGCCTACTACCTTGTGTCCGAAGGAAAGGATCTGCCCTGGTGGCATCCACTGAAGACTGGCAATCGGGACTCCACCCGCAAGGCTGGCGGATCTGTCTTTGGCAAGGTTGTGAGTGAAACCGAAGTGGACATGGACGATCTTGAGGATATGGTGGTTAATTGGTTTGAATGATCCTATTTTTAAGCTAAAATAGATAATGTGAAACGGGAGCGTGCTCATGTCTGAAAACGGTCAAACCAATCAAAGAATGCTTCTGGCAATCGTTACCGGACCGGATAGCGATAACGTGGAAAACGCGTTGGAGCAGATGGGATACGCCTTTGCAAGGTTACCCAGCGTGGGAGGGTTGTTGCGAGAACGCAACGTTACTTTTCTGATTGGCTGCCCGGAGAATGAGACGGGTCAACTCCGTCAGCTTCTACAGGATGTCGCGGGGCGCCGGATCGGCTACGTTTCACCCGTGCTCGACAATCTGCCGATGGGATCGCTGATCCCAACAGAGGTGCAGATTGGCGGCGTGACCATTTTTGATCTGGATATTGAACACTACGAGGAAATCGGATGAAAAAACTGATTATTGCAATTATCAGAGATGACGACAACGAGCGTGTGTCTGCAAAGTTGACAGCTGAAGATTTTCGGGTAACCCAGATTGCCTCCACCGGCGGCTTTTTGCGCAGTGGACGGAGTACCCTCTTGATCGGCGTAGAAGACGAACGCGTGCCGCGAGCGCTTGAGGTCCTGCGCGAAAACTGCTCCGATACCCGGAATCCGCAGGAAAAGAAAGCCACTGTTTTTGTGCTCAACGTGGACGAGTTTGCCCAGCTTTAATCGTTATCCATCACACTGTTGCACGTCCCCAGGCATCGTCTTTGCAGTTCGGACGAGGCTTGGACTATAATAATCTCAAAATATTTGCTCTAACTATTCCAAAAGGATAAACTATGAATTTTACAAAGGCTTTTACGTATATTTTTGATGATCAACGTTGGCTCGAGAAATTGGTCATCCCTCTTTTGGTTACTCTGATCCCCGTCATTGGTTGGATGGTGGTTGCGGGTTACCTGCTTCACGTCACTCGCAACGTGGCGGAACAACAGGCGGAGCCCCTGCCTGAGCTTCAGTTTGGCGCAGATCTGGGCAGAGGATTTAAGATTTTCGTGGCTAACCTGGTCTATGCATTGCCAATCATCATCGTCAGCACCTTATTGTTCCTCCCGCTGGCACTGACTGAAAACAGCATTAACACGACATGGTTTGCCATTGCATTAGCCATCTTCGCTGGCTTGCTGATCCTGGTGTATGCGATCTTGCTGACAATTCTGATGCCGGCTGTGAATGCAAACCTCGCTGTCAAGGAACGGATTAGCGCGGCTTTCGAATTCAAGAATATTTTCAGCATGCTCAGGAACAACTTCGGAGCCTGGCTGATTGTGATCGGTGGAAGCATTCTTTGCAGCGTGATCATCGCCCCGATAGGTGGAATTGTCTTGGCTATTGGCGCAATCGTCACCGGGTTATACTCTCAACTGATCATCGCACATCTAACCGGGCAGGCTTATGCCCAATCCCAAACGCCTGGCGGGCAAGGCGCTCCTTTGTCATAACCTCGTAAATAATCCACAAACGACCCTGAGAAGGGTCGTTTGTTTTTTGTCAAATATTGAAGGAAAGCCCAGGTACTTTCAGTTTAGGTAATATCAAGCTATCAGACAGACTATTCTGTGACAGTAAGCATCATCACTACTTCTCAACAGTAATTGTTCAGAAGGATGTCATTAACTGCGGTTACATCCCGCAAGTAACTACCTCTACGTGTTCTTTAGCTTTGGTCGACTATGACCTTTTTGCAGGAACCTCTTCGCGAGAACCGGCTCCCTTGTGAACCAATCCAGCCAAAGATAAGCGCCAACGGGATGTAACTTGAAGTCTTGAACCAAGTTCTCAACGTCGAACTCTTCCACTTGAATATTGGTTAGTTCATTCGACACTAAAAATTTCTCGATGGCGAATTTTATGTCTTCCCGAGCGTTGATAATTTTTTGAGCTGCACCCTCTGCAGTTTTTTCCGGATATTCCTGCTTTTCAACAAGGTGCCTGATGATCTCTTCTTTTTCCATAAAACACTCACTTTCCATATACGCCATCCTGAATCGCGGCTGCATAACCCCAGGCATCTGCTTCCACGGGCTGGTTCACATATCCTTCAGGGTCTAATGAAGGATCAATGTAATTTCCGGGTTCCATATTTTCTCTCCACGCGTCAACAACCGCCGGATCTGAAACAATTTCGGGATGACTGATTGCATAAGACTGGTAAGCATGCCTGCCTTCGTGCACAATTGTGTCCACATTTTCAGAAACAGGCTTATCTCCTGCCAGGTGATTGGCGTTGATCGTAATTGCTTCTCCATCCCATCCTCCGTATTGATCTGGCGGAAGATCAACCGGAATCACAGGAACGCTTGGACGTCCTTGAATCTCAGCCATACTTCCTTCAACCGCTTGAAGAGAGGCCAATCTCTCAGAAACGTCGAGATTTTCCCAGCTGTCAGGTTGAATTTCAGGTATGTTATTCAGGGATTCGATTGCATCAACGATTTGGCCTTCGGTTTCAAGCGCAAAATCGTCTTGTTGATCAGTTACAACTGGTATCTCGCTTGCAGAATCCGGAGTATTGTCCATTTGCTCATTTAAATCTGAGTCCATTTATCCTCCTTGACTAATTAGCCCATCATTTCCGGATTACCACTTCCACCTTCTTCTTCCTCAATTGTATCTCCCCATATTTCTCTTTCTGGCATTTCTGGTCCGGTTTCCACCCTTCGGTCAAACCCTAATTCAGTTGTCGCAATACTTTCTACCCCACCCGTTAAGTAACTACCTGATGGTTGTTCTTCGTCACTTGGAGTTTCATCGGTCGGAGTGTCTGCTGCTGATAAATCTTCGGTGGTGGCAACATCTGTTGGTGGGAGGCTTTCATCCAGACTTGTATCGGGTTCTTCAACCGCGATTAAATCATCTGAAGCGTTTTCCCAATTAACATCCCCACCAGTATCCTCGATTTCGACATCATCATCCGCGACGGAAAAATTATCATCCATGTTCGTCTCCCTTATTATTCACTAATTATTCGGAGTAGATTCTTTGCCCTTGCTTTTTGTTCATTCGGAACAGAATCCAAGCTTGTGATTCTTGTGGCTTCATGCGCCAGGAAACAGTAAGTCCAACCCTTCACCTGATCCTCTGTGAGGGAGGCCCAACGACTTCGGATCCCATCCTGCAGTTCTTTAACAATGTTTTTTACGTCACTGACATTTTCTTTCATCAAAGCCTGGCTAATAAGCGCGGAAAATCGCTCGTAGATTTGAGGTTTCTGTAAAATCTGACGATCGACTGTAAGTTTGTATTTACATTCAGATTGTTCCCGACCGGGGCACAGAAAACAGGTTTGCATGGGAGCATTGAGAGCCCAGCGTATGACATTTGATGGCAGTTTTTGCCGGTCTTGTTTTACCTCAGCGATGATGGAATTCGTCCAGTCGACAACTTCGACGTTTCCCAAATCCAGTTTTTGGTTCTGACCGACCATAAACTCGCGTATGGATTTGTCATCAATAGCCTTTGAAAGCGCTTTGTTAAAACCTTTCTGATCTCCGAATTCAGGTACTTTCATATGAACAGGCTGACCAAACATACTCCGAACAACCGCAAAACCAGGTTTTAGGGTTCGCGCGTATTCCTGTTGATTTTTGTTCAAGTTGGTTATCGTGGAAAAAAGTTCAAAACTTGGAGCATCTTCCAACCAGTGCATGATTTTTAGATAGGTATTTCCAATTGCACCCTTGACCAATATTGTTGGTATCTGCTCAGCAATGACAATCCCCTCGCCGTAGGCGCGCACTTCGGCGAGCATATTTCCGAAATCCTCACCCGCACTGCCTCGGGCGTTTCCTCGTCCTTCTGCACTGGGGTGACCTTCTGACATCAGGCGGTGAGCTTCTTCCACGATGGTGATGTGGGGGCAGTCGAGTGGTCGGGGGTTAATTTCTACTGCTTCTGAAAAACAAACGAGCAGAAAGCCCATGATTAAAGAAATATCATCCGTAGAGCCAATTCTCCCCAACTCCATGATGGTTGGCTTGTTCATGATCTTTTCAAAGGACATGGATTCACGCACGTTGATCGCATAGCCTACGTTTTCGAGTAAATCACCAATGCGGATGATAGAAGCCTGACGGACATTGTCGCGCGTTTCTCCGCTGTAATTCAGTTTTTCGGTGATTTCCTGGATTGCCTCCAAGAATTCAGACATAATGGGGAATTCCAACTCAGTTCCACCCCTGTCCAGGGCAACGTTCCATCCTTTATTTCGATAGATCATCCGAAGCGCTTCCCGATAGATCATGGGAAGCGGTTCTACCAATGAGAATGCAGACTCGAAAACTCGCATCAATCTGGAAATATGGGTTTTTAACAATATACCCTTAGGCACCACAAAAGGATTAAACCGGAACGGGGAGGTTGTTTCATCTCCGACGGTGTAGATCAACAAATCGTTGGTTAATTCCTGAAATCCCCGTAATTCGCGGTAATCGGGTTTGTCGATTGGATAAAGCACCATGAACGGGATCTTATGTTTGGTCCAGAGCTGTGAAAGAATATGTTTAATGGTGGTACTTTTACCAGAACCTGTTGAACCAGCGATGAGAGCGTGGCGTGTGAGATCCCGGACAGGAATGGTGAACTCTTCTTGCGTCGCAGTTCCGCGATGATAGATCTGGCCGATGGAAATACGCTTTTGTTCTAGGATTCTCTTGGAATTTTCAGCAATATTGTCCTGGTTAGCACGGGCTTGTTCTCTCATTTCCAACCCATCAATTGGAGAAATGAAAGGCTCATTTCTTACCAGGATGCCCGGCAGGTATCCCGATTCAGGAGGAATGGGCAGGCGAAAAGCCCCATAAGCTTCCTGGGCTGTTGCCAGATATCGCAGTCTCTTCAATGGATCCGCTGCAATCGTAAAGCCCCAGACATCATGTTCCAGATTCTTGATATTGTTAATTTCAGTCGTTAACTGGACGTTGTCTACTGGTTGGGCAGCCACCCAGGAGGTTGGGTACTTATTGGCTGCGTTTCCCATCATTTCTGAGCCAAGTGATTCCACAAGACCCCTGGGAACACTGGACTCTCCAACAATATGAACTCTCACCATGAGTAACTGCTCACGTTCGATCATCAGATTGTCGTACACATAAACGCCGATCTGAGATCGTTTTCGGATATATTCCTCGGTGACATCATCATCTTCTGAGGCGGTCTTCTTAAACTGACCAACCATGAAACTTACATTGTAAATTTCCTGATCGAACATCTTCGTCGGGCGCAAACTGATATCCACAAAGCACTTTTCGGGCTGTGATGCCAATGCCATAAAAAAGCGGCTCATCGGGTTGGAATTCTGACTGGGCACAAAAGGATGCGCAATGTAATCCCCTTTTCTCTCAACCCGGGCAGTGGGGGCGGTGCTGCGGATTGGCATATCCTCATATTTCCGAATTTCCAGCAGGTTTTCACTCCGCAGGGAATCAAAAGGGATCGGCTCGTAGTATTGAAAGAACTCTTCCTCACTGGTTACCGGGTCAAGCGGGTAGCCAAAGGGATCTTCGGTGGGAAATATGCTTGAAAATCTTTCCCATAGTGCCTCACCATACTGAAGCGCGTTGGATGGTGTTTTGGAGAAGGATTTAGCCAAAAAGATAATGTCGATCAGGTTCGGCTGCCCGATAACGGGGTTGGGTGTTGAAATAAAGCGCAACACAAAGGTGGATTGGTTTTCGCGGATACGTGCGAGATCGTAAATGAAACGAAATTGTCTTTGCTGAATCAATGCTATGCGGCTATTACCAACGCGTATTAGATCATCAGAACGCATCAGAGGTAAGAAGGGAACCCGGGCAGCCCAGATGGCATGTACGCCTTCAATTGCCCGGTATGTTACACCGCTCTGATTATCGAAACTGTAAGCCTGGTTGACCAGGGTATGTTCGCTGGTGAAGATATACGGATAGATATTTTTCATGATTTCCTTTGATTACAAAGACTTATCATTTTATTCTCTGAGTGGTGTAGATTGTCCAATGTGTCATTAGACCTCCTCGCCAATCTCCTAGTTTGTTCGTTTTTCGGCAACGAACCAATCAACAATACCATCACAAAACCAACCCATCATTATCTCGTAAGCTAACTCCCGTATCTTTGCGCTTGAATTTCAGAGATATTTTTTCGCAGCTCTGTAACTTGCGGTTGGAGAGTGTTTTGAATGTAATTGGATACCCTTTCTGTCTTCATTTTTCCTTTGAATATAATCATTAGAACAAGCCCGACCAGAATCAGCAGAAAACCAATTGTAGAAACAATTCCAGACTCATCAGCAATAGCTCCAAGCATCAACATGAGCCATCCCCCCACGAAAATTGCTTTTCCAATATTTGAACCTGTTATGGATACAAATACTTGCTTTAGCTGATAAGTTTTTGCTTTGTAATACTTTTTGGGATTGGTTTCAGCCTCCTGAATTTCAGCCTGGGTTTCCTTAATTAGTTCTTGAAGGCTTTGGATCTGTTCCGCCTGGTTTTTCTTGAAGTACTCAACCTTGTTGACACCACAACTGGAGCAAAACTTGTTGGAGATCTCAACGAATTCACCACAGCTTGGACAGTCAAGCCCAATCCTCGTGCCACATTTGACGCAAAACTGGGTCCCGATCGGATTAGCCTTCTTGCAGTTGGGATTCGTG
>Ga0116157_10004944_pt1 | contig 12341 bp, 8 predicted proteins | sample AD_UKC048_MetaG_FD_89882 | JGI IMG/M metagenome (GOLD analysis project Ga0116157, IMG submission 89882) | Active sludge microbial communities of municipal wastewater-treating anaerobic digesters from USA - AD_UKC048_MetaG | ecosystem: Engineered > Bioreactor > Anaerobic > Digestate | place: USA... | reverse complement strand
GGGCGCCTTCGGTCTTGCCGGTATCGGTGCTAACACCGTAACTGACAACGTCGTTGATCTTGCTTACCTGCAGATCAAAGACATGTTCCGCTTCGGTGGCGACTTCACTTTCGGTCGCAATTTCTACACCCACGGCCATGCTCTCCTCCTGAACGACTATGTTGATGCTATCCGCTACTACAAACGCTCAGGCGATGTAGACGTAGTTTTCCAGACTATTTATGACCGCCACCAGGGTCGCTATACCGATGACGCAGCTGTTGACTTCCGCAACGTCTGGAACCTCAACCTCGGCACCAAATATCGCGATCACGACCTCTATATGGGTCTCTACATGCAGGATGAACCCGCCCGGTTTGTCAACATGACTGACAATTTCGGCGCTTTCATTTGTGCCAACCCGGCTCTCAATAAGACTTCTACTGTTGCTGCTGCCGCTCAGACCAGTGATAGCCGCTGGGATGTGGAATTCGGTTCAAAAGGTCCGATTGGCAACAACGGCCATTGGGATTATGACCTTGGTTTTGCTTATACCAATTACGAAATCGATGTTGATAACAATGCTGCTACTGCCGCTGCTCCTTGGATCAGCCCAGAAATGCAGGGTTGGATGGGTCACGTTGCCGTTAAATGGGACAGCAAAAAAGAATGGGCTGCCAAGCTTGCTTTCACCTTTGCTGATGACGAATCAATGGGTTCTATTGCTCTCGACAACGACCAGAGATACCAGGACGGTATTGAAACTCCTTACGAAGACATCAGCCGTGGTAACAGCTATTTCCGCAATGGCCTGTTTAACATGAGCAACCTGAAACTTCAGGCTGAATACCGCCCGAGAGACAGTAAGCACTATTTCAGACTCGCCGGCGATATGCTTGACGAAATGAAAGACACTGTTGGCAATGACCTTACCAGATACATCAATGGTTCTGCAAATCAGGCAAACCATCTGCTCGCTGGCCAGACCTCAAAAACCAACACTGCTTATGACCGCTGGAATAATTTCATGACTGCTGATGCCAGAGCTACTGTTCTGACCTTCGAATATCGCTATCAGCTGGCTGAAAATACCAAGATCAGAGTTGGTTTTACCAGCTTCGACATGACTGGCGATGCTCTCAAAGCCAACTGGGTTAACGGTGCTGCCGTTGCCGGTACTAATGCCATCTCTGCTGGTCGTGGTCTTGCTAATGACTACGACTACAACATGCTCTGGGCTGAAATTTTCAGCAAGTTCTGATGTAGTTACCGATGCTGATCCACGGATTGGCTGAGGAAATGCAATTAACCCGCCGGGCGTAAGCCCGGCGGGTTTTTTAATTTACGGTTACAGATGAATACAGAAGAAAAAATTGCTACGGATGAAAACCGATATGCGCAGATAAAAATGCAAAGAGTTTTGCCAGGCGCTGGACGGGAAAACGTTAGGGCAGGTTCTACTTATTTTTTGTTTTGCAAAGTTATGCCAGCCCACTGTTCGGTTGCGTATTGACATTATTCCCGGCGGGACTTATGCTTGCAGATGTAACCACGAATTGTACCGACTTCTGAGGAGGAAACCGATCGAATGAAACTTAGAATTCTTGCCGTTATGGCTCTTTTTGCCCTTTGTTCAGTTGCCGGGTTTGCCGGCGCAATGCTGCCACTGGTACCGGGCGATGCCTATCTGGTGGTAAATTTTGACTTTGCCGCTCTGGCAAATCAGCCCGAAATCAAGGCTCTGGTCGAAACCCAGCTCAACAATCAGAACGACAATTATGCTGATTTCTACAAACGCGCCGGCATCGAACCGGCCCGTGACATCAAGAACGTCACCATCTTCGTCGACGGCAAAGAACGCTCAGGCGTCATCGTCAATGGCAGTTTCGATACCGCTAAAATCTCTGAGCTGGTTCAGAAAGACACCGAACTGGCCGGCAAATTTGCCATCGCTACCATCGAAGGCATGCAGGCTGTTAAGAACACCGCCAACGAAAATGCCAACATGATGTTCGTTAACCAGAATACTGTAGCTTTTGGCACAGAAGAAGTTCTCAAAGAAGTTGCCACCCTCAACGCCGGCAAAGGCAGCGATATCAGCAAAAATAAAGATTTCACCGGCATGATGGAAAAGGTTGACGCCACTTCTCAGGTTTGGGGTGCTATTGTAACCGCTCCGAACTGGCAGAGCCGCATCAATGTGCCGGTTACCGGCCTTGAAAACATGAAGACCGCTTTCTTCAGCCTCGACTATGATAAAGAATTCACCATGGTTTTCACCGCCCTGATCGGCGACAACAAAGAACTGCCCAAGTTCACCGCCGCCATGCAGAATCTGCTCGATGCTTTCAAAGGCTGGGTCGCTTCTGTTCCTGAAATGGCTGAGATCCTCAAAGACGCTCAGGTTCAGGACAACAAAGAAAACCTGGCTCGCATCGTCGTTTCGATGCCCGCCGCCGATTTCATGACCAGAATGGCCAAAATCGCCGAAAAGGCCGCCGAACCCAAAAAGTAATCTTAATTAATTGAAAATGAGCCCGGCAGTTTTTCTGCCGGGCTTTTAATTTTCGGGCTGGTTCCATTTGTGGCGGAGGATCTGCATAACGAAAACAGGTATTTTCAGCATCCGCATGAAGCGAAATGGTTCCAGCCACAGGCGGAAAAGCCATTCGATGCCGCACTGCTGCATCCAGACCGGCGCCCGTGGCAGAGTCTGTGATATGACGTCGAAACTGCCGCCGATACCGATGGCGACGCCGTGGTCAAGATAGCCGCGCAGTCTGCTGATAAACCATTCCTGTCGCGGAACCCCGAGAGCGACAAAGACGATATCGGGGCTGGTCGCGGCGATTTCTTTCATTATCGCTTCTTCTTCAGCGGAATCAGCTGCAAAAAAACCGTGCCTGACGCCACAGAAATTTATTTTTCCTTGTGGGTTAAGACTCTGTACCGCCTGTTCGGCGATTCCGGGGCGACCGCCGATGCAGTAAATTTTCCAACCGCTTGTAGCAGCACGATCGCAGATCTGGCTGACCAGAGCTACGCCTGGCACGCGCCCCCGCAGAGGTTTTCCGAGAAAATCAGAGGCCCAGACAATACCGGCACCATCGGGAACCACCATTTCGGCTCGCTGCATAACCGATTTGAAGCGTTCCTCTTCTGATGCTCTGACCAGAGCAAGCGAATCGGCGGTAATTATGTGCATGAGACCGGTAGTTTTATTTTTAAGGTAATCGGCGATTCTATCGAGAACCTGGGCGGGAGTTACGGCGTCTATAGAAATGCCCAGCATTTCGATTTTGATGGGCACTGGTGCGTTTGCTTCGTTGCGTCGGGCAAAAGTACCCGTAAACCCGGCGAGTGCACTTACGAGCAGCAAAAACAGAGCAAAATACCCAAATGCCGGTGCGTCAACGGTTACCAGCAGGCCAAAGAAATTCAGACAGAGAAAAATCAGACCCGAAAACACCACGGTTTTTTCGCGCTGCAGGGTCCAGGACCATTGCCGTTCAACTCCTGTGTCTGGTCGATGCAACCGGTTGCCGAAATATGACACGATGATCATTGTGCAGATGAGCGCAAAAGGGAAAAATATGACCATCGAGGGAATAAACAGCCCGAAAAACATCAGTTTCTGCGAGCTCTCTGCCATAGAAACGGCTGCAAGAAGAAATCCGGCGGCAAAAAGCCCGCTGCTGCCCTGAAGAACTCTGCGGCCGGTTGCCGAGTAAAGCAGCATCAGAATTGCGGCGATCATTATTGCCGTGTTTACAGCAATCAGATATGGGGAGTGTTCTCCGGTGGAAAATACAACAAACTGTGAAAGGGAAGTCGTGGCGAGCAGAATGAATGGCATCTCATAAACCAGCGCCGAAATTTTCAGGCAGACAATTATGAGAATTGCCCATAAAGTACTTGAAACTATTCGCAAACCTGAGCCTGTACCTGGCAGGCCTGCAAAGATAGCGGCAGAGACGATCAATACCACAATTGGCAGCAGGGTGGCATATTTGATGCGGAACCGGTCGCGCAAAAAACCCGTTATTGCCAGAAGAACTGCACCGGTTGCAACCGGCAGCATTTTGGGGTCCGCGTTGTATGAAAAGACTGCGCCGGCAAGTGCGCCGAGCAATGGAAAAGCCCCGGCGTAATGCCCCCGGCCAAGCTCAAATGGCTGGTTTTTTGTCAGCAGATAGCCAGCGAGCCACAAGGCCAGCGTCGTTAAAATTGTTGTGATAATTGGAAAAAGTTCTGACATGATTATTACATCGGCTTAAGGCAGATAACATTTGAGCTGTGGATATCTGCATACAAGATATAAAGTGGTTTTGGCAGATTAACTCAGATGAACGCTACCAACGTGTTATTGCTGCGAAGTCTGTTTTCGTGCTTGTATCCGAAGGGGAAAGGCGGTCGTCGGTATCTGCATGGTCTTTAACATGGTTTTGCCGGTCTGAGAGTGTGGTGGCAGAGATAATGGTTAAATGGGCTTTGCTGCAATTAAGATTAAAAAGATTGTTCGGGTAAAATCCCGGGGATTGCAGTTCTGGCGAAGATCTCTTTCAGACGTTGCCGGAGAGCTCCCAGTAGACGATGTAGTAAAGAATTGCCGCAAAATAGGCAATCTCAACGCCAAGCAGAATCGGAAAAGCTTTTCTTTGTTTGTCCCACCAGTCCCAGAAGAAGTTCAGTCGGTCAAAAATGGCCAACAGAGCGTGTACAAGACCCCACGAAAAGGCAAAAAGCAGGGTCAGGCAGACTGGTATCAGGTAATAAATCGTCATGGCCTGATAATATCACAGGCTTTGCCACAAGGCAACACAATGTGACCTGAGATTGCAGTTTGTGAGTTTCCGGCGGTCTGTGGTAAGATGGCCGGGGTCGGTTCTTTATCCCTGCCGCCCAGGAGGAAAAATGAAAAAACGAAGTTATCTGCTGGCCGCATTGTTAAGCATTACTCCTTTCATTGCTGCCGGCGCTGCTGAAGTAATTTTTGCCGGAAACCGGGACGGACAGTTCGATCTTTTCAGGGCCGATCTCAAAACAGCACAGACGCAGCAGCTTACTGATACCTCTGCCGATGAAACCATGCCGGCCGTTTCGCCCGATGGCCAAAAGCTGGTATTTATTTCAAACCGTGCTGGTGCTGATTCTATTTTTATGATGCCGATAGCTGGCAGTGCTTCTGAAGCCATCGATATCAGCAGTGGCATGGGCGCCTATGCCAACCCGGCTTTCTCGCCAGATGGAACAAGGATTGCAGTAAGGTATGCTCCTGATCCTCAGGAACCCTCGGCAGCCACCCGCATTGTATTGCTCGATCCGCAGACCCGTAAGCAGGAAACCATAATCGACAGCAATAAGCTCAAAACCAGCGAAAATTCTGACGCGGTTGTAGTTGTTGACCGCCCGGTGTGGGTTTCTGACAACCTCATTGCTTACCTGATCGCCGAATATTCTGACCCCGAAATGGGGCGCCTGACCAAATCGACCATTTATTTTTTCGACCTGAAAAAACAGGAGCAGACGAGAGTTGCCGGCGGCGAAAGCTATTTCAATGCCGATGGCAGCCCGATGGGTTTCAAGGCAACAATGCCGGTTATTGCAACGATAGAGTCGGGCCGAACGCTCGTTTTCACCGCGATCAGGGGCGGCACCAACCGGGAACCGATGAAAATCGCCCTTTCGGGTGGTGAAAAGGGAATCGTTGAGCTGAGCGACCCTGATTTTTTCGGCCCTCTGCTGCTGGCAGGTGACTTCTGGGTTTATGGTTTCATGGACGAAGAGAGCAACACCGGGCTGGCCTGGCGTCCGAAAGACATGAAGAGTCCGAAAACTGTGTTTTCATTCAATGGCAGAATCATCACGCCTGCGGTTTTGCCCTGAAAGAAACTGTATTATACATCACCGTAGCCTGACTGACAGGCCTGGCCGGCGAACTGATCCGGCTCATAATAACTATGGATTATTTAACCCTGCGAAAGCATGTTGCCTGGCTGGCAAAGGCCCTTGAAGACCGCCCGGTGATAATCAGAGGCATTGACCTGCCCGGCCGCAGCTTTTCGCTGCGCCTGAAGCGCCGTGAAGGGCCTTCCGAACTTGTGTTCTGTCTCGATGCTCCGGCTCAAAGCCTCTGGCTGGCTGAAAACAGTTGTGAAATCGAACGTGCCTCTTCGCTTGTGCGCACCATAAACCGCCTGCTGATCAATGGTCGCCTGACCAGGGTTTCTCTGGCCGGCAGCGAGGCTGAAGGTCGATTTGACCGGGTGGTGAAACTGCAGGTAACCGTAATTGACAGCTTTTTCGGTAATCGCAGCGACTTTTTTATTCTGGCCGAATTCACCGGTAGGATTGCCGATATTTTCATCTGCGATTCCGACCTGAAAATTCTCGATCGTCTTTCACGCAGCTCAAACAATATGATTGGTGCGACCTACAGCCTTCCAGATGCTTCGCCATCCGCTGATCCCGTTAGTGTGAGTGATGAAGAACTAAATAAAATTTTTGCCGGCCCTCCAGAATCCTGGAAAACCCGGCTCGGAATTTTTTCACCGCAGCTCGAAGCCGAGCTCATTTTCAGGTCGGGAAAAGGCGCTTCGCCGCCTGAGCGGGCCGCGATGTTTCGCGAGCTTGTGAGTGAAGCTGCCTCAGAGCAGCAGCTGTCAGTATATCTTAAAAATGGTCGTTGCCGGGCTGTTTCCTGTTTCAGGCTGGGGCACCTTTCAGAACAGCCTGATCTTGGTTTTGCATCGGTTAATGCCGCCCTGAATTGGCTTGAACAGTCTCAATCAGCCCCCGGAAGATTGAAAGAGACCATAAAACAGGTTGTCGCCCGTTTTCAGCGCGATCTGCGTCAAAAACAGGACCTGCTGGAAGAGCAGCAGCGGTTGCATGTGAAGTTTTCCGGTGCTGATCATCTGCAGAATCTGGGCAATCTGCTGGTGGCAAATATTTATCGTATCCGCCCCGGTTCGAAGAGTGTTGAACTCGAAGACTGGCAGACCGGAAAATCTGTAATGATAGAGCTCGACCCGACCCGAACCCCGGCTGCCAATGCCACTCGCTATTTTTCTCTTTACAAAAAGGCCCGGCGTGGCCTGGCCGAGGTTGAAAAGCGCATTCAGACAATTCGGGCCGAAATGGCGTGGCTGCATGAGCAGATCTGGCTGGCCGAAAACGCCAGCAATGAAGCAGATCTGCCGTGTGAAGAAAAAAAATCCCGCGCCCGGCGCGGCTCAGGTCAGGCAAAAGAACCGATTGCGGGTCGAAAGGGCCGGGCGGCACTGGTTAAACCTGATTTCGAAATTGACGGTTGCCGTTATTATATTGGTCGAAATGCCCGTCAGAACGATGTACTGACTTTTCAGGTTGCCCGGCGGGGTGACTGGTGGTTTCATACCAATGATGTGCCGGGAGCGCATGTGATTCTCAAAAAAGCCGAAGGCAGTGTGAGCGAAGTCGACCTCTGGAGGGGTGCGGTTCTTGCAGCCTGGTTCAGTTTTGCGCGCAACAGCAGTAAGGTTGCGGTCGATGCGACCGAAGCGGCTAATGTTAAAAGAATTCCGGGGGGTATGCCGGGGCGGGTTTCATTTACCGGTCAGCACACCATTCTTGTTAACCCGGCCGATTGTGAAAAATTTGGCTTAAATCTGTTTAAAGATCAGAAAACTTGATGCCGGCAAACTCGGCGTGAAGCTTTTCCTGTAAGGCTCTGAGGCGCAGGCATACCTTGCAGGTGGTTGAGCGGCTGCAGGCGTCGTCAGAATCCGAGCAGACATTGAGATGACATGATCTTGCGTCAAAAATTTTAAGAACGTCGAGAAGCGACAGTTTCTCCGGGTCTTGAATAAGGTAGATGCCGCCCTGTTTTCCGCGGGCAGCGCCGACGATCTTTGACTCGACCAGCTGATGAGAAATTTTTCGCAGAAAACGATAGGGTATTTCGGCCTTCTCACTGATTTCAGTTGTGGCAACCGGGCCCTGCCCAAAGCGTTGTGCCAGGTAAACTACCGTTCTTATTGCGTAATCAGCTTCTCGGGTAATCATTTTATAACTTCCAGATTTTAAGTAATGATATAAAATAAGTAGCAAATCGTGCGCCGTAAGTCAACAACCTTGTTCATTTGACAGGGAGCGGGTGGTGCATTAGAATAAGCCTTTGCAACTGGAGGTACAAGTGCCAAAAAAGAACCCTGCAAAATCAATTGATGTTAAAGCTGGCCTGGTCGAATATCTGCGTGAGATTTCGCTCGATGAAGAGCGGCTTCTGGCAAATCTGGCATTTGAACCTGTTGTGATCGGTCGACAGTTGCTCGAAAACCATTTTACGGTCAGTGACTTTCAGGGCGCTGAACCAAACCGGGTTTTGCTGGCAACCATGCTCGAAATCATCGAAGACCAGGAAACCCTGAATCTGCCTAATCTGATCGCAAGGCTGACTAACCAGCGACAGGGCAAGAAGACCCGACTTGACGTCGTTGGTGGTGAAGATCGGGTGCGCGAGCTTTTTACGGCACCTTTTTCGCAGCCTGGTATAACCATGCTCGATGATATCGAACCGGTCATTGAGCGCATTCGCGATCGAAATATCAGAGCGGAAGCTCATAAAGCTATGATTCAGTATTCTGAGCGCATTATTCATGGAGAAAAAGACGCCTTTGAGGTGCTTGGAAACTGTATTCAGTCTTTAAGAGGTCTTTTTTTGCAGGGTAGTGCCGGTTACATAAGAAGTCTGGATTCTCATATTGCCGAAATGCAGGAGCTGGTCAACGATCAGCGGGCAAGAAAGCGCAGCTATCTCGGTCTGCAGACGAATTTTCCGATCCTCATGGAAAAGCTAAACGGTTTTCAGAAAGAGTTTTATCTGATTACCGGCGGGGTAGGCATGGGCAAATCGACTTTTGCCACACAACTCGCCTGGGATCTGGTCAGTCTGAACCCCGAACTTACGGTTTTATATTTCAGTCTCGATCTCAATCGGCTCGATACTACTGCCAAAATTGTTTCTCAGGCTGTCGAACTGCCGATCGACTATGTCAAAAACCCATACAGCGCCCGTCCGGATTTTGAAGAAAAGCGCAATCGTGGTTTGCAGACAGTTGCTGAAATGAGCAATCGACTGATTCTTGTCGATGAGTCAAATGGTCGCCAGTTCATCGACGATATAAAAAAACAGGTAAAAAGAGTTCGTCTTGAAAAGGGTGGCGAGGTTGCGGTTATCATCGACCCGCTGTTTAAGATTCTGTTGCGAAATCAACAGCAGATGAGCTTTAACGAGAAGTCTAATATTCTTGCATCTGAGTTGAAAAGCCTGGCTGCGGTAGAGGGAGCGACGGTTATTGCCACTGCGGGTTTGCCAAAGGCTATCAGTAGTCGTCGCCCGGTAAAAGAAGATCTCGAAGAGATTATGGGGCTTCTTTATGATCCCTATGCGGTTTTCTTTCTCTATTGCGACTATCTTAATAATTTCGACACGCCGTTTCTCGAATGGGAATGGGGTAAGGAAGACAGTTTCATGATCCCCATAACTGAGGCATTTATTGCAAAAAACAAAATGGGCAGCACGAATTCCAGAATCTTTTTCCGCTATTTTGAAGCTTATTCGAAGTTCAAGGAATGTGCCCCACAGGAAGTGGAAAACTATTCAGCCATGATCGACAATCTTGAGCGCTTTAAAGAACAGCAGAACAACGCAACTACCAAGCGCCAGGGGCGCCAGGAGGAATTCTGATGGACGCATCTGTGGAATTGTTTCAGAAAGGCGTTGATCTGCAGCAGCGCGGTCTCTTCGATCATGCCATTGAAGAATACGAAAAGGCTCTGCGGCTCGATCCTGAAAACCTTGATATTCTGGTGAATCTCGGCGCCGCGTGTCTTCAGAAGGGTCTTGCAGAAAGAGCGATCAAAACTTTGAATCAAGCTCTGAGCCGTGACCCGGGAAATACTCTGGTGCTTTACAACCTTGGAAAAGCTTACCTTTATCGTGAAGATTTCGAGTCGGCATTGAAAAGTTTTCAGCGGGCTTATGAAATAACACCTGCTGATAATGATATCAAAAAATTGATATCAAAATGTCTGCGGTTGATGGGCAGATATCGTGAATCGGTTGATCTGATGCTGGGTCTTGTCGATATGATCGCCTCCGATGTTCGGGCACTGCTTGAACTTGCCGGTGATCTGAAGATGCTTGAGCGTTTTGATGAAGCCCTCGATATTTACCGGCGGGCTTCAACTGTTGCCTGTGATTCCATAGAGCCGCTGATTGGTATTTATGACTGTCAGTTGCGTCTCGGGAACCGCGATAAGGCAATGACCGCCCTGAAACGTGCCATTATGGTCGAACCTGCCAATCAGCAATTGCTGGTTAATCTGGCCGATCTCTATCTTGCCGATGGCCGCATTCAAGAGGCGGTGGATGCTATCAACCGTGGCATGGAAACCATTCGTGACCCGCACATGCTTCGCGAAAAATATAACGAAATGTCCCGGCGGCTTCCGATTTTAAAAAAGAAGGCGGCCGCTTCTCAGATGGCTCTCAGGCAGAGTCCATTTGAAACTGAAGTTTACGACGTTCTTGACGGTCTTTATGATGGCCGCATCCGGCTCGATGTTGCGACCCGTGAGCTTGAAGCGTTGCGTGTCCGTGAACCATCAGACCTTCTTATTGCTGATGAACTGGCTAATCTCTTTTTTCAGGGCCGGCAATTTGATCGCGCAGCAGAGATATACTCAGAGCTTGTGCTCGGTCGGCCACGCGAAACCTCTCACCGGGTCAGCCTGGCAAAATCTCTTGCCATGAAAGGGGATCTTGAGGCAGCCAGAGCTGTTCTCAAAGATTCGGTGCGTGATCTTGGGCATGTGGCCGAACTCGACCTGGCTCTTGTCGAACTCGATCTTTTCGAAAAAGAATTTTCACGCGCCGCCGGTCGGCTTGAAATGATTCTTAAAGAGCACCCGGGTGAAGCACATGCTCTGTTTCTTTATGCCTATACAGCTCTCAGGCTTGATGAGCTTGCGGTTGCAGAGAAGTCTTTCAGACAGCTTTTTGAAAAGAATGCCGTCGACGAAGAGCTTGCGGTATGGTTTTCCAGATTGTGTATTATTCTGGGCTGCCCCGAGCAGGCTCTTGAGGTCTGGGAAAGTTTTTCTGACGGCATGGAAAGCCTTGTTGAAATTATCTCGAAGGTTGAGTTGTCGATCGCTGCCGGTGACAGTCGCGGAATTATGAAATATCTGCAGAAGATTGGCGATTACCACCCAAGGTTTATCGAGGATCACCTGCTTTTTGGCAAGGCTTTTTTCTTTGCCGGCGATTTTTCTTCGGCCCAGCGCGAATTTGATCTGGTTTTAAAGATGGAAGGTCGCAATGCCGAGGCTTTGGCGATGTCGGCCATAAATTCTCTTATACGCAATAAAAACACCAGATTCTGGAACTTCTGGCAGCGTGCGGTCGAATGTGATTCGGTTTATGCTGTTTTGCCAGCCATGATTGTTGGAAAAAGCCTCAACTTCTCGCAGAAGGAGCGTTTGAAGACTGAAACGGGAAAACTGGTCAGGATCGCGGCTTTGACTGACGCTGACCGTTCAAGATTAAAAAGACTGTTACAATGTCTGCAGGCAGGAAACAATGAAGAAAAGTAAAAAAGATAAAGTAAAGATAAACTCCATGGATGTTGCGGGCCTGAGAGAAATGGTTCTTGGCCTGCAGAAGGTGCCGGGCAGAAAATTGAATGACGCGGTATGCGATATTATCGACGCTGGCGGTTACTCGGTTGCGGTGCTGCTTGATATGTTGCCGGAATTGCCGGTGAGTCTACAGCAGAAGGTTGCGGAAAAAATCGAAGATTTTTTCTATTTTCACCCGGAGAACGGCGTAAAGCTTTTTCGTCGGCTTAAAAAGGCTTTGGCCAGATCTGATCGGAGTTGTCACGCCAGGTTGCTTGCTGCGATGGCTGATATATCTGAAAAGGTCGACGATCAGGATTTTTCGATCAGCGACCTGGGCGATCAGGCGATGACCATTCTTGAATCAGATGCCGACCTTGGTCGATTGAGCAAGGCAATCGAGGTTCTCGTTAAAGCTTCTGAAAGTCGAAGTATTCCCTCGATTATTAAAATAATGATAAAATCGATTGGCGGGCTCGATAATTTTCAGAACTACCAGTTTGTAGAAACTTCTTTATTAGCTCTTAAGCGTCTGGGCGGTGAACCGGTTATCAGATTATTGATTAATCCGTCCTCTGAGACGGCCATTCGGCAGCTGCGTCTTGAATGGCGTGGTCAGAACGAAAAGCTGTTGAATGAAACTTTTTCAGTTTTACAGCGCCTGGATGCTGATTTTGCCCAGGTGATGCTCAAGGTGG
>Ga0116157_10004942_pt1 | contig 12347 bp, 22 predicted proteins | sample AD_UKC048_MetaG_FD_89882 | JGI IMG/M metagenome (GOLD analysis project Ga0116157, IMG submission 89882) | Active sludge microbial communities of municipal wastewater-treating anaerobic digesters from USA - AD_UKC048_MetaG | ecosystem: Engineered > Bioreactor > Anaerobic > Digestate | place: USA... | reverse complement strand
TTGTAATTCCCCCTTACCATGCGGATCATTAACCGGCTCAGTCCATGTTTTTTCACAATTTTTATGGATCTTTTCAAATGCTCTCATCATAGCGGTAGCAATGTCTATCGGAATTGGTACGGGAACTATCTGAGATGTTCCACAATGAAAGCAAAACAATTTCTCATTTCTAAAACCAGTGTGTGATTCTTTTTTCATATACCTGTTATTTGTTTACAACACTTTATCTGTTATTTCTCCCGGTCTGCGGGGGCCGGGGTTTTTGTCTCAATTTTAGTTGATTTTGAATAACATGAATTGTAGAGATACACATACGTTATGAGCAATTTCCTCCCTCGCTGTCGAATAAGGAAGGAGTTACCGTAAACCGATAATAATTCATCCTGCGCTTTCTTGTATTGCCAACATCTATACTTTTCACAAGCTCAAATCCCATCGCTTGCCAAAACAAGTTGCTTTCCAAGTCCTCAGCGCACCTAAGTTGTATCTGGTGAACATACCCCTGCTTACAAGCATCGAGCAGGCGATAAAACAGTCTTGTTCCACTACCATATCCCCTCGCTGTTTTATCAATACACTCCTGCCATATATGAGTTATGCCGCCTGCTCTAATCGCTCCAATAACTAAATATCCCATCCATTCGTCATTATCGTATTGGTGAAATACCAACCCCCTCCGCTCCTGTGTTTCAATCCTGGACATAGGTAAGAAACCAAGCGCATGATAATTTTCTTTCATTAGAAGTCTGATGCTCCTAAGCTGGTCGGAAACATGCCCATAACACGGGCTAAAATCCATGCTTAGGTCTGTGGTTAATATGTTGCTTTTGTCTTTCAATTCGCACGATATTTTAGCCCGTTCCCGTTACCTCTCTCTCCGTGTTTTTGACGGAGACAGGGGGTTTAAACTCAGGTTGTTTTTTCAGCCACATAAATACTTCTTCCTCAGAAACCGATGCACCTTTAAACTTCTTTACAAAACGATTCCATAAGATATTCCACCGAACAGCTTTTTCCATGTATTTAACAGCGTAGTCAATAGCCTCAGTAAGCAATGCGGGACTTTGTACCATATCTTCATCGTTGCCCTTTCGCCATTCATTGTGACGCCTTAAAACTTCAATCGCTTGTTTTGCTATCATTTCTTCTCCTTTCCTCCTTTCTTGGTAGTTCGGGTAATAATCCAAAGTGTTCATTGATCAATTCAACCATTCTGGAATAGCTGATTTTTCCCGAAGCAACCTTTTTATCAAGTTCGCGCATATCGGCTACCGTTAATCGTTTTGGGCGTACCGACAAGGCAAAGTCAGCCATGAGTTCATGCCTATCCCTTCGGTCATTGAGATAAATAGTATTTTCATATTCGATTGCCTTTTCAATCATTTCGTCTCTTTCGGTCATTGCTGTTTCTCCTTCCATTTCTTAAATTCTTTATCAATAAATTCTTCTGTAAACGAATAACCACATCTTGCTTCTAATCCCGCCTTAAACGCCTCTCTCTGTAATTCATCTGCGATAGAGAGGGCGAAATCAGTCATAAACTCAGATGCTAATCTTTTGTCGTTTGGATCGTATACCCAGTTCTTAAAATAGATATTAAATTTCTCTTTGATTTTTTCCGGTGTCATGGTTTTAGAGGTTAAAGGTTAATTGCAGGGAAGTCTTAGTTTAGACCTCCCTGCGTAACCGGTTACATTGATTTAAAACAATCATTTAAATACTGAAGTCTTTTGCTCGTTTCTTCAATTTCAATCTGTCGTCGTTCAGCAATGATTTGCCTTATGGTTAAAAGCATTTGATTTTGTTGCATAGTCTCAAAATTGCATATTGCATTTGCCATGTCTCTTGCTATTTTTTCAGATTCAGACATGATTGGTTCGCATTTTGCAAATGATGACGCTCCATTTACGGCTGGCGATAATGTTGAAAAATCACTCATAATGTTTGTTTGTCGGATTTTACCAAGCCCATCCAAGGCTGTTATTGATTGTTGAATTTGTCGTAAAGTTGATTAATTGATAGTCTCTCATAATTAACAATGTCGTCAACATCCATATCAATCATTTCAACTTGTACCGAAGAATCGTACATTGCTATATAATTCGCAAATGAGATAGCATGTTGCTTCATAATTTCAATGGTATCTACTGCTGTAAGAACATAGTCAAGCGTTTCTCCGGTAGATAGGAATACTTTATCTTTTATTACTTCTGACGCTTTAGTCATTTCTCACCTCCTTTTGCTTTGCCAAACAATAATAGATTTTGATAGTAGTTTCTTTTTGTCGTCGAGATAACCAGAAATAGGATCGGAATACCAATATTCAGGTGTCCCGATCAATTCGTAACCGAACATGAATGACACATTATAATAGTTATACATCGACTGTTTATATAAGGTCCAAGTCTCCGAATCCCATCTGGTCCCCACTTCCATTTTTGCTGTATCACTCACCAGCATCACAACCGGGATGGTGTCGTATAGTTTAACAGGAGCAGGTCTTCCCCACAAAGAATCAGTTATCATATATCTACTCAGTGTAACGCTATCAATCTTCAACTCTTGTGGTTTCACTGACTTTTTGGCTTCTGAAATCAAATATTTCGGATCATCTTCAAAACATCCTTTTGGTGTGTACTTTCCTTCAAATGGATAACCGATTTGAACCGTGTCACATTTATCAATCTTGTAAACCGTGATATCGGCTGAATAATGTGGTTGTCCTGGAGGATTTGTAAATGGGACATAAAACCCTCCATTAGAACTGTCTGAATAATTACGGTAAACGGTTTCATATTTGGGATAATACTGTCCCATCACCATTACAGGCAACAACAGCAGAAAAATAATGCTAAGATTCTTCATGATTTGCGTGCTTTATAAATGTTTTCGATTTGTGCGGTTTCATTGACGGTCGCTGCCTCCGGTTTAACCGGACGATAATTCTTTTTTCTGAGGACTTATATTCGGGGTGTGGTTTCATAGCGAGTAAACAGCATAATGCGTCTTGCCGCTATTGACAAGGACCTTCTTTATGTCATGCCCTTGCTGTTTCAGGTCGTAAATCCGGGCACCGAGCCGATATATTGAGTAAACCTTGACGGCCATCATCCCGGTCAGCGTCCCCTTGGTCTGAAGGTGTTTGAGAACGATTTTATTCTGACCGTCTCGGGTAGGCTCTCTTTGAGAGAAGTAAATCTCTGGCAAGTGATATTTCATGGCGAATGTTGTTTAGAATGGCAAGTCTTCCGACTGTTCTTCGGTTTCATGCTGCGATCTGGTCGGTCGCTCCGGGGCCGGTATGGATTCATCTTCAAGTGGTACCGGCGTCATAGCGTGAGCCATCTTGTCGGTTACCATGAAGCTGTCAACGGCTTCTTGCGGTGCCCGAGAAGTTTCATCCGGAACGGACACCATCCCTGAAATGTAGGGCTTGCCGTCGTTGCTCATCTTTCCCCACCCCGAGAGCCTGTATTCTGTGTCGTGGATTTTTATTGTCCCGAAGAAGTCGGGAGAGTTTTCTTTTTTCTTTTTTGCAGGATCTTGCTTGTGAAGATTCCACTGCATGTCTTTTAATTCAAATGCCATATTTAAAACGGGTTTAGGTTTAGATTGATTTTTAATCCCCTGTCGGCCACGTGTACGGTGGCAAACCGGGATATTTTTTTTACTTTACTGGTGAAATCGCTTGCGTTACTGTTGCCGGAACTCAGGTGAAGGAGCACGATATTTCTTACCTGTGACATATCCGTGAACCGAAGAAAATCCATGCAGGTGTCTATTGACATGTGCTTTCCAATAGCCCGGTCGTTCATCAGTAGCGGGTCATCGTAGTTTGCCTCGATACACACATGGTTTAGACCGTTAAACTTGTTATTGATAAAAGCTGAGTCGGTTACAAATAGTAACTTACCCATTTCGGGATGCTTAATCAAAAATCCCAGGGTCGGGACGTTGTGAGCAACATTAAACGGGACCACCGTATGCCTTGCGACCGTGAATGGACGCTCAGATTCTATTTTAATGCCCCGATGCTTTATGGTTTCTGATTTAGCAAGTGTCTCAGCGCTGGCATAAATATTTATCCCGGCCTTGGCATAATCACCGGCATACTTAAAATGGTCTCCATGTTGATGGGTGACCAAGCATCCGACAACCCGACTCAGATCATAGTTTAGGGCTTTCTTAACCTCCGAAAGCCGGATTCCGGCCTCTATAATGAGCACGCCGGAGTCCGACTCTAACAGGTAACAATTACCCTTGGATTCGCTGCCAAGAACCATGAGTGTCATCAGAAACCGGGTTCTTTAGGTTCTTCTTTCTTTAAATCTTTTCCTTTACCCGGCTTTACCGTACTTTCCACTACCGGTTCCTCGACGACCTCTGGTGTTTGAATTTCTTCATCCTCGACAGGGATATCAATGACCTTCCCGGAGTTGGCGCCCTGTTTGATTTCTTCCTTGACGGCTTCAATGGGGCGGTTTGTTTCGATGTTCTCCATCAGGACCGCATCGTTTGAGGACGAAATGAGAATCTTCAGAGCCCGGTTGACGACCGTTTTAATAGCCATCTGGTCCGGAAAGTTCTTGTGTGCCGGTGACTCTCCCTTGGTTGAACCCTGCTTCCATGACTGCTGAATCTGCGGCCATGACATGACTTCAAGGAACGTGCTGCCGTCTTCCATCATAACCAGGGCGTAAGCTCCGACAATTTTCGTGAAGTCGATGTTGCTCACTTCCTGAGTGTGCTGGATGATATATTTGCGCCCGGTTTCGGCATTGACCCCGTATTTGAAAACATCATCCTTGTAAATGATATTCCCATGAACGTCCTTCATCCCACTATATCGCTTGGCAAGGGCTATATTTCCGAAATATTCCCGCTGGAATGTGATCTTGTTGCCGTACTGGACGAAGGCGCCCTGCTTTTTCGCTACACTGAGGCCCTGTGTCGCCATGTCAAGGAGCGCGTTGGCAATACTCTCCCTGCTGCACGTTTGCAGTACCGGCATGTTGCTTTTGTCTTTCAAATCCTGAAGGACGAGCCACGCCCCGCGCATAGCGTTTTCGACCGAGTAATCCGCCGGCAGGTGGAGTCCGCCGCACTCGCGGAACTCTGTTACTTTTTTCAGCACGACCTCCATGGTGGTCTCCTGAAACTTCTGTACTGATTTTTCTTCTGACATATGACTTTTAGTTAATGGTTAATGGTGTTTTCGTTACGTTTAGGTTGATTAACTGCGATTTCGTAGGCGGGATGACATTCACGGTCTCCCGGTTGTCGCACCATACCGGGCAGTAAATGTTGTAATGATCCGACAGGGTGTTTATAATGTCAATCCCAGCCTGTATCTTTCCGGCTGAGTTAACGTCGGGGTAGGGGACTCCGTTAACCGTACAGTCGCAGCATTCCTCGATTCCGCCATTTAGGAGCGTGTTGAACATCTTGAATTTGACAAGGACGAACCGGCTGTTTACTGCCTGTTCTACAAGGTTCATCTTCGAGCGGGTGAATGATTCGATGGCGAACTCTGATTTTTCAAGGTTGGAGATTTGCTGAGAGAGTGACTTTTCTTCCGCCATTAATTCATTGATTCTGGTGTTTCCACGTCTGATTACTTCCTCATGGCCGAGACTTGCTTTGAGTTGATAGATTTCGTTTTGGATGGTGGCCTTTTGCCCCTTCAATCCCTCGACGTCAAGAGCGGGGATTTCAAGAAGTTGAAGTTCGAGGCGGTCGATTTCTTTACCCGCCTCGATCCATTCGGGGTGCTGGTCGGGTAGTTGAATAGGTACAAGAGCGGTTTCCTCCCCGAATTTGAGCGCCGTTCTGAGACCGTCCAGTTCCAGAGTTAATGATTCCCTCTTTTCTTTGACCTGCTCTTTTTCAGCCTTAAACTTGTCAATCAGTCCCGCCATTTGTTTGCCCGATGCCTGAACGTCTGACATTCTCCTTGACTGGTCGTTCTGGAAGTTGGCGATCATCTGCTCTTTCTTTTCCTCGATAGTTTCAGCGGAAAGTGTTCTTTTGCAGGTGGGACAAACAAACTGATTTGCGTCGAACTCGACAGTTTCAATGCTGATATCATGCCACTTCTGACGAAAACCAAGAAGGCTTTTTTCAGCATCCTCAATGTCCTTTGTCAATTTTTGATCGGACAAATCGACCTGCATCAGTGATCTGGTCGCTATGTCAATATTTTGATTCAGGTCGTTGGTTTTTCTTTCATGTTCGTTCTTTGCCCGTAGCGCATCATTCTGCAACCCGTATTCGATTGACTGGCGTTTTTTTTTCAGTTCATAGATTTTGCCCTGAATTTCCTGAAGACCTTCGGTTTTCTTTTTGTACGCCTCAGCCTCATTGGTGATGGTCAGTTCGATTTCAGACAGTAATTTTTCTTTTGCTTGAACGTCAAGGCGGATTTTTTCAAAATCTTCTTGCTGCGGTATTCCCCTCTGAACCTCGTCAATACGGGATGGAATCAGTTTAAGGTCGTCGGAGAGTTTCTTTTTTCTGACCGCGATGCTTTTTTTATACTCCGTCAGGTTCTTTTCTTTGTCAAGGATCTCCGAAATGATTTCGGCCTGTGACTTGTCAAGGTTTCCGATTACGGCATCATCCGAAATATTTCCGGCGATCTGAATGAGCACCTGGCGACGGTCCTGCCATTTCAGGGAATTGAATGCGGTTGTCGATGTGAGGAGTTTAAACAGGTTTTCACTGACCAGTTCATCGACCTTGGCTTTAAACTCTCCGGCCTGAAGCGGAACATCATTGAAGTAAAACAGCGTTTCGTGACCTGTGAGCTCACTTTCTTCTGAACCCCGTCTGCGTGTCCACTTCTCATTGTAAACCCTTTTCAGGATCAACTGCGTGCCGTCTCTGTAAATTATTCCGGAAACAGAATGCTCGATCTGAGGTATTGCGATGCCGTTTTCATCAAGGGTCTTAATGTTAAAGTCCTTGGAGTCATGGGAATCCTTACCGAAAAGAAGCCAGGAGAAGGCGTCGAAGATCGACGACTTGCATGTTCCGTTATCGCCGGAAATGTTGGTAATGTCATTGAAATCAACCGTTAGGGATTTTATCCCCTTAAAGTTGGAAATGATTAGTTGAGAGATTTTTACTTTCATATAGCTTCATTATTTGGTTGCGACTGAATTTCGGGTGTCCTCCCGGTGGATTTATGCGTTTGATGATTCCCCGGCGTATCCAGTTATCCACCGTACCGAGTGTGATGCCGAATAATTCCGATATCCACTTTCTACTGACCGGTTCATCGAATTGGCGGGTTATTTCCTCTCGGACAAGTTCTCTGAGCCGGGGCTCAATGAACATCCAGATTTGCTCCTCGATGCTCATGCCGGGTATATTTCATTAATGGGGCGCTCGTAGGTGCCATAGGCGTTTAGGATTACCACCGTGTCTTTGCTTACCATTATAACCGTTCCGAAATACCTGTCAGAATTAACATAGAATCCACAGGACTGTCCGACGGTAATGTTCTTGCGGAAGTTCACAACACGAATTTGCCAAGACAAGGCGGCAAGTGCTGATAAAGCCAAAACTATGAGTATCAACCACCACATAATTATTCTGATTTAGCATGCCTGTATTTGAAAATGACATTTTGAACAATGTTCAGGGAAACGCCAAGTTTGTCACTTATCGCCGAGTGAACGGCAATCTTTGATCCCTTCCACCGGTTGTAAAGAGATACTATTTTAGCATCTCTTTTTATTCTTTTCTTCTGTTTTTCAGTGTAATACAGTGTGCTCATAATCCAAATTTGACTTTATAATTATAATATTGTATATTTGTTATAATAAATATTTAAAAAATATTATTTAATAGAATGCAAATATAATACAGAATATGTCAATATAGCATATTTTTTAAAAAAAAAGTTATTAACATTTGAAATATTTGATATTATGGAAACAGGTATAAGAGAAAAATTAAGAATTGCACGCGAGTCGCTGGGGTTTACTCAGAAAACTATCGGACAAGCATCAGGGTGTCTTCAATCGAAGGTTAGCCTGTTGGAAACCAAGCCGAAAACACACATGATTGATGCTTATTTGTCATTTCTGGCAAAGAAAAAGATCAACCTGACGGCTTTATTTGACGAATCTGTGTCTGAGGAAGACTTTAAAGCGATATGCGAAGGGAAGGTACAGTTAGCATTGCCGGCCCACGGTGAACCGGCCGAATGCGATCAATGCAAAGTAAAAGATCACGAAATATCTATGCTTAATACAATTATTAAAACCCAGGAAATAAAATGGAATTATCTGTAAATATTGACCACCGTGGATTGCAAAACATACTGAATTGTAATAGAAATTATGCTGTGGTCGTTACAGGGGTCGCTGGAGGGGAGTAATATTTTGTTTGATACTGATTTATTTTAATACACAGGCAAAAAACATAACGAATTGAAATAAAAAGCGGTAAAAAAGGGGTAATTTCTATAACGTTATGACATATTATGCTAAAATGTAATAAAATTTCCAGTTCCCCCTTCTCCGCATAAGAACAACACGAAACGCCCGTCTATCTAAGGAAAGAGGGCGTTTCTGTTTTTACGGTGGTCGTTACAGGGGACTACTTTATAACGTACCCCAACCTCCCCATCACCCCGAAACTCTCATAATACGCTGGCCCGATCCCGATAATCAATTTTCCCTGGAAGATCGTAAACGCTTCCAGTCCAAGCCCCGGCATCTTGTTTAAATCGTTGACGAATACCGACCCTCCCACGCCCCATTGCCATTTCTTGACCTTATAAAGATAGGCGGTATCATGCTGAATGATTACGTCGTGCCGTGTGATTTGCGGGAATTTGTCGTTGATTCTGACCTTTAATATCCGGTAATTTCTCAGACATCCCAGGGCTTCAAAGTTTATAACGTACTTTTCATATGTGAGAGTATCGTTGTAGTAGTTTCGGGGGCAGGGGTCTGGCGTGGTGTCCGGTTCAGGCAGTCCCGGCTCTTTAATCGGCGGCCCCATGTATTTCACCGGCGTCGGGTGGATCAGCTTGGTGGGGCCGTAGTCAACTACCCTGTCAACCCAGACGGTATCAGACGGGGCATTCATGCAGGCCAACCACTTATTATTTAATTGTTCAATCAGCACATCTCGGCTACTCAGAGCGTCCCGGTGACGTTTTTCCCGCGCCGTCCACCACCAGATCACTCCGCCGATCAACAATGCACCAAGAACGATGCTTGTCCAGATTTTAGGCTTTTTCAGGGTTGATATTAATTGCCGTGTATCAATCTGTACTACGCTCATGAGAATAGTTTTATTTCATCATGTAAAAACAGCCATGCCTCAGATTTCCGGCGGTTGGTTAAGCCTTCATTGGATCTCTTTTCTCCCGGTTCATCTGTTAACCCATCACCGTCATTGTCCTTCCCGTCCCTGGTAGCGTCCTCTTTATTCCACATCAAAAAGGCGGTTTCGATCGGGATTTCGGTTTTATGGCCTGAGATAACTTTGAGCAGGGTTGATGATCTGAACCGTGGCTCACCGACATTAAAGACGAAACATACCAAACTGTCGAACTGGCACTGGGTAAGGTTGAATTTGAAATCAAACATCGCTTTATTAACGGCGTTTTTAGCGATGCGAAGGTCATGTTGAAAGCATTTTTCAGCTTGTTCTATGGTTCCGGTATCGCCTAATTTTACCCTTGTTCCATCAGGATAGACGGTACAGCCCCAAAAAATGGTAGCGACCCCGGCTGAACATGGGTACGCTTTCAGCCGGAGTCCCTCCAGGTGTTTAAGGAGTGTTATTCCTTTGTCGGATGTGTTCATTTTTCCAGGGTTACCTTCGTGTTTTTGAACACAGCTTTTTTACCGTTATCCGTCTTAGCAGCATCGCCCACACCGTTAAAGATTTTAGCGATCAAAGCGGTGAATGTAGAAATCCAGCGAAACAGGTCGTAACTGCGCCATGTAGGAACGACTTTCAGGATCACCTGAACAATGAACACAACCACGACGCCGAATACCCAGCCTACCCAATCGCTCCAACCACCCCCCACTGGGATTTGGTTAGGGTCAAGAACTGCTGGACTTGCATAGATAGTGTCATGCACTACAATTGTGTCCGCAAAAGCCCCGAATGCAATGATTAACAGGGCAAAAAGAATCATAAACTTTTTCATACTTTCTGTTTTTAAAGGGTTAATTTTCAATGATATTTGTAAATCCGTACTTTCGACGGAGCGTATTAATTGCAATATTTTTGACGTGTACCCATTGCCAGTATTTTTTATCTGACCACGGGATCAACCGGTAAAACAAAGGTTTCCTGATCTTTATGGTTTTCTTAAAAAAATCCACGTCAGCGATAACATAAGTGTCGCCTTCGCTGAATTGATACCGTTTTAAAATAACTTCTTCGTTCATTTTGCGTCGATATGATCGTCAAGTTTCCGGGAATTGTCGCGGAGCATGGTTATAATCAAATCAATCTTTTTATCCAGAGCTTCAACCATTTCCTTATCGGCTTTTGTATCTTGTAGTGATTTGATCTGTTGTTCCCGCTCAACTCTCATTTTATCGACGTAATCAAATGAGGCTTTGGTTTGTACCTCTTTATCAATCCGTTCGATTTCGTTGTCATGCAGGATCAGCTTCTTTTCGTGGGCTGCAACAGAGTAGTTTGTGTTGTAGTAAAATCCCGTTCCGATCACCACCAATGCAGCGGCCCAGGATAGGACGGTTGTAAACCAGTTTGTACGGATAAAAGTTTTCTCAGTCATGGTAGCTAATTTCTTTGATTATAAAAAGAGATAGTTTATTATTCTGAACATTCCAGGGGCCGACGCCCGAATTAATGATTATGTTCATGGGCCTGCTCGGAAATTCCCTGCATTCCGGTTTAATGACCACCTGAACAAGTTGATCGTTTACGAACCATTCCAATTTCCCCTCTGTCCAGTTCAGCGTGAATTTCATATCCCTTGCGGTCACGTCGAAGGCTTGCCAGTATGCCCGACTTTTGATGATCTTTGAGTATTTCCCCGGCTCTGTGGGTAGGTCGTGGTGGGTATGAGTTGTCTTGTACCTGTCGATACATTTTTTATAGAATAGTTCCATGATGTCGATTTCAGGGGGCATGGTTGATCCTAACAGCCATATTGCGGGCCATGCACCCCGGAACGACGGTAGGCGACAGGTGAACTCAAATTTCCCGTACAGATATTGATTCTTAGAAACGACCCTACCTGCCTGATACGGTTTTAATTCTTCGACCTTAAACCACCCCGGAACTCTCATATACCAACCCATTGCCGGTTCGTGTTTCACCGACAATTCAAGCGTGTCCGACCACTTCACACAGCCATCGACGAAGGTGTGCAGAAATTCCGGGGCGGTGTTACCATTCTCACCGTATGGCGTCCAGAGGGATTTGTCGAGTAGGTTCATTTCTTTTTGCGTTTCTTTTGTTTACTGCATCTTACGCATGTTTTGAGGATATAGTCACCCTGTCGGTCGTACACCCACGAATGGATACCTAACCGACAGAGCAACCGACCTAATATGTTGTAATCGTCCATATCAATTTTATAAAGGTGGAATTGTAACCCCGGTAAGCATAATATATGCGCTTTGTCCGGCTGATTTCGTTTCCAGAATAACTCCAATGATTTGAAAGCCTGTTTGACCTGTTACGTTGACGGCCTTACCATCTTCACCCATGTTGGGGTATGGCGAATTGTCGCAGAAAACCTGACCGACTGCTGCATAATTTCCAGCGTTCGGTTTATCCAGTACAATGTCATCACCTCCACATGTCTGAGAGGTAAATTTCACCAATGCCCGACCGTTGATAACAACATAAACTGATCCAGATGCGCTGGCTGTGTTATATGCCACTCCAATGGTCGAATTATAAACTGTCGCTGAACTGGTTTTTGTAGCCGTTCCTGCCGATGTGACACAAACCACATCCCCCTGTTCCAACGCACAACCTGCTACCATCTTAACTGCATACCCGCCTTCTTTTGTTATCATAAAATTTGGGGAGGTGAGGCTGTCTGAAACGTATGCTTTTTTGGCTTTTATTGCATGACTTCCAAGATTAATGTCTGTGGCTGGATTGTTCACATAAGTCTTTACCGCCTCCGTTGTCGGGATGCTGTCACTTGTTCCCAAGTCGTAAATGTGGTTGGTAATTGAATAGTCGGTGGTTATTGATTTGTCTGAGGCGAGTGCCAATATCCGGTTTGCGGTATAGTACGGGGAATAAATGACAATCGGCTTATCTATATCAGATTGAATTTTAAATATACCGGACGGCCCTGTTCCTATATCCCATCCAAGATC
>Ga0116157_10004919_pt1 | contig 12378 bp, 9 predicted proteins | sample AD_UKC048_MetaG_FD_89882 | JGI IMG/M metagenome (GOLD analysis project Ga0116157, IMG submission 89882) | Active sludge microbial communities of municipal wastewater-treating anaerobic digesters from USA - AD_UKC048_MetaG | ecosystem: Engineered > Bioreactor > Anaerobic > Digestate | place: USA... | reverse complement strand
TTTTTTAATGTTCAAATTCATCGATGCGCAAATATAATCAATGCGAGAGTTGATACTTGAGTTTTTTTAACCCAAATTACGGAATGATTTCGACGAAGGTGAAGACGATTGTGTTTGTTGGATTTCCCCGATGAAGAAATCGGACATTATTGACATTCTCCAGTTAGGCTAAAACCTTCGAAACCAAATCATGCAAAAACAAACTTGTAAATTCTGCATTGTGCTTCTTAGTTGGCGCATCAGTTAATTTTGGCAAATAAACGCTGAAAAATTGCTGTTGATGCGCGGTTTCAATCAATGTAGTGCTCAACGAACGAGCATATTGATAATCTGGCTTATTCTCTAATATAATGGATGCAATTTTTGCGCAAAGATCTTTGTAAGGTTTAAAGACTTCATTTTTATTGATCTCCAAAACCTCTTTAACTAAATAAACCTTACTACTTTCGGCTATCACAATATGATTTAAGTACTTTTTATTATATTCAAATTGTCCTGAACTTTCTGGCAATTCATGCGTCAATAAATCGATTATAATTTTCAATTTCTCATGTTTATCGCTATTATTCTGCAATTTAAACATCACTAAAAATTCCATATAACACCAATACCAATTTAGTATATAAAGTAATAAGCGATGTTTATTTTCAAAGTATCGATACACCGTTGCCTCGGTACTTTTAATTTCAATGGCTAATTTTTTAAAAGTAAAATGCTCAAAACCAAGCTCATAAATTAAATCAATTGCATTTTTTACAATAAGTTTGCCAACCTCACTGCTTTCAGGGTCGCGCAAATATATTTTTTCATTTACCTTAAAACTAAGTTGAAAATCCATAATTGATTTTCTGTAAAAATAGAATTTAAAACCTAGAGATAATTAAAAAAAGACTTGTTACCCAAAAGTAAACGCTTATTTTTATGCCTTGAAAAATATAATATGAAGGAACAATTCAAACTTTCTGCCATTCATCATGCAATCATTATTGCTATCTTTTTTGCAATCGCATTGATTTATAATTATCCAGTATTGCAAGGAAAACAAATTGTGGCAGGTGATTCAGTTCATTGGCGTGCAATGAGTGAAGAAGCTCGGGCTTGGCATGAAAAAACGGGCGAAAATCCACTTTGGTCTAATTCTATGTTCGGTGGAATGCCTACTTCCACTCATTATATGAGAGGAACAAGTAATTTATTGTATCCAATTCAAGATTTTCTTTCAGGTATTATACCAATTCCAGCCTTCTTTTTTCTGCTCGCCATGTTATGTTTTTATGTGTTGATGTGTAGTTGGAAAATCAATAAATGGGTCGGAGCCATTGGTGCCATTGCCTTTGCCTTTGCATCTTACAATATTCAAATTACAGTTGCTGGGCACAATACTAAAATGGTGAGTATTGCTTATTTGCCAATGGTTTTGGCCGGCATGCATTGGGTTTATAATCAAAAATATTTATTAGGTGCTGGGGTTACACTTTTAGGTTTATCTCTTATGATATCGAATGGTATGTATCAAATTGATTATTATTTAGGAATTATCATGATCGCTTTTGCAATTGGATACCTTATTCAAGCTTTAAAGGAAAATAAAATAAAAGAATTTGTTATTTCATCTGCCCTCATGTTAGTTCTTGGTGCACTCTCAATCGGACCAAGTCTTGATATGTTTTTATTGAACAAAGAATACGCTAAATATACCATGCGTGGTGGTCAAAGTGAAATTACCATTGGTAAAACTGAAAAAAAGAGTACAGGTGGTTTAGATAAAGATTATGCTTTTGCATGGAGTCAGGGTATTGGCGAAACTTTTACTTTATTGGTTCCTAATTTATACGGTGGTGGCGGTCGAGTTGATCTTGGAACAGGTTCAAACACTTATGAAACCTTATTAAGTTTAGGTGTTGGTGAAGATGCGGCTGAACAATTTAGTCAGAACGCCTCAACCTATTGGGGGCCACAGCCATTTCTTTCCGGACCTTTTTATTTTGGCATTATTGTCGTTTTTCTTTTTGTTCTGAGTTTGTTCATTATTAAAAACAATTTTAAATGGGTTCTGGTTGCTGTGGCAGCAATTGGTATTATGATGTCGTGGGGTAAACATTTTAGTGCGCTTAATTATTTCTTATTTGATCATCTTCCTCTTTTTAATAATTTCAGAACACCAAGTATGATATTAGTCATTACAGGTGTGATGTTTTGCATTTTAGCCTTTTGGGCGCTGCATGAATACTTCAGTGAAAAATATGAAGGTAAAGAGTTGATCGCACATCTCAAAAAAGCTGTGCTTATTGCAGGTGGACTTTGTTTATTATTTGGTGTTGGCAGTCGCATGTTTCTAAGTTTTAAAGGTGAGAATGACGAGAGACTCAAATCAAGTATGATTCAACAATTCGGCAATAATGAAAAAGCGGGCACACAACTTTATCAAGCCATTGTTGATGATAGACCATCGCTTGCTATGAAAGATGGATTTCGATCGTTGATTTTTATTCTTTTAGCGGCTGGTGTATTATGGATGTTTGCTCAAAAAAAATTAAGTATGAAATTTGCCTTAGGCGCAATTGGATTACTAGTTGCCATTGATTTATTAGGTATTGGACAACGTTATATGACTGAAGAAAATTTTATGCCGAAAGAAGATTTTGAAGCGCAGTTTAATCCTCGACCGGTTGATCAACAACTTAAACAAGATCCAGATCCATACTATCGTGTATATGATGTTACGCAAGATCCATATAATGAGGCAATGCAGGCATTTCATAACAAATGTATTGGAGGTTATCATCCTGCTAAACTTGAAACTTATCAAGATCTGATCAATAATCACTTATCAAGTGGCAAAATGAATGGTCAGGTATTGGCGATGCTCAATACAAAATATATTATTTTTAATGGTCAAGATCAAAAGCCTGCCATTCAACCAAATAGCGAAGCTTGTGGCAATGCGTGGTTTGTGAATCAAGTAAAAGTTGTTGAAAATGCTGATAGTGAAATGCTAGGAATGAATGCGGCTAATTTTGGAGATACCGCTAAAGTTGCCAATCCTTGGGTTGCTAAAGAAACTGCCTTAGTACAAAAAAAATATTGGAAACAAACCAATACCAATTTTATTAAGGATAGTAGTAGTAAAGTACTACTTACCAAATATGGTTTAAATGATTTAAGTTTTACTTCATCTAATGCCAACGATGGCTTTGCAGTATTTTCAGATATTTATTATCCAGCAGGATGGAAAGCCTATGTTGATGGGAAAGAATCAGAAATTGTAAAGACAAATTATTTATTGCGTGGACTTTATTTACCCGCTGGAAATCATAAAATAGAATTCAAATTCCATCCTGAAACCTATTTTAAATGGAATAAAGTCAGTTTAATTTCTTCAATTTTAATTTTACTCATTATTGTTGGCGGCTTTGGAATGAGTTTGAAAAATGAATTAAAAAACGAAGAAAAGTAAATATGTCGCATTTTCTCATTCGCGAATCCACATCAAACGATTTAGCACTTATACAGTCATTTATTACCGAACTTGCTATTTACGAAAAGATGCTCGATGAGGTGATTGTTACCGAAGAGCTTATTCATGATCAATTGTTTGTAAAAAAATTGTCGTCCTGTGTGCTTGCATTCGAAGATGATATACCTGTGGGATTTGCTATTTATTTTTACAATTTCTCAACCTTTTTAGGTAAAAATGGTTTGTATCTCGAAGATCTTTTTGTTCGACCTCCTTTTAGGGGCAAGGGTTATGGCAAAAAACTTTTGTTTCATTTATTTGATATTGCCAAACAACAAAATTGCGGACGAATGGAATGGTCGGTATTAAATTGGAATACGCCCGCCATCGATTTTTATAAAAGCATTGGTGCAAAAGCAATGGATGAATGGACGGTTTATCGAATGAAGGTGAATCAGGAAGATTAATTTGATCATTGTGCCGTTAGTTTAAAGCTAATAATTTGGGCGGCGAACACGCTTTACGTTCCAATTCCCCTGATCAAAGCATCAGGGGGATTTTCACTACAATCGTTGCCGCAAATTCGTGCGACATGAGTGACTTTTAGCAGTCCGACAATAAGGATTAAAAATTATTTTCAGCAGAATACTAACCAATAAACATTAGTTTTGGTTAGCAAAATTAATAAAATGAAAAAAACAATTACTTTCCTACTGTGCATAATTGTAAGCTTTAATTCTTTTACACAGATTGTAACTATACCGGATGCCAAATTTAAAGCGGCATTAGTTGCTAACTCACTTATTAATACTAATGCAGATACCGAAATACAAGTGAGTGAGGCGAATGCCTTTACAGGTGGTCTTGTTCTTTACTACGATTCTATTTCTGACTTAACTGGTATTGCTTCTTTTATAAACTTGACTGACTTAAATTGTGTAGGTAATCAATTGACAAGTTTAGATTTAAGCTCAAATACTGCTTTAACTGGGCTTTCTTGTGCTCTGAATCAATTAACCAACTTAAATATAAGTGCAAACACTGCCTTAACTTATTTGTATTGTTCAACAAATCAATTAGCAAGTTTGGATGTAAGCACGAATACTGCTTTAACTTCTTTGGATTGTGGCGCTAATCCATTAACAAGTTTAGATATAAGTTCAAATATTACTTTAATATTTTTAAGTTGTGGTCAAAGCCAATTAACAAGTCTAGATGTGAGCAATAATACAGCCTTAACTTCTTTGATTTGTAATTTTAGTCAATTAACAAGTTTAGATGTAAGCACAAATACAGCCTTAACTAATTTAAATTGTATGGTTAATCAAATTACAAGTTTGGATGTAAGTACAAATAATGCTTTGACATATTTGTATTGTAATGAAAATAAATTAAGCAATCTAAATGTGCACGGTGCTAACGCCTTAACTAAATTGCTATGTTATAAAAATAATGGTTACTCAAATTTAGACATTAGTGGAGCTACTAATTTAAAAACTTTGAGTTGTTTTTATAGTCCGAACCTTCACTGCATTCAAGTTGCCAATGTTGCCGCTGCAAATGCTCAAGCTGATTGGCATAAAGACAGTATAGCCAGTTATAGTATCAATTGCGCTACCTCTGTCTCAAATTCAGAACTTATATCATTTTGTTTGTATCCCAACCCTGCTAATAACACCCTAAATATAAGAGGTTTGCAAAAAGGTGATGAATTACAACTATTCAATATTTATGGGCAATTACTATTATCTGAAAATTGTAGTAATGACAGTAATAAATTGTTAGATATACATTCTCTAAGCAATGGTATATACACAATGCAATTCAAAAGAAATAACACAAAATACTTAAGAAAGTTTATCAAGGAATCTTATTAATAAGGTGAGATGAGAATGAGTTGAAGAATCAGTAGGAGAAAGAGTGAGTTAAAAATTTGTATCAAAGGATAATTGAATCTAGTTTATGTAGAAGACCTATATTATTTCTTCAAGTTAAAGGTTATCCAAAAAACACGCTGACTTAGGCGCGTAGGTCTTTAGCAATCTTTGCTGCAATGCAGTGGAACATGAGCGCATTTTTATTAAGGCAATATTTACTGAACTAATTAAACCCAAATTACGCGATAGGCTTTGACAAAGGAAAAGGCTAGCGTGTTAGTTGGGGTTATCCCGATTTAGTAATTGTTTTCAAGTTTTGTAAAAGGTTGAATTACAATTCCTTTATCGTTTCAGCATTTCTAATGCTGAATCTGGGTTAAACCCAGATTGTGACCATTCCCTTCTCAAAAAAATTTGAATTTGGTGGTTTATTCTCAAAATACCTTATATTTGTCCGACGATAGATAATATTTAGCTGTCGCAAGGATTCAACAAAAAGCAATACGTTTAGAGGCTTTTCGAATTCCCCCAAATTACAAGACAACACTTTTTGAAAAATAATTTGAATTTATTTTATTGATACATGGAATATAATACAACACGCGAATTGATGAAAATTCGTGAATACGGTCGTAACATTCACAATATGGTGAAAGAGTTAATGACTATGGAAGACAAAGAAAAACGTCAGAAAAATGCCGAGGCCATTATTGAAATTATGGCCATTTTAAATCCTCAAGCAAGTGATATGGAAGATTATCGCCACAAGCTTTGGGATCATTTATATTTAATGACAGATTATAAATTAGATGTTGATTGTCCTTACGAAATTCCTACGCTAGAAGTTAAACAACGCAAACCCGAACCGCTTCCTTATCCAAAAAATAAAATTCGTTGGAACCATTTCGGCAAAACGTTCGAAAAAATATATGAGAAAGCGTTAATCGAAACAGATGAAGAAAAAAAGCAAGGTTATATTCAAGTACTCGCTTTATTTATGAAGGTTGCGTATTCGAATTGGCATAAAGAATCGATTCACGACGATATGATTAAAGACGAACTCTCTTTAATTAGCAAAGGAAAATTAAGTTATGACCCTTCTCTTAAATTTAAAGATTTTGTAGATAGTACAGACTTGCCAACCATTAATCCTGTTAATCCTCAAGGTTTATCAAAACGTGCCTTTAGCCGAAACAATAATGGCCGAAACAATAATAATAATCGAAATGGCAACGCTGGCAATATGGGAAATAACAATCGAAATAATAAGTTTAAGTTCAAGAAAAAAAATAACGCGAATAATATCTAAGCATTCTTCTCTTTTTGTACTTTGCAGAGTATGAATAGTTTTGAAATAATTGGTGGCACACCATTATCAGGTGAAGTAACACCACAAGGTGCAAAAAATGAAGCGTTACAAGTAATTGCCTGTACTTTGTTAAGTGCAGAAAAAATTACAATCCAAAATATACCCGATATTTTAGATGTTCGAATGCTGATTGAATTGCTTCAAGATTTAGGTGTTGAAGTTGAAAAACATTCGCCTAATGAATATAGCTTTCAAGCAAAAAATGTGAACCTCGAATTTTTAATTAGTCCCGAATACAAAAAGAAATCAGGTAAACTTCGCGGTGCTGTTATGCTTGCAGGCCCTTTATTGGCTCGATACAAAAAAGCGTATATACCTCAGCCCGGTGGCGATAAAATTGGTCGAAGAAGATTAGATACACATATTCTTGGCTTTGAAAAATTGGGTGCAACCTATACCTATAATGATGATGAACACTTCTTTAAATTAGAAGCCAAAGAATTAGTGGGAACTTATATGTTACTCGACGAACCTTCTGTAACCGGTACCGCCAATATTTTAATGGCTGCTGTAGTTGCTAAAGGTAAAACACGAATATATAATGCTGCATGCGAACCTTATTTGCAACAACTCTGCCGACTACTCAACAGAATGGGTGCTCGTATCAGTGGTATTGGTTCAAACTTATTGACAATTAGTGGCGTTGATCCGAACAGTTTTAAAGGATGCGATCATCGAATTCTAGCAGATATGATTGAGGTTGGTTCATTTATCGGTATGGCTGCCATGACAGGAGGCGATTTACTGATTAAAGATTGTAATATTAAATATCTGGGATGTATACCTGATACCTTCGCACGTTTGGGTATAGAAATGGAAATAGGTAAAGATGATATTCATATTCCTGCACAAGAACATTATAAAATAAAACGATTTATTGGTGGTGATATTTTAACCATTTACGATCATCCTTGGCCAGGTTTTACACCCGACCTCGTGAGTATTGCGTTAGTGGTTGCCACTCAAGCCAAAGGCACTGTATTGTTTCATCAAAAGATGTTTGAAAGTCGTTTATTTTTTACAGATAAATTGATTGATATGGGTGCACAAATCGTACTCTGCGATCCGCATAGAGCCGTGGTTGTGGGCTTAGATAAACAATTTCCATTACGAGGTAATACCATGTCGTCGCCAGATATTAGAGCAGGATTGGCACTTTTAATTGCAGCCCTTTCAGCACAAGGAAAAAGTATTATTCAAAATAGTGAACAAATTGATAGAGGATATCAAAATATAGATATTCGCTTACAAAATTTAGGTGCAAAAATTAAGAGAGTGGATTAGAGAGTAGACATTTAATATTAAAATATAATTTATTGTCGTCACGGGTTACAAACCCGCGCCAGTTAGAGTTTACTTCCCTTCATCAGTCATGTTTTAAAAATAAGCAACTCAAATCGCCGAAACAATCTATCTGCTTGATCCATCTTATCTGTTCATATCCGAGGTTCAGACTTTATTGTCACGGGTTACAAACCTGCGCCAATCTGGATAAATTCAGTATCAATGAGATCGAAATTAATTCACTACTACCATCGCCTTCCCCATTTTACTTGAGCCAACATGTAATTGATAATAATAGGTTCCGGCAGGTAAATTATTTCTATCAACCCCTACATCAATCGTTCCGGCAGGCACATCATTTTCATAAAGTACGCGTATCATTTTACCCATTTGATCGTATAATACAATTTGCGCCATACCCCCTTCGCTTGTAAAACGGATGATGGTATGTTCACTAAATGGATTCGGAAAATTTTGTTCAAGCGAAAAACTCTTCGAACTCGTTTCAATATCAGTAGTACCCACCGTCCATTTGAAAATTGGTAGCGTTTGATACGATTGTCCATTTAAAACTGTACTCACTTCTGATGGGGTTAGCTTAAACCAATCTTGTAAAATAGAAGCATAAACCTGTCTAAAATCGTATTGCATAGGTACATTGTCATTGACAGTTGCACTTGCTGGTAATATCGGACTTGTACCTATAATAGTTGGATTTACTTGGGTACCAAAAACAATCATAGGCGCTGCTGAACCATGATCGGTACCACCACTTGCATTTGATTTAATTCGTCGCCCGAATTCAGAGAAAGTGCATCCAGCCACCTTATCTTCCTTACCCATCAATTTTAAATCTTGTTGAAACACACCAATCGCATCTGATAACTCTTTTAACTTATCAGCATGATCACCAATTGAATGATCTGCCATCTCTACCTGATTATCATGTGTATCGTAACCACCTTGGTTTACAATATAAATAGGTGTTTGCAAACCACCATTAATTAATCGTGCAACAATTTTTAATTGATCGGCCAATCGATTTCCAGTTGGGTAAGTGGCTAAATTAGTTCCTAATGCAGCTGCATTTTGTAATACTAACGTATAGGCTTGTGTTTGTTGAGCAATGAAACGTAAAAATGTTAGCTCATTGCCTGCAGGGGTTGCTGGCGCAGGATCAACCGTTCCACTAATAATTTGATAAAAATTACTGATACTTGAAACTGCCAATCCATTGAGACCGTTAGCGCCAGTTAATACCGATGAAACTGTTGAACCAATTTGAATGGCTAAAGGATCTAAAAAATTGGGATCGGGATAAGATTGTGGCGCACCCGGAAATCGTTGATCTAAATAACGACCCACCCAACCCGTATTTAAGTAAGTATTTGAATCGGCAGCACTAAAAAAAATATCAGTTGCCCTAAAATGCGAAAAATTTGGATCCGGATAACTCGCACCTTGTATGATATTCATTCTACCCGTATTAAAAATATTTTGCATCGCCGTCATGGAAGGATGAAACCCTGTTGAACTAAATCCAGACAAGGGCAATACACTGGTTTGATTGATTAAGATATTTGAGCGAGCCGCTGAAAGTTCACTATATCGATCTAAAGGAATAACCGTATTTAATCCATCATTTCCCCCTGACATTTGAATAAGCACTAAAATTTTATCGCTTACCCCTCGGTTTCGAGCTAAGGCACCAAATAATTTATTATCTCCATATGCATGTATTGGCAACCCACTCACTGTTGTTGCTAAAGTGGCCATAGAACTGAGTTTCAGAAAATCTCTTCTCTTCATAATCGTGAAGTTTTAATTTTATTCAATAATTATAAGTTAACATAAATGATGTTCAGCCATTCGAAGTAATTTGGTAAGCATATCACGTAATCGTGTTCTTACTATGCCTTCGAAAGTGGTATTACCTGGATTATTAATATAGTCTGTCCAAGCATTTGTCCAACTTATATTTAATAAACTACCATCTAATAATAAATTTTTAAAACTGGTTTTTAAGGATGCCGACAAACCAATCGCCAATAAGTATTTTACACAATCGTCTACAATACTATCTGGATCATAAGCATTAGATAAGGTTTGAACAAATGTGAGTACATCACATCTTAATTTAAAACTCGATGAAACATAAATGCCATTATTTGTGAAATAAGCATCTGTGCTTTTCATTCGCTTCGGAAGTGTATCCGAATTAATCCACATTTCATGAAATTGCGGCGATTGATAAAATGCGGGCCATCCTGCAACATTAGGAGGGTCGCCTGGATTCATACCTGCCGACTCACATAAACTAGCAAGTGCATAATAGGCTCTATATTGATCTTCTAATGAAAGAGTAGCAGGTATTTGAACATCAAGACTTCTTGTCATTCCTAAATAATAATCCATAGGTGTGCGTATAAAACAATACTCAGTCAATGGATCATAAAAATGATCACTCTTAAATAACTGCAACAAAACTGGTTTTATATCCCAATTACTGGCTATAAATGTTTGAGCCATTCCATCAATTATTGTCGATTCGATGGTTGCATCTATATCATAGTAAATAAAGAACCGATAGATCTTTCGACAAATAAATTTTGCAACCAATTGATCTTTAGCAAATATCATATTCAATAAATCATCCAACTCATTTTCACCTGCTGCACCTACTTGTCCAGCTATTATGGTATTATTATAAAAAGCTGAAAATGTTTTATTGCCTGTTTCATGAAAAGCAGGAGCAAAACTTGTGTTTAATGTTGTTAAATCAACTCGATATCCTGTTAATACTTTGGCTGCTTCTTTCACATCATCTTCATTCCAAAGATTGGTTCCTTTTCCAATGGTAAATAATTCTTGTAATTCTCTACCGTAATTTTCATCCGGCGAGTTTTTAACATTATAATGCCCATTTAAATAAAATAGCATTTGAGGATCTTTGGTAAGTTCTTTAATAAGGGTTTTGTAATTACCCAATGCATGCGTCCTCAACAACATCATATATTTATGATTCAGTCTTGCATCACCCACTGCATTGGCTTCAGTAACCAAACTATTATGCCAAAAGAGAATCATTTTTTCTAAAATACTTTGACCTTGATTGATGATATTATTCATCCACCATGCTTTAGTTGATAATGAGCGATAGTAGTTTACAGTGCCATCACCATAAGCCGCATTGATCCAAGTTGCACCCAAAGGAATTCCAGTTGGGTCGGGATAAATATTTTCGTAATAATTAACGGGTGGTGCTGGTGTTGGTACAATTGAATTAATATAAGTATCCACTGTTTGGCTCATGGTCATACTACCAATAGCGGCAATATCGGCTGGTGTTACCCCAAAACCTATTCGTCGAAGTAGATGTATTTTTTGTCTCTCGCCCCATGCACCAGTATATTGAGCCAAACCAGCTCTTGAATGTTTAAAATTGAGTGGAGAAGATTTATTGGCATATTTTAAAAATATTTCATCTTTGTTGATATCATATACCTCAGGTGATTGTTTTTCCTTTGTAAGTAATCCATCAATAAATTCTCTTCTGTTTAAATCAGGCATAATTTAAAATTTAATGGTTTTAAAATCAAGATCGTAAATCAATTTCAAGCGAATTGACAATTCATTTTGTTAAAAGTTTAATAAAGATATTTTTTAATTTGGATAATTGCTCAAAATTCGTGCCCTAACCCATAAAAATAACATACGAAGCTTTTCACATTCATTGCTTTTTAAAATAGTGTGGAAAAAATGTTTAATTATTAAAAGGATTTTACTATCATTGTATTCTGAAAAAATAGAAAAGCATTATGAGAAAAATAATTTATGGTGTAGTTGCTTTCTTTGCCCTCCTTACTTTAGGCAATAGTGCCATTGCACAAACAGCAGCAACAGCGAATGAAGACTTAGTAGCCGTTTACAGATGGCTAAATGTTCAGGATAATAATTACGTAACACTTGCAAATGGAGAGTACCAAGAAGGTCAGTTACTTCAGTGGAAATACAAGGATAAAACTTTTTTATTTTATGCATATAAAACACCAGGTCCTGATCGTGTTGCAGTTTACAGATGGGAAAACCCTTTGACAAAAGATTTTGCAAGCATTGCTGAAGATGAATTAAGTGATAGCGATATGCAATTGAAAGGGTATACAAACAAAAGATTACAATTTTATGCACCTATCCGTCGTGAAGGAAATCATGTTCCAGTTTATCGTTGGTTGAAAACAAAAACCAAAGATTGGGTAACGATTCCAGAGACTGGTGATACAGATAAATACATTGAGAAAGGTTATAAAATGAAAACTTTTCAATATTATGGTATCTTACGAAGCGAATATCAACGTTAATACTTAATACAAATCATTTAAAATCCTGCTTTA
>Ga0116157_10004918_pt1 | contig 12380 bp, 9 predicted proteins | sample AD_UKC048_MetaG_FD_89882 | JGI IMG/M metagenome (GOLD analysis project Ga0116157, IMG submission 89882) | Active sludge microbial communities of municipal wastewater-treating anaerobic digesters from USA - AD_UKC048_MetaG | ecosystem: Engineered > Bioreactor > Anaerobic > Digestate | place: USA... | reverse complement strand
GGCGGGTAGTACTCCCGTACATTTTCCGCCGTGATCACTTCCATGGGAAGATAGTACAGCGGTTTGATATCAATGCCGTTAAACCAGTCAACCGCCACTTCCATGGCCAGCGCGCCGTCAGCTTCAGCCGACTGGAGGGTAATGGCATGCAGGCATCCATTGCTCACGAGATCCTGCGTAATTTTACTGTTTCCCGAGGATACCAGAACGATATCGGTACGTCCGGCTTTTTTGACCGCGTCGCACATGCCCCGGGCTCCGTCTGCGGGATCGGAAAAACTGATTCCCTTGAGGCGGGTACCGAATCTGTTGAGCCAGCTCTCGGTAAGGCGGTAGGCGTCGTCATAACTGATGGCGGATTCCATGGCGAGACACTCCATGCCGGGCGCGATTTTCGCGAGCTCGGTCACAATGGCCCAGGTACGGGAGAAGTAGTTCGAATTTCCTTCCTTGTGCCTGATGACGGCGTACCCGCCCTCCTTGTTCATCAAGCCGGCAAAGGTCCGGGCCAGTTTGCGGAACTGTCCCCAATCATCGGGTCCGCTCCAGGAGATGATGTGCCGGAATCCTTCGGCGTCCGGAGTGGTATTGCTTCCCACGACAGGAATGCCCGCGCGGTTGATCCGGGCAAACCATTTCGAACTTTCCTGCACACTGGTTGGAGTCAGAATGACGAGATCCGGCTTCATCCGTATGGCCTGATCAACCTGTTTCGCCTGAATCTCCGGAGAATAATCGGCATTGAGGGTTTCCAGAGTTACCCCGAAGGCATCGGCCAGTTTGCGGCAGCCGTTCCGGTACGCCACATGGTAGGGATGATCGCAGGACTCGAGCAGAAGAACCCGCTTTTCCGCGGCGCCGTCTGCCCGCGATTCGGGAAGGGATTCCTTCACGACATTCCAGCCGGCGTACTCGAGATCATACCACCGGCGAGCATCCGATTCAGGATACCGAGCCGGATTGTCCGGACGCTCCGGGATTTCCTTCGGTTTCCGGTTCCATTGAACCAGACTTTTTCCGTCGCTTGAAGTGAGTGTCGACGTATCGATAATGGTAAACCGGGAAACCTCCCGATCGATAACACTGATGTTTTCAAGATTGTCATTTCCGGCGCGGGAAATAAACTCGGTCGCTTTCCGGATTTCCTCAACACCCGTATTGAATTCCTGCATGGCCCGGGATGATTCTTCCGACAGGTCGGAAACCTGCCCCATGCTCTGATCAATCTCGACCGTCCTACCCTCAATCCGTTCAGATTCTTCCCGTATTCGGTCAGTAAGGGTTTGGAGTTCGGTCAGTGCCCGGGTAATTTCACCGGTCCCCTGCGCCATCTCGCCGAGGCCGGCTATAATTTCGATGAAGCTGTCGGATACTTCCCTGATTCCGCCGGTCAGGCTTTTAATCGCGCCGTCTGTTTTCCGGGTCAAATCCGTCGACTCGGTAATTCCCTGCAGGATGTCCCCCAGATTGTTGCCGATGTCCCGCGCGTTCTGGCCGGTTGTTTCCGCGAGCTTGCGGATTTCGTCGGCGACAACGCTGAAGCCCTTGCCGTGCTCGCCGGCGTGGGCCGCTTCTATGGCGGCATTCATGGCAAGCAGATTGGTTTGTTCAGCTACCGAATTGATGACTGTTATCATGTCCTGTATAACGTCCAGAGATTGCGTAATCCGCACCATGTATTCCAGACTGCGGGACATGGAACTCTCTCCCTCATGCGAGAGGGCATCAAGATTGGTAATCAGGGATTTCTTGCCCTCGGACAACCGGCTTATGTTTGCTACGGACGCGATGGTCTGTTCTATGGCAGCGGAAGACTGATTTACACAGGCTGATTGCTGCTGGATCATTTCGGAGATATATCGCACCGCCGAACTGATTTCTCCTACGTCTTTTCTCGACGTATGAATAAACCCGCTTAACGTTTTTTCCCGCTGCGCCATGGCATTAGTCGTTGACGTAATCTCTTCGATTGATGCGGACATTTCCACCGCGCTAGATGCCAGATCACGTCCGAGAGAGTTGCTCCGGTCGATAACATTTTTAAGCTTGAAAATGATCCGGTGGATACGGGCGACAAAGACGTTGTGGGTCCGTGCGAAATTGGCCAGCTCATCCTTTCCGGTTACCGGAATCCTCATGGTCAAATCGCCCTCGGCCTCTTTCTGCCCGGAAAGAAACCGGTCCAGTTTTTGTATGCGGACAATCAGCAGAAAATAGGCACTGATAAATGAAAGAAAAGCGTACGCAACAACAAAACCGGCAACAAGTGGAATGGACCCGGGAACGGCACCTGGAAGTATCGTAACAGCAAGGACGCCCGCGGCCAGTATAATTATGGCGGGAACGAGAAACGCAAAAACGAGACGAACGGTCACCGGACGAGATTCAAGCATGTAGGCCCCCTGGTTGCTGATCTGCTATCATTCAGGATAGGGCACCATATTTGTCCTGTCAACCTTTGGGTTTATTGCCCGTTGTTCAACTCTTTCGCGTGCGCCTTCTCAGTATGTTGTCCACGAACGCGACAACGCCGATAAACGCGATTCCATTGAAGAAATACGCAACCTGCATCCACCAGGGCGCATGAAAAATATCGAGCACCGGCCAGCCAGGATAGGTCGATCCTGCACCAAGACGAACACCCAGAACGTGATACCCGATTATTTCAAAGACAATGAGCCCGGCGCAAAAAAGCGCAGCATTCGTTAGCCATTTGCGCCACCATTTGTCATGATGAAAATACGGTTCAACTACCAGATACCAGAACATCAGCATGAGCGCCCAGGCAAGCATGGGAAAGAGCATGAGGCCCCTGATTTTCAGGGTAAAAACATTATAGCTGGAATACATGTCCCGAATGACGAGAACGAAGATGATGCCAACAGAAAGCGCAGGAATCCATGCCCAGAGCTTGTTCCGGTCAAAAACCAGGGTAAACCCTAGAATGAGGAGTGTTGCCGTAATAACGGCAACATCGTAGCTTATTTTAAGAAGCAAAAGAAACGTTCCAAGACCTACCAGCCATGTCACTGCTTTACAGTTCAATTTGATTTTCACTTATTGTTCACTTACCCCCGGGAAGAATTATACTATAAAAAATGAAAAGTACGAAACCGTATCACGCTTAAAGGCGTTTCTTTCGTTCTGCAAGAACCGCCATATAGCTGCACTTCCCCATGTCGATAACACAAGGAACGACTAGCGAATAAATAACCTGGGTCCCTTTCTTTTCCAATTCTATCAGGCCGGTAGCGTGGAGCAGTGAAAGATGCTTGGACGCTACCGACTTGTTGAGCCCGAGGCTGGCTGCAAGCTCACAGACGCACCAGGGTTTTTCCGCAAGCCGCTCCAACAGCGCCAATCGGTCCGGATGGCCAATAGCTTTGAAGATTTCGGCAGTGAGCGTACGCCGCTTTGAATCTGAATCTTTCATGTGATGATTGTTGCAATGTTTGGAAACTTTGTCAATATTCTTGTTCCTTACGGAGCGCTTCTACTTGACATTTTTATGCAATGTTTCCAATAATGGAAACATACGGAGGAATATCCATGAAAATTCAGATACTGGGCGCCGGATGCCCCAAATGCAAACAGCTTGAAGCACATGCGCGTGAAGCGGTTGCCACCAAAGGAGTCGACGTCGTCATCGAAAAGGTAACAGACACCGACGAAATCATGGAAATGGGTGTCATGATGACTCCCGCGCTCGTGATCGACGGTGAAGTTAAAAGCGTCGGAAAGGTTCTTACCCCCGATCAGATCGCGGCGCAACTGTAATTGCGCGCGCAATTGTAGTTGCAGGGCAAAACTGCAAGGAGCTCAAATGACAAAGAAAGAATACAGTCCCAATATGGTTTTACTGGCGCTTGCCGCGGTGTTCGCCGCGATTTACTTCATGCCCTGGGACGCGCCGCGCGTGAGCAATGCGGTACTCGAAGGATTCCGCATGCTTGGCGACTATGCCCGGGAGCACGTCCTCTTGTGTCTGGTTCCGGCCATGTTCATCGCGGGAGCTATCGGGGTGTTTCTCAACAAGCAGTCGGTCATGAAGTATCTGGGACCGAGTGCTCCCAAGGCAGTATCCTACGCGGTAGCCTCGGTTTCAGGCGCGATTCTCGCGGTTTGCTCCTGCACGGTACTCCCCCTCTTCAAGGGAATCTACAAGAAAGGCGCCGGGCTCGGACCGGCCGTCAGTTTTCTCTATTCGGGACCCGCCATCAGCATAATCGCGATTACCCTCTCGTTTCAGGTTTTCGGCTGGAAACTCGGACTTGCACGCGCGGTCGGCGCGATCATCTTTGCGATCGTGATAGGACTCCTCATGCAGTTCATCTTCCGCAAGGAAGACGAAGCGCGCCTTGCGGACGAACGCCTCTTCACGGCGCCGACGGAGGAAGGCGGCAGGAAGCTCTGGCAGACGGTCGTCTACATCGGCTCCATGGTCGGCATACTCATCTTTGTAAACTGGGCATCATCCCGGGGAACATCCGTGGTATGGGAAGCAGTCTACCGGGTAAAATACTACATTACCGGAGCTTTCGGTGGTATTCTTGCCTGGTCGATTTTCCGCTGGTTCAAAAAGAATGAACTCGTCGAGTGGGGCGCGGCAACCCGCGACTTTGCGTTGCAGATCCTTCCCCTCCTCTTCGGCGGCGTACTCGTTTCAGGATTTCTCCTGGGGCGGCCCGGACATGAAGCGCTCATACCCAATGAGTGGATCGCGGGCCTTGTAGGGGGGAACTCCCTCTTTGCCAACTTCATCGCCGCAATTTCCGGCGCACTCATGTACTTTGCTACCCTCACCGAAGTTCCCATCATCCAGGGGCTATTGGGTAGCGGCATGGGACAGGGCCCGGCGCTCGCGCTGTTGCTGGCAGGTCCGAGCCTTTCACTACCCTCCATGCTGGTTATCGGCGGAGAACTGGGTTTAAAAAAGACAGCTGTCTATATCGCGCTCGTTGTGGTGTTATCCACAATCGCCGGCATGGTGTTCGGCATGATAGTGTGACCGGCACGCTCGCGGGGTGCAATTCTCCCCGCCGGGGTGCCAGCACGCTCGCGGGGTGCAATTCTCCCCGCCGGGGTGTTCAGCTCCCTGCCGGGGTGTAATTCTCCCCGCCGGGGTGCCAGCACGCTTGTTGCGTGCTCAGCTCTCCGCGGCGATGAACTCTTTTACCCGCTTTTCGATGTCGTCGCGGATGGGGCGGATGCCGGCGAGTTTTTCCTCGTCGGTACCGGGAATGGCCGACGGATCGGGCAAGCCCCAGTGCATTCGGACATGCTTGCCGGGGAACATGGGGCAGCGCTCGGCGTTGGACTCGTCGCACACGGTAATTACATAGTCAAAATGCTCGCCGCGGTCAACATAGTCCTGCGCCTTTTTGGCGAAGTGACCGTCCATGCTCACGCCCGCTTCCTCCATCGCCCTGACCACGTGGGGATTGAGTTTCCCCGCTTCGATACCGGCGCTTGAAACATCAAACCGGTCCCCGGCAAGATGCCGCAGGAATGCTTCGCCCATCTGGCTTCGGCCCGAATTATGAATACAGATAAACATGACCCGTTTCTTTTCCATAAGTTATACTCCTTGTCCCCGGAACCACCGGGTGGTGTTATTGGCGATACGTACCAGCATGAGCATGACCGGCACTTCAACAAGCACCCCGACGATGGTCGCGAGAACCACCGGCGAGTTTGATCCGAACAGGGAAATTGCCACCGCGACCGCAAGCTCGAAAAAGTTCGACGCGCCGATCATGCCGGCAGGTGCGGCGATGTCGTGCGGCAGCTTTAATAAACGCGCGGCAAGATACGCGACGAAGAAGATGAAGAAGGTCTGGATCGTCAGCGGGATGGCGATGAGCACAATATGCAGGGGGTTTTGCAGGATCACCGATCCCTGGAAGGAGAATATGATGACCAGGGTAAGCAGCAAGCCCGTTATCGTGACCCCGGAAAACCTCGAGATGAACTCGTTGGTGAACCAGGGCTCGCCATGGCGCGCGATGAGGACGCGGCGGGTGAGCACTCCGGCAGACAAGGGAATTACCACGAAGAGCACGACCGAAAGAATCAGTGTTCCCCAGGGAATGATAACCCCGCCGATTCCGAGGAGGAAGGCCACAATCGGGGTAAAGGCCGCGAGTATAATGAGATCGTTGGTGGCAACCTGCACAACCGTGTACGCGGGGTTTCCCTTCGTAAGGTGGCTCCAGACAAAGACCATGGCGGTACAGGGCGCCGCTCCCAGAAGAATGGCACCGGCAAGATAGTCCCGGGCAAGCTCTTCCGGGATAATCGCCTTGAATACTATATAGAAGAAAAATGATGCGATGGCATACATGGTAAAGGGCTTGATGAGCCAGTTTGTCACCCAGGTGATGTACAATCCTTTCGGATTTTTCCCCACATTGCGGATACTGGTAAAATCGACCTTGAGCATCATGGGGTAGATCATGAGCCAGATAAGGAGGGCAATGGGCAGGGAAACCCGCTCATATTCAAACCGGGACAAAAACTCCGGAATACCGGGAAGGAACTGACCGATGAGAACTCCGGCGACCATGCAAAGAATGACCCAGATAGTCAGATACCGTTCGAAGAACCCGATACCGGCGGCTTCAGTGCTTTTGTTCGTCATGTGCAATTACTCCTCTTCTTCTTGCAAAGACATACGTCGCTTTCGCGAGAAATTGTGTGAGCAAATTGTTCAAGAACGGTGAATTCGTCCCGGTTCAGTGAATACCGTGTCCACTTCCCCTCAGGACGTGCGCGAACAAGACCCGAATCGACGAGTATCCCCAGATGATGCGAAAGCGTCGGCTGTGAAAGATCAAAATAGTCAAGCAATTCACAGGCGCACACTTCTCCGCACGACAGGATGTGTACAATTTTACTCCGGGTTTCATCGGCCAGAGCCTTGAAAAGAGCAGTTCCCCGCAAGAAATCAATTTCCATGGCATACCTCTTTCATATAGATCATCATCTATATAAAGAATAGGGTACATATAGACCGATGTCAATATGAACAGGGGTGTTTGTACGTCATTTCAGAAAACCGTTCTGCACCGGTTTCCACTGGACAGATTCACCGATATGGGTTCATACTGTGTTTGATGTCATTTGTTTCTCGAGTCTACAAAACAGACGCTCCGATAATCGGGTTGCTCATAAACCAGATTGAAGGCCGATATCAGTCGCTCATCCGGCGCGGTCTTGCTGATCTCGCCCGGGAAACCGGGGTTCACCTCAAGATTTTTGTAGGCCGTTCGCTTGGTTCTCCCTATGGAAACGAAAACCTCTTTAACCGTATCTACTCACTTGCCGGCGGCTCGTCTCATGAACAACGGCCGGACGGACTCGTGGTTACCGCAGGATCAATCGGCAGCTTTCTCGAACCGGAACAGAACAGGGCATTTCTCGACTCCTTCAAATCCGTTCCTCTGGTGACAATCGGCATGAATCTTCCGGGATACCCGAGTGTCGAAACCGACAATACCGGCGGCATGACCGCCCTCACGGAACATCTGGTCCAGTCCCACAATTTTTCCAGCTTTGCCTTTCTCTCGGGTCCGGACAACAGCCCGGACGCCACCGCACGCCGTACGGCATGGAATAAAACCCTTGAGCGCCGGGGAATACCGGAAGAGAAGCGGATAGTCTATCCGGGAGATTTAAGCTACGGATCAGGCCAGGCCCTTGCAGCACGCTTTGGATCCGGCTCGCGACTCCCCTTCGATATTCTCTCCTGTGCCAACGACGACATGGCGCTTGGATTTATACAGAACATGGGACGACAGGGTTTCCGCTGTCCGCGGGACTATGCCGTAACCGGATTCGACGACATACAGGAATCCGGCTTTCTCTCTCCCCTTATGACCACGGTACATCAGCCCCTCTATGAGCAGGCATATACCGCAGGGCTCACACTGCTCGCCCAACTTGGCCAGACTGATCTTCCCCGCCCACCGGAAGACCGGCTCAACTGTGTTCCGGTTATCCGTGAATCATGCGGATGTACCGACATTCCCCTCATTACTGCGACAGCCGGGCCGGATCAGGCGCAGCTCCCGCTCACGGCAGAAGTAAAGGACAAAGCCGCGGAGGCGGTTACCTCGCTTGCAAGCGCCGCGGTGCTTGATCTGCGCAAATTTGTTGAACGCCCGCTCTTCCTGCAGGTTCTTTCGGGCCTTCTCGATCTCACCGGAAACTGGGACGATTTTTCGAACCGCTGGCATGTCATTCTTTCCGCTGTTCGCCGCGACCTTGCGACAGACGGCGGAGATATCCGGACCCTGCGGTACCTGGAAGATCTCTTTGCGAGTGCGTTCGCCCTGCTCACGAGAAAATCTACCGAACACCACGCGCGGGAACTGTCCATTCTGCGCGAAACCTTGCATCTCTTCCGGGAGCTCTCGCTTGAACTCGCTCCGGTAACGAAAGAGAAAAAACTCATCCAGATACTGACGAAAAATGCTCCACTTGCCGGATGTACCCGGGTCATTCTCGCGCTTCACCGCCCTGATCCCAAAGACCCCGACCGGGCAGAAGAAGACGGGTTCTATGACGATGTGGAACTCATACCCTGTCTCGATACTCCGGGCGGAACTGATTCGGTACGCATGCCTCTTCTGGGAATAACACAGTCCTACGGCTACATCATCCTTGAGGGATCCGGACTCGATGCCCTCGTCTTTGAATCGCTCCGCGATCAGGTTTCGCAGACACTAGAATCCATTGCCCGGACGAAAGATCGGGAACAGGTGGAACAGGCTCTCCGGGACAGTGAAGAGCGGTATCGGGAAATGGCGGCGGCGGTCCCCGTCATGGTGCTGGAAACCGATCCCCTGCTCCGTATCGAATACCGGAATGCCGCCGCCCGGGACGGTCTTGCCCTTCCGGACGATGCATCGTTACAAAGTCTCAAGAGCTATCTTGAACCGGAAGACGCCCTTCTTGCGGAAGACGCGGTCCGACGGCTCCGTGATGCGCGCGCGCTGGACTGCCCGGGAATCCGTCTGGTACGTTCCGACCACCGGCGGTACATCCCCGTGGTTAAAGTTTCCGGCAAGTTTGACTCCGCCGGCAACCTGATCCTGATCCGCTGGGACGCGCTTGATCCCCTGCCCTTCCTGAACAGCGGCATTCTGCCGGACAAGGAGTTCTTTACCGCACACAAAATTACCGGGCGGGAACAGGAAATAGTTGAACTACAACTCCAGGGATACCGCATACGCGACATCGCCGAAAAACTATTCATCGCCGAGAGCACGGTAAAGGGTCACTTGACCCAGGTGTACAACAAGCTCGGGATCACCGGGAAGGGGGAACTCTTGCGGATGCTCCGCGACGAGCAGGTTGGCCGTTTCGGTTTCAGCGCCTATGTCTTTTCCCTCGTGAACAGCCTGCTCTCTCCCGATGAGAACTAGTACCAAAAGTATTGTTTTTTTACATACTGAAATCCGAAATTGCATTGATTGCCGGATTCACGATAAAATCACTGTTTTTCGGTATCTCATTGTCAGCTTTTTTCGAAAAACCACAACTTTTGGTACTATATAAATACCAACTGATGGTAGCTGGCTGATACTCACAGAGATAGTAGCATGGATTCAGGAGGAGATATCCATGAAAAAATTCTTTTATTTATTGGCGCTGTCGCTCGTAGCGGCGGGAATGCTTCTTTCCTGCGCGGTTGAAGGAGACACCGGCGCGGTAGCGGCTGCCGGGGACAATTCCCGTGCAGTACAAAACTGGTCCCTGTGGGACTCGATGGACTGGTTCAATACCGGTGTGTGGAACAAGGCGAACTGGACAAACGGTGGCATGTTCAACTGCGGTTGGCGGCCCGAAAACGCGTACTTCAACAACGGACAGCTGGTACTCAAACTGGACAATACGTACAGTCACGGCAAGCCCTATTCAAGCGGAGAGTACCGCACAAACAACACCTTTTCCTACGGAACCTTCGAAACGAACATGAAGGCGGCCAAGGGATCCGGCACGGTTACCTCATTCTTCCTGTACACCGGCAATCCCTGGGACGAGATTGACGTGGAAATTCTGGGAAAGGACACTACCAAGGTCCAGTTCAACTATTATGTTGACGGAGTGGGCGGCAACGAGAAGATAGTCGATCTCGGATTCGACGCGGCGTACGGATACCACAAGTACGCAATCGAATACGGCAACGGCTACATCAACTGGTATGTGGACGGAAAATGGAAGTGGGGTGTGAACAACACCGGAATGAACGCTCCCTACGGAAAGAAAATGCCGAGCCATCCCATGCAGATCATGGTGAACCTCTGGCCCGGAACCGGTGTGGACAGCTGGCTTGGCCGCTTCTACTACAACGGCCCCTTGTATGCAAATTACGACTATATAAAGTATACTCCCAAGTAAGGGGTTTTGCGGGAAGCGGGGCTACCGCTTCCCGGATACATCAACCAAAGAGACAAGGATTTTTTCATGAGTCGATACTTTTCAGCACGAACTGATTCGCGAGAACCGGACAGCCTTTTACAGGGGCTGTTTTCTTCATATTATACCGGCGCATCTGATGGCCGATTCCTGACGAGCAGCCGGGATTCGGCAGTCGGCATTTGCGGCCTCCCCTTCAAGGCTCCAGTGGTACAAGAGCTGTTGAAGCAGGAACGCTTCAACACATTCTGCCGCGCCCTCTCCTCGTCCGCCAACTCCGTCCTCTTCTGTCTTTCAAAAGACGGCGCACTCTCGGCCTACCGCTCAACGGGCAAAACCGTCACAGCCGAACCGATTGCGGAAGATCTCCTCATGGAAATGATGCCCGTTCTCAACTCGGTCCCCGACTGGGCCGGACACATAAATGCCGACGGTGAGCATGTCATCGATCTCAAGACGCCCTCTCCGGGTCCGCACTTTTACGTAAATCTCCTCATGGGAAACCGGACCGGATTTGACCATCCCCTCCAGACCACGCCGAAGAGCGTGGTTGACCGCCTGGGCCGCGGAAGCTTCCGCTCCCATGCCGCCACCCAGGTACTGGCAACCCGCTGGGATCTCCGCCAGGAAGAAAACGGTTTCCCGGCAAACCGTCAGTTTTACCTTTCCGAGGGCGGCCGTCAGGTTTTCTATTCCGGCAATCCCGAACACGAATCAGTCGTGAAGGGAACTTGCGTCCATGGCCAAAACCATACCCGAATCCTGTATGAAACCGCCTGCGGTCTCACGATTGAACGAACCCTGTTTCTCCCGAAACAGGAACCGGGCCTCCCGCTCGCCGTTGAAGTTCAGCGAATCGCCGTAACCAATACCGGCTCAAAACCGCGCCGTCTCCGCCTCGTGTGTACCGGCATGTTCGGGCCGACCAAACCGCCGGCACTCATGGAAGACGTACTCTACAGCAACATCATCATGGAAGGCGGTGCCCTCTTCAACGACGACGGCACCGTGCGGACGGTAAGCCCGCGCTACTTCCCCGCGCAAGACAAGGACGATCTCCGCTTCCACACCATGATTGTCCGCGGGAAAAACGGCAATTCCTTCCCGGACGGCTTCTGCCTCAACTACAACGACTTTACGGGACGGGGAACCCTTGAATCCCCTGACGGACTTGATCCTCTGCCCAACGAGCTCTACCGCAAGGGCCCCGGTTTTTTCGCCCTGAGCGCCGAAGTGTCCGTTGCGCCGGGCGAAACCGTCTGTACCGACAACTTCACCGGACTCGTGTCCAAAAAGACGAACCCCGCGTTCGGTCCCGACTCGCTGGAGAAGGAAACGGACGCGCTCATTCGTCACTTTGAAAAACCGGATTCCGTTCCCGAAGCGCTCGGCGCCGTACGGAGCTTTTTTGACGGGTATGCGTCCTTCTTCTCTCTTGAAAGCGAAGACAAAGACTTTTCAGTGTACTGCAGCAAAAACCTCCCCTTCCAGGTACTCTATCAGACCTTTGTGTCCCGTTCCTTCGGGCAAACCCAGAAGGGCTACCGGGAAATCGGATTCAGGGAAATCCAGGATCTGTTCGCGTCGATGTACTACTTCCACGCGCAGGGAAACAGCCGCGTCACCAAAGAACTCTTAACTGCCTGGGTTTCGCAGGTGCATGAATTCGGTTTCGCGAACCACAACTTTTTCTGGGAGGGCAAGGAAGCGGGCAACTGGTCCGACGACGCCCTCTGGCTCCACCAGGCGGTGGGCCGGTACGTGCATCTCACCGGCGATACGTCCTTCCTAGACGAGCAGGTTGTGATAGCCGGAACCGATTCCAACAAAACGCGCAGCGTATACGACACCCTGATCGCGGCCATCCGTTATTCCATGGAAGTCTCCGTGGGAAAACACGGGCTGCCCCTTCTTGACCGTGCCGACTGGAACGACTGTCTCCGTCTTGACCGGAACTT
>Ga0116157_10004916_pt1 | contig 12383 bp, 9 predicted proteins | sample AD_UKC048_MetaG_FD_89882 | JGI IMG/M metagenome (GOLD analysis project Ga0116157, IMG submission 89882) | Active sludge microbial communities of municipal wastewater-treating anaerobic digesters from USA - AD_UKC048_MetaG | ecosystem: Engineered > Bioreactor > Anaerobic > Digestate | place: USA... | reverse complement strand
TAGGCATGAATTCTTTTTGTGAGAAGCCGATGCCATGTTCGCCGGATATGGTTCCGCCGAGGCCGACGACTGCGCGGTGTATGTCGGCTATGAGAGCGGGAAGGTCTCGCCGCCAGCGAAGTTCGTCCATGTCGCCCTTGATGATGTTCGCGTGGATGTTGCCGTCGCCCGCGTGGCCATAGCAGATGGCGGTGAAGCCGTGACGGTCAGCGATAGATTTTATGGAGCGCATGAGGGCGGGGAGAGCGGCGCGGGGGACGACGGTGTCTTCTTCCTTGTAGACGGAGATTTTTTTGACCGCCTCGCCGACCGCGCGGCGCATGTCCCACATTTCGTTCTGCCTGTGGCCGGCTTCAGCGACTAGCGCGTCCAGAGCGCCCTCTTCGAGCAGTATTCCGCCGGCTTTTTCGACATCCGCGTTGACGGCGTCCGCGTCCGAGCCGTCCAGTTCGATAAGCAGAAGAGCCTCGGAGTCGCTGTACGGAAACGAGCGTTCCAGCATCCTTTCGGCGCTCTTAATCGCTTCTTTTTCCATGAATTCGACGGCGCATGGGGAAACGCGCTTTAGGAACAGTTCGTTCAGAGCGGCGGCGGCTGTCTCCAGCGAGTCGAACGGGGCCAGCAGCGTTCGCCTGACCAAAGGAGCGGGTATCAGCTTAACCGTCGCCTCCGTCACAGCCGCCAGCGTGCCCTCTGAGCCGATAAGCAACTGAACGAGGTTGTAACCCGTGGCGTTCTTGAGAGTCTTGGCTCCCGCGCGGAAAGGCCGCCCGTCCGGCAGGACGGCTTCCACCGCGAGGACATAGTCCTTGGTTGTGCCGTATTTCATAGCGCGCGCGCCGCCCGCGCACTCGGCGATATTGCCTCCGAGCGTGCAGCTTCCTTTGCTTGCCGGATCGGGGGGATAGAACAAACCGAGCGCCTCGACCTCGTTGTGCAGAGTCTCCACCACCACGCCCGGCTGGGCCGTCGCGGTGAAATTCTTCGTGTCGATGTCTAGGATTTTGTTCATGCGTTCAAAGGAGAGGCAGACGCCGCCGAAGACGCACAGCGCGCCCCCGCTCAGTCCCGTGCCGCCGCCTCGCGGGGTGACCGATATCCCGCGCTCGAAACAACGCTTCATCACAGCGCAGACTTGCGAGGTGTCAGACGGCTTCACCACGACATCCGGCGCGAACCTGTAATCCTCCGTCTCGTCATGAGAGTAAGGCTCAATGTCGTCGCCGCCGCTGATGACGTTTTTGTCGCCCGCGACATCGCGAAAAAAACTTATGTCTTCATCGTCGGGTTTGGTGAAATGGAGCATCCTGTTTCTCCCCGCAATCAGCTCCGATGAATGATAGCAGAAAGGATTTTTAATGTAAAATTCTAGAGCGTTGCAGAGAGAGAAGGGCGATTTTTTAAGATGACCGCGCGCGGCGCGCGGTTTCGGGCTAAAATTAATGTCGGAGAGATCTATGAAGATTAATCTTGACTGCGTTCACTACAGGAGCGAAAAACCCTGCGCGTTTGCGAGGATATGCGACGGATGCCCCGAATATTTTCCGGTCGCGAAAGCGGAGCGGGAAGGGGAGCGTGTCCTGATTATCAAGACAGCGGCTCTGGGCGACGTGCTGAGGACAACTTCTATACTGCCCGCGCTGCGACGCGCCCGGCCGTCGGCCCGCGTGACTTGGCTGACTTCGCAGTCCGCATTGCCATTGCTGAAAGGCAATCCGAACATTGACGAGCTTGCCGCCATCGGTTCGGCGGCTGCGTCGGCGTTTTTCCCTCCGCGTTCGACATTATCCTATCGCTGGACAAATCTCCCGCCGAATGCGCTCTGGCGACCGCCTTGCAGGCGCGGGAAAAGCGCGGCATGGGGATTGCTCCCCTCGGGGCGGTTTACCCCTTTAATCCAGAGGCTGAGTATTATTTTTCTCTGGGGCTTTCCGATGAACTGAAATTCAAGACGAATAAGAGGACACACGCGGAAATGTTGCTTGAGATGTGCGGGCTGGAAGGGGCGTCTCCGGAGCCACCGCAAATGGCGCTGACGGAAGATGAGAAAAGAGTTGGGCGTGAGCTTGCGCGCGGCGCGGGCGCGCCGTCGGGCGCGCGCGTTTTAGGGCTGGTCGTCGGGGCGGGAGACGCGTTCGCAAACAAGACTCCCTCGCCGGAGAAATGGGCGGAGATTGCCAGCGCTATAAAGAAAGCCGTTCCCGGTGTTTTTCTCATGATTCTTGGCGGCCCCGGAGACGAGAAGAAAATGAGAGCCGCGCTGAACGCAATAGGAGGGAACTCGGCTATGGTTCCGCCGACGCCCGATCTGAGAGTTTTCGCCTCGGCGCTCGCCGCGATGGACGCAATTGTATGCGGGGACACGCTGGCGCTGCATATAGCGTCCGCTGTGGGAGTCCCGGCGGCGGCCTTGTTCGGGCCAACGTGCCCGGCGGAGATAAACATGTTTTCGGGAGGCGCAAAGGTGGTTTCGAGAGTCGAGTGCGCGCCTTGCTATAATAAATTATGCAATCTCAAACCGAACTGTATGGACGCAATATCCGGGGAGGAAGTAGCGCGGGCAGCCGCGGAGGCCCTGCGCGTTGACATCCCCGGCGGCCCCCGCTACAATTGATACGCTGAAATCTGGGTTTTAGCGGCCCGGGAGGAGTTTTTTTATGTCTCAAATGAGCGATGACCTAATAGTTTTGACGCCGGACGGCCATAAGAAGATGCTCGAAATCCTTGAGCACCTTAAAGGCGAGCACAGGGACGAAATCCGCGAGCGTATGTCCAACGCCCAGAAAAGCAACGTCCTTTCCGAAGACCCCGAACTCGACGAAATCAAAAGAGACCAGCAGATGCTCGAAAGCCGCATCGCGCACCTCGAATCGATACTCAAAAAGAGCAAGGTCCTCTCCGCCAAAGAGATATCGACAGACAAAGTGGGCATCGGCTCCCGCGTCAAGGTGAAAAACCTGAAGACGAAGGAAGCTGAGGAGTTCACCATCCTGTCGTCGATGGAAGCGAACCCGCTGGAGAACAAGATATCCGACGCATGCCCGGTGGGGCGCGCGCTCATGAAGGCCAAAAAGGGCGACATCGTTTACGCGGAGACCCCGAAAGGCCGAGTAAGATACCTTATCGCGGACATAAAGAAATAAAAATAAGCCGGGACGGCGGCTCCAGCTTGTCGGAAACACCCGGCGCGGTTTCGGGTTTTCCGCGCCGCCGCGCGTGATATCCATGGAACAGGAAGAACAATTCAAGCAGAGACTTGAAAGCATTGCCGCCGTCGAAGCTCTGGGCGGTCGCGGCTACGCAAAAAAAATTTCCCGCACTCACACTTCCGCAGAAATCATCCGGGATTTCGACGCTCTCGAATCCTCCGGCGCGGTCGTGTTTGTCGCCGGACGCATGAAAACCGCCCGCAAAATGGGAAAAGCTTCCTTCGCCGACCTCTGGGACGGCGACGGCAGAATCCAAGTCTATATAAAAATCGACAACCTCGGCGAGAGCGGCTATGAAATGTTCAAGCTGCTCGACCTCGGCGACATGGTCGGAGTTTCCGGCAAGGTTTTCAAAACCCGCACGGGCGAAATAACCATTATAGCGGAAACTATTCAGTTGCTTGCCAAATGTCTCCATCCGTTGCCCGAAAAATGGCACGGCCTGACCGACGTCGAAATCAGATACAGGCAAAGATACGTCGATCTCATCTCGAACCCTGAAGTGAAGCAAGTGTTCGAGACCCGCATAAAGATAATCCGCTGGATACGGGAGTTTCTGCAGGAGCGCGGCTTCATCGAGGTGGAGACTCCCATGATGCAGGCTCTGCCCGGCGGAGCGTCCGCCCGGCCTTTCAAAACTCATCACAACGCGCTCGACATCGACCTCTATCTGCGCGTCGCTCCGGAACTGTACCTTAAGCGGCTCATCGTCGGCGGCTTCGAACGCGTCTTCGAGATAAACCGGAACTTCCGCAACGAGGGCATTTCCACCCGGCACAATCCCGAATTCACCATGCTTGAGCTTTATCAGGCGTACGCTGATTTCAAAGACATGATGGAAATCACCGAAGCGGTCATATCCGACGCGGCGCTAGCCGCCCTCGGCTCGACCACGCTCACATACCAAGGGGCCGAAATCAATCTCGCCACGCCGTGGAAGCGCATTCGCTGGACGGAGGCGTTCAAAGAGTTCGCGGGCGAAGACATCGTCCCCGGAATGTCCCGCGACGAACTCGCCGCCGTGTGCAAACGGCGCGGAATCGACGTCGATCCCGATTCGAACAGCGGCGCGCTAATGGACAAACTTTTCGGCGAACTGGTCGAGCCTTGCCTCGTTCAACCCACTTTCGTTTACGATTACCCGACGGAAATTTCCCCGCTCGCCATGCAACGCGACGACGACCCGGAACTGACCGAGCGGTTTGAACTCTTCATCTGCAACTTTGAGATCGCAAACGCGTTTTCCGAGCTTGCCGACCCGATGGAACAGATGCGAAGGTTCGAGAAACAACAGGCGCTCAGGGACGCGGGCGACGCCGAAGCTCACTCCATCGACCGCGACTTCGTCCGTGCGCTCCAGTTCGGTATGCCGCCGACTGGCGGGCTTGGCATCGGCATCGACCGCCTCATAATGATTCTTACAGACTCCGCGTCGATAAGGGACGTCATCCTTTTTCCGCTCCTGAGGCCGGCTGTCGCAGGGGCCGCCGCAACTGAATCGGACCCGTCGGAATCGCCCGCCGAGTAACTGTTCCGCCGAACCGCGTTTTACATTATGATATTCCCATAGACTAAATCCGCATTTTCCATAAATGCGGCGTTCAACCTCATAGGAGCCGGCTATACAGTTTATGGAACGCGACGACGACATCTCCAGAAGGCTTTGCGAGCTTGGCCCCGACTATTTTTTAAAGCAGCCTCCCGCGCTTATCGAGTACGACCCTGACAGGCTTTCTCGGCGTTTGAAGAACGAGCGCGTTTTCGCGCGACTCGAAAAGCTTTACTCGCCGATACCGGAAGCGACCTGCGGCGACTGCGGGGATGTGTGCTGCCGCGCCACTCCCGATTTCTACTTCGTTGAATATCTTAACGTTTGGAGACACGTCAGGCACGAGCTGGCGGACCCCGCGCTTGAGGCCGAGATAACGGCGCGCGCGTTCCGCTGGGCGTTCCTTTCGCTCGTCCAACGGGACGTCTACTGTCCGTTTTTGTTTGACGGCAGGTGCGCCGCGTATTCAGTCAGGCCGTTCAACTGCCGGGTGTGGGGGCTGGAGGACGACGCGTGGTACGAACGGCGTGCCGCGCGCGCCCGCGAGAGCCTCGAAAAACAACGCGACTATTTCGCCGCACATGGAGTCAAGATGGCCGCCCCGCCCGCGGAACTCGTGTTGCCGAAATGCAAACACATCTCCGTTCCTCCCGGCTCCCGCCCGGTCACTGAGCCTCTTGTGAACTCCATAGAGACCGAGATCGCCATGATGCACCGAGCGTTCATCAGGCCTGAAGAGTTCCGTTCCCTCAATTTCCACCTGCACTTTCCCGGACACGTCGCCCTCAAAAAAGTCGCTCCCGATAAATATGATGAAACCCGTATAGCGGTCGCCCTCGAATTCCAGATGACCGGGAAATCACCCTTGCTCGACAGCCTCATTGAAAGCTACGGCGGACGCCTTCCGTAACGCGCGGCTTCAACTTCCATCGGCGCGATTTTGACCGAACTCTTTTACACGACTGGAAACCCGTTACAATAAAACGATGATGAAGGCGGCGGCAAAAAAAGCGAGGGGCGCGGCGACCCTGTTTCTGGCGGCTGGAATTATTGCCGGCGTTGCGGTTCGCGCCGCGGCTGCGCCTAGAACTCTGAAAAGAATAACCGATCCAGTGATAATCAGCGGAGCGGACCTTCCTTCGTTGTTGGGCGCTCCGATTGACAGGATAGGCGCGTTCGCCGCCGACACGTCCGGCGCTCTCTCCCCGATCCCTTTCCAGATAGACGAGCGAGACTCATCCGGCGGACTTGTGTTTCCGTTCGGTCCCAAGAAAAACAAAGACTCCGATCCGTCGTTCGACGCCAACGATGAATTGATATTCATGGCGAGGGACGCGGGAGCGCGCGTCGCTAAGACTTCTCCTCCGCAAGGCGCGTCGCGATCGCACGAAATCGACCTCCGCGACCCCGTTGACGGGGGAGCTGCTTGGGTCTATGTTTTTGCATTTGACGCAGCGCCGCCACGCTCCGACATTGATTACGTTTCCATGTCCTCAGACGGCCTCCGCATAACAGCAAGAAACTATTCAACATCTTTCTGCAAGGACGCCACGATAGGGTTCTGCCGTCTTTCACTCTCGGAAAACGGCGGAGGAAACGGCGTCAACTACATGGACAGGCTGAAAGTCCGCGCGACCGCCAAACTACGCGTCGTCGGCGCGAGAATGAACAAAGACGAAAACAGCTTCACTTCTGAAATCCTAGCGTGGATAGACGGCCCCGTCCGCGTTATCCGAAGAACTAACAACAAGATGATTCTCTTCTGGAAGATACCCACCCCCGGCTCAGTCATTGACAACGTTTACTACGCCGACTCATTCATATATCCCACCGAAGTGGATGTCCCGTTCGACATCGGGTCGCTCCTCGAAGAGTTCAACTTCCGCGTGTACACCGACCACAACAAAAACGCTAAGGGGAAAATATTCCTCAACACGAAGAATCCCGAGCCGATGAAGATAGACGGAGAGATGTCCGCCGCCGAAAAGAAACTCGACCTGTCTCCATACGAATGGATGTTCATAGGAGGAGCCGCGCCCGGCGCGCGCGGCGGCTGGATAAACCGGCTATTCTTTGACGAAGGCATCAAAGCGAAACCGTATCTATTCTACATGGACGACTCCTCGAAACCCGACCCTCCGGAGTCGGAGCGAGGAATGATAGGCGCGATAGGCTACGACGTCAGATACATGGAAACCCTTACGAAAGGCGTCTGGAAACTTACATCTCACATGTACAACGCGCCCGACTTCAAACCCGGCTCCGGCGGAGAGAAAATATATCTCAACATCTTGGACAACCCGATAAAAGTGGTTGTGAAATAATGCCGCGCGGGGATCTGCAAGGCAGTCGCAAAAAGATGCCCGGCAGTTGACACGGCGGCGGGAAAAACTAAAATCATAAATCGCGCGCCGCGCGGCAATTCGAACGAAGAACATGCCGGGCGGGTTGAAAAAAAACGAAGTAAGCGCCAGAATTATAAGCCGAGCCGAATCAAGCTCCGTCGGTTCGCAAGAAGCAAGGGCCTGTAGCTCAGTCGGTAGAGCAGTGGACTCATAATCCATTGGTCGGGGGTTCGAGCCCCTCCGGGCCCATCAGAGAAATCATAACTCCTATTTCCTAGTTTTATATTGATTCAACCCCGACACGGATTCGCCGATAGAACTGACGAAGCGGGACGATTTTCATAGCGGCAAACTGCTTCTCGACTCCATGCCGAGCATGGGGTCGCCATCTTTTTTGTTCGTGAACCATAAGTTTTATTTAATGCAAAAATGCGCCGTGCGTTCCGCGTTTCATCCGCTCTGAACATTCGCTCTCAAAGCCTTAAGATAAATTCTGCTTAAAAGAAATTCTCAATCGGGGGTAACACCGGCCGCTTCGCCGTTTTCATTAAAATGAAAATTAAGAACATCATCCGCCGCGCTTTCGCAAAAAGCGCGCGTTGCGGCGTCCAGTTTTGCAAATTTCTCAATCAGATAACGGGCTGCCGGAGTGAGCGTCGTGTTATTGGATTTGGAGCGTCCGCTGTTTCGCACTACAAGCTTTACGCCTAGCCTTTCTTCTGTGGCGTTGATTTTGCCCCAAACCGCTCGATAACTCATCCCAAGATGCCGCGCGACTTCGGCCAGAGAACCCAGTTTGTCCACTGCGAGCAGAATCTGATGCCGGCCTTCTCCGAATACTATCGCTCCATTTTCATCCACAATTCGTGTTCGTGTGTCAATTTTTAGATTGCCTGACATATCGTCTCCCTGAATTCCCGGTCAGATGCCAAATCTCACATTTGATATTATATATAATAGTTAGGTCGGTGGGACAATATTAAAACATAGATGAAATAATCAAATTCCATAGATCACAACAAAAAGCATGTGTCTTCAATAAAAACATAAAACTTATTTTATAATTCTGCTCATGGTTTTTACGATAAAAATTATTTCAAAACATTTGTTGTCTTTAACAATTATTCCATATAATTAAGCATACAACTTCTGCATTGTGGCATGAAAAGTCGTTGAAAAGCTTTTTATCGAAAATGGTTTAATCGCGGCTGTTGTTGTCGTTGTTATAACGCGCAACGGCTGTTGAGATTATAAGATTGCGGTAAGTCATATTTTTGGCATAGATAATTTCGATAAGGAGCGGGATGTTGCGGTTCGATCCATTGCCAAAGAACGAAATCCTAGGCATGTGGAAAGAATTTTGTCGGGAGGAATACCCGGACAAAAAGCATGTAAGAAGTTTCGTATATGTTCATACTCCATATTGCTCAAGCAAGTGTAAATTCTGTATGTACGAATCGGAGCCGCTTCTGAAAGAAGGAGCCTTGACCGAGGAAAAGAAATCCTTGCTTAACGAGGCGCTCGAGACTGCCGAAGCTGTCGAAGGGCTTGAGTTTGACGGCTTATATTTCGGAGGGGGAACGCCGACTATTTACGAAGAGGACGATTTCTACGATGTGGTGTCTGCGGTTCGAAGCTGTTTCAAACTATCAGGAAGAGCTGTTTCGACATGCGAGATGAATCCAAACTCGGCGACTCCGGGAAAGATAAAGACTGCGGTTGAGCATGGCATTAAACGGATTAGTTTAGGGGTTCAGTCTCTGACGCCGAAGGTATTGGAGGTTGCGGGCAGGAAAGAAGCTGACCTGATGCGCACGGCGGAACTTATTGCTTTCGCAAAAGAATGCGGCGCGAGCGTGGTGAATATCGATCTATTGGCGCCTCTACCCGGAGAGACGGAGAAGACGTTCTTAAAGACGGTTGAGAAGGCGTCGGGATTAGGCTCTGACACCGTAACTTTGTACTGCCTTCAGAATCTAGGACAACAGTATTCACCCAGCGAGATGGCTATGAGCGGAGAATCTCTTGGAGATTGGGACAGGATTAAAGAAATATTTACAAGAGGATTGGAGGGATCTCGCCTCAAAATTTCGAAGGAATCGGTTAAGCTGACGACGTGTCTTATAGCAGGGAATTCCAACAATCTATATAACGAAGACAACAGATACGAGCTTCACAGCAGGAGGCCTGTCGCGGTGTTGGGGCTTGGTCGGAATTCATGCTCAAACTTGTTCGGAAAGGTTTTTTATAAAAATTCAGGCCGCGACGGCGCAGCTCTAGATTCGGCAGGCCGGAGGTATATAGGATATCGAAAAGATGTTTTCGAAGAAGCTCTAGATATGATCCTTTTATATTTAAGAGACGGAGTCAGCTTGCCTTTTCAACACTTCGAATCGGTTTTCGGCTACGACGCCGAAGGGTTTGTCAGAGACAATTTCGGGATGCTGATAGATATGGGCTTTATTAGTTTTTCTTCTTCTAGCGTGGAGTGCGGGATTAAGTTCGCCGATGCGCCGAAGTTTTTTGAGTTCAGCAAGACAATCAAACAGTTGATATTCATTTCGAAACCGCGAAACCTCCTAAAATTCGGCGCGGAGTGATTCGACGGAGCGTAATGCGTCTTCTATCGAATAGACCGGAGCCAAGCCGGTCTTCTCAGCGCCGCTCAGAATCATTCTTTGCTCAAACAGAAAAAGTGCAAGACATCACATGTATTGTCAACTGAGGGTGTTATAATATACGAAATATGTGATATGCGTAAGGTTATGATTTGCAAGTGTGAGGAGCGAGAGGCATGAAAAAGACATTTTTTATTCTGTTGATTCTATTCACTTCCGCGGTTGTTTTTGCCGGGACGCTGTCGGGAATGGAGATTTCAGGAACGGTATGGACTGTTCCGGAGAAAAAAGAAGATAAAGCTTCTGGGAATGCGGCGCTGAAGCCGGCGACTGGAGTCGTAGTGAAAGCCGTGTCAATCGAAGGGGTGTCGCTAGCCGAGGGCAAAACAGACGATAAAGGCGTGTATAAAATTCAATTGCCGGATGGGAAGGAAACACGCGTATTAAGCGCGGAGACGGACGGAGGGCCGATTAGGACGGTTCTTTTCGGGAAGACGAACGATATAGACCCGGTGACTGAAGCGTTGACATGGAAGATTATATCCGCTGATCCCGCGAATTACACGGCAGCGGAGTTCGAGCTCATGACGAGGGAGTTGAGGGTTTTGGCGGAAGGGATAGGTTATCCAGAAGGCGCAACCGCTGTCGGCGCGATGGATTACATGATTGATGTCCCGGATTTCAACATAGCTTTGACGGATCTCGCGGCGACTTACGGCGCGCCCGGGGACAGCGTCGCAATTACGGATGAAGTGGAATCAGCCGTGGAAAACTTTGTGAAAGCGTTCAATTCCAATGACGCTCAAAAGATAAAAGACACTCTGGTCGAGTCTCCGGAGATATTCATTGACGGCTCCGTTATTAAGAACACGGAAGAGGTAGTCGGAAAAATTCGGGAACTGCACAAGATGTTCGGAGACATAACTCTTGATGTCAGTTTTTCGGCGATCTCTGCTAACGAAAATAAAGCGCTGGCGATGACTTACGAAAGAATAAGGATGAGCAATCTGAATGACAAAAATCAGAACATAGATGAAAGCTGGATATCCAAGAATGAGCTTGTTCGAAAAAATGGGAAATGGATTATTTCCAAAAGAGGAATGATGGATTGCGCGGTGGTCAAGTCGGCGATCGAGACTGACGGGAGGCTCAACGATTGGGCGGGAATATCTCCATGCTACAGAAAATCGGCGGACAGCCCTGAAACGGATGGAATAACAGCGATGTTTTTTGCTAGGGACGATAAGTTTCTATACTGGCGGATGGATTTGAACATGCTCACGAGAGTTCCGCTGGCCGGGGAGCCTTCAAAACTGGGCGTGCCGAGGGGAGAGTTTTATGTTCATTTTTACGGCAATGAGGACAATCAGAACTGCGACAATTTGATCAATGTGGTGAATAACGATTTAACAAGCGCGGCTTCAGGCGTGAGAATATGCGCGAGGGATGAAAAAGGCGAGGAAAAAGACTCGACGCACTCGCATAATAAATTCGCCATCGGTAGCAGGTTTATTGAGGGAAGCGTCCTTCTTGAAGATATATTCTTTCTCAAGGACGAGCTATTCAGTTTCGCAAAGGGAAAGAGAAGATTAAGGCCGGGAGCGCCGGAAGAGCCGTTTTTCATCGCGAACAGGGTGAGACTGATTTTTTAACGAAATTTTATCGGCGGGCCTGCGGTCGGCATCTCGACCCGCGAGGAGATCGCTCAGGAGGCGGTTTATGGCGTTCGCCCTCGACAAGAGAAATCGCTTCCTCCTTCTGAACCCCCCATTCAAACGCAAGATACTAAGGGATTATTACTGTTGCACTTATTCCAAAGCAGGCTACCTTTGGCAACCAATAGACCTACTCGTTCAGAGCGGCATTCTATGCGAGAGCGGTTCGGTGGCTGTTATAGACGCGGTGGCGAAAGGGATGTCGCGCGAATCAGTCGTCGGGGCGGCGACGGATTTCCGCCCGACGGCGGTTTTCTGTCTGGTCGGCTCTCTTTCGGTCAAGTCCGACGCCGATCTGTTGCTGGAGATAAAGAACAAAACAGGCGCGAGAATCGTTGTTTCAGGAGACGCGTGTCTTGAGCGGCCCGAGGAATTTCTCGATAAGCGCGCATACATTGACGCGATTCTTTTTGATTTCACTTCAAGCGATATTCTCCGGTTTTCGGAAGACGATTTCGAAAACGCTGATTCGTCCGCTTACAGAAGAAACGGAGAAATCAAACTCAGGAGGATTCGCAAAAGGAAGGAATTCCGCTATCCCGTTCCATGCCACGACAAGTTCGAGAGCTTATCTTACAAGATGCCTCTTGTCCCTTCGGAGTTCAAGACCGTGTCGGCTTCGTTCGGCTGCCCTTATTCCTGCGCGTTTTGCAACAGCGGAGTCTCTTCGCTTGGGTTCTCTTTCAGGAACCATGAGAATTTGATGGAGGAAATTGCGAGTCTGAGTTCGCGAGGCGCGCGCCATATTTTTTTTAAAGACATGACTTTCGGCGTTGACGAGGCGCGGACAGAGAGACTGTGCCGGGAACTCGTCGATGCGGCGAAGGGATTGACATGGCACGCTTACACTAGGCTGGATTTGCTTGACGAGCAGAGAATCGGGATGTACTCGGAAGCAGGATGTCGGTTGCTTCAGATGGGCATAGAAACCGCTGACGCGGAGCTCG
>Ga0116157_10004914_pt1 | contig 12383 bp, 12 predicted proteins | sample AD_UKC048_MetaG_FD_89882 | JGI IMG/M metagenome (GOLD analysis project Ga0116157, IMG submission 89882) | Active sludge microbial communities of municipal wastewater-treating anaerobic digesters from USA - AD_UKC048_MetaG | ecosystem: Engineered > Bioreactor > Anaerobic > Digestate | place: USA... | reverse complement strand
TTTTGTCTGCGAATTATTGCAGTTTGTCAAGAGCGAAATTGTCAATATTGCTAAAAATAATTTTTTCATTTTTATGTCGGTTTGTGTCGTCATAGCCTGACCGCTAACGTTCCGCCGCTTGACGACGGGCGAGGAACGAAGCCTGACGACAAGCGGCTGTTAGCGGCTGGCCCTCTTTTTTCTCGTGACGAGATCATGGCTGACTTCGAGTTGGTCAAGTCTGGGGAGATGTCAAAGGACGAACTTCTTGCCAAGTACCCAAAGGATATGGTTGGATTCATTGAGCCTCCCCCTCCGGGGAAGTTATCGTTGGTGGTGGATGAGTCAATCCTGCGGAGGGCCACCGATCAGTAGCCTTGATGAAAACAACGTGTCACCGCAAAGCACCCTGCCCGTGTCCTCTCTCCTGAAGAAATACAGGTCAAGGTCTTGCCTATTGGATATAAGCGATGGGCTTATTGGAATCTCCTCCTGCAAGCACTCGCCCATCACCCTGCTCCAGTGCTTCCAAGTTGGTGGCGGAGCTATGATCATAAAGTACCTATGGTCATGGGTTGGCAACAGCTTCTGTCTTTCTTTCTCTAATTCCGTGTAACTCATGGACGGGTCTGTTAGTTCTTCTTCTCGTGCGCTGGCTTACGTGCGTAGGAAGGTTCTACTCGTCCCTAGTGCCTGACCATGAGTACAGGAAGAACACGATCACACCAGACACCCATGCAGCTAACCAAACAACACGACCGATGACATCACCATCGAACATGCCGTTGGAGGAGCGCAGCCAAGAGAACATCGCCGGTAGCGCGAACAAGGGCGCAGCCTTCTTTAATCTCCGGATCCATGGCTGGTGGGCTGTGCCGTCCTTGTACTTGATGGTTGACCCGTTCTTCCGGTATATCATCCAAGCGCCGACCAGCCCCATCAAGACGTGGATCGAGGCGTTTGCTGCTGTCGTGATCATTTGGTACGTGGCTTATTCTGTGCGCGATGGCTTACGTGCGTAGGCTCTTAGGGCTTGCCGCTAACTAGGGGGTTGTTCTATGAGTTAGGGTTATTTCGCATATGGACATGGTACTATTCCACTATTACGGCACGTAAACCCTAGATCGTGTTCAGAGGTCCAGGTCATCGAGCGGGCTGCGGATCTTGCCTAAGGCCTTGGTGCTTACGTGAGTGTAGATCTCCGTTGTCTTGCTCGAACTATGGCCGAGCAGGGTCTGAATGTAGCGTAGGTCGGTGCCATTCTCCAAAAGATGGGTGGCAAAACTGTGTCGTAGGGTATGTACGGTGGCCGGTTTGGTGATGCCTGCCTTGTCCTTGGCCGCATGGAACACGGCCTGCACACTGGCCTCGGAATAGCTGCCACCCGATTGCCCCTCGAAGAGAAGTTGCTTTGGTCGGTATTCGGCGATGTAGGTATCCAAAACACCTACAAGCTTCGGACTCAAGAGCGAAATGCGGTCCTTCTTGCCCTTGGCACCCAAGATCAATACCTGACCGCGGTCGCGGTCGATGTGCTTCAGTTCCATGCGCAAGAGTTCACCCATGCGCAGCCCGGCGGAGTAGATGAGCATGAGTATACACCGGTGCTTGAGGTTGGTCGGGGCCTTAAGCAATGCCGCAACTTCCGCTTCGCTCAGTACAGATGGTAGTTTCTGTTCCTTTCGCGGGCGCTCAATGAACTTCACCCGGTACGCATCGCCAACTACATCTTTATAATAGTAGCGTACAGCATTCACAACTTGGTTCAAATAGCTGTTGCTCACTTTCCGCACGGTGGCCAGTTCGTGCTGGTACGCCTCGATGTCCTCGGTCCGTATATTATAGGGAACCTTGCCTGGAAAATGGAGGAAGAAGAGTTTGGTGGCATTGACGTAGGTATCGATCGTGTTGGCACTGTACCGCGCGATCTCCAACTTGCGTTGCATGGCGTCCAGGGCTTCTTGTTGCGCCGGGCCCAACTGGGCCGGCGGCGCTTTCAGCTTCACCGCTGGCAGCACCTTGGCCTTTTGCTGCGGCACCGGTTGGCTGGTCGCCTTGCCAAAGAGCGCATCGCCATCCACCTTGGCGTGGCCCTTGAAGGTGGCGTACACCTTTTTCAAGCTCGCGCTTCCATCAGCCACATGCCAGCAGCGCTGGGTGTTGCTCCAACTGCCGCCCGCCTCCTTCGCCATGGCGATCAACTCCTTGTTGTAGGCGAAGTGCAGCGCAATACGCTTCACTCCGTCCTTGTACAGGGCTTCGAGCCTCACCACCGGTAGCGTGTTGACGTGTTCCATGGCAGATGGGTACTTGCGAATATAGCCACCCCTGTTCTGCATCCGTAGGCCGTCCGGAAAGGCGTGCCTGAAGGCCGTTGCCCATGCATCTGCCTGCGTCCGGCCCTGATTTTCCGGGCTCCCCGAGCCTCCACCTACACCTCTTTCCGCGCTTTCATCATGGCAGCGAGGATGGCATCGCGCTCCTGGATCATTGCGCGCTTCCGCGCAGTAGGTACCACGAAACGGAAGCGCAGGATACGCGCGAAGCGCTGCAGTTCGGTCCAGTACCACATGGCGACAAAGCCCGCGATGGGCAATGCGAGCAGGAAGAGCAGGAGCGTCCATGGGCGCGGGTCGATGGTCCGATGGAAGGCCCAAGCCTCAATGCCGTAGCATAGCGGAAAGCAGATCAGCCCAACGATCATCTGCACCGGCGCCTTGTACTCCACTTCCATTCGGGAGGCCTTGAAGAGGAGCGAGGGCAGGATGTAAGGCACGTAGTTGGTGAGCAGCCCGAAGAGGTATAGCGGCGCCAGCACGACAAGCTCCGCCAAGTAGCCCAGGAACAACAGTGCGAAGTGCTTCCGCCGGAACGCATCGGTATGGAACCCCGGGGTGATGCGGTCGGCCCGCAGCGCATCGAAGAAGGCGAGCAACCGAGCGCTGGTCCGCTCATAGAGCCCGGGCATCGCGGTCCTCAAATGATGCAGCGTATCCGCCAGTTGCTTGCGCAGAACGAGCGAGCGATGGGGGTTCTCGTGCAGATCGGCCTCGGGTGCGGCGTAGGTGGTGAAGAAGGTGTGGGCCTTGATCAGCAAGGCTTCCTGCGCCTTGTCGGTGGTCCAGGGCAGTTTCTTGGCCAAGGCGCTTCGGATAGCGGCCGTTAAGGCCTCCACCGCCTCCGTCCCGTTCCCCGGATGGGCCTCGTGGTGGTCCGCTACCCGGATCGGCCTGCCCACGGTGATGCGCACCATGCTGCGGAACTGGATGGCATCCGAGTAGTCCAGCGCGATCGGGATGATACGGAGCTCACCGGGACCCACATAGCTCAAGGCGATGCGTGCGGTGCCGGTCCTGATCTCGCGCAGGTTGATCTCGTAATGGCTGGTACCCTCGGGGAAGATGAGGAAGGTGCCTTCCTGCTGCAGGTAGGCATGGCATTGGGCGAAGGCCTGGGTGTTGTCGGGTTGCTCGCCGGGCGCCACATCCTTCCGGCGGTAGATGGGGATGACGTGGAAGTAGCGGAAGAAGCGCACGAGCCATGCGTTGCTGAACAGGCCCGCGTTGGCCACGAAGCCCACCTGCTGCTGCATCACGGATGCGACCAGCAAGGGGTCCATCAAGGTGTTGGGATGGTTGGCCACGATGATCGCGGGGCCATGCTCGGGCAGTCGTTCGCGCCCCACCACCACGATCCGCTTGAAGAAGACGGCCGTGCTGATGCGGACAAGCGCCTTGATGAACGCGTAGATCATGGGACCGAAAGGTGGGGAAATGCGGCGGGTTCCGGTCCGGTGAACGGCTTATGCCACAGCAACGTGACCCTCAGTGGACCCTGTGGAAGGAGGGAATTTCAACCGGGAATGGGCGGGGATGCTACCTCGTCAACTAACGCGGTGGCTGCAGTAGGGAGCGCATTCATTCGCGTTCATCCCCGTCCATTCACGGTTCAGGTCAAGAATGGGATCCGGTAGCCATGTTCGCTTCGTAGCTAGTGCTGCAGGCTGATCTCCGGGGAGCCCGTTCCGCGTTCGGTCCTACTCCCCTTCATACAGCAACAGCTATCGACCCGGTCCTACAAGCAGGATCCGTTCTGAACGAATGCGTCCCTCCAGGTTCGCATAGCGGATCGTATAGAGACCGGGGGTGTATGAGCCGAGGTCCAGCGTACCGTTCCGAACGGTCAGTGCGGTGACGCGACCGTCCGAGGAGAGGAGCTCAACGGGTCCATGCTCCGGTGCATCCGCTAGCCGCACCGGTCCGATAGTGGGGTTCGGGCTGACCGCCGCGGCCACAGAGGCTATGCTGGGGACTGCCGTGGCTGTGCAGATGACGGCGTTGAGGTACTGCCAGATCTCGTTGTTGTACACGTTGGGTACGAAGAGGCCATCCGGCAGGTTCCCCATGCGCACCACCACAAGCCCTGTGCTTGGCGATACGTTGATGATCTGGCCATTCTTTCCCATAGCGCTATATGCATCCAAGGGGGCATCGGGCATCAACGGACCAGGAAGTTGGAGCTCGACACCAGGCAGCAGGTAGCTCTCCTGACCGTTCAGCCACCACAAGTATCCGTATGCAGGGTTGAGCGCCTGCGAGGAGGTCGTCATGGCCGTGAAGTAGTCGGTATCGGTCAGGATGGGTGTGCCGTTCCAGTTGCCTTGGTCCATGGCGAGCAGGCCGAAACGCGCCATGCTCCGGGCCTTGCTGAAGAAGACGTTGTTGTATTCAACCTGCACGAAGAGGCCGGATATGCCAGTTGCCGCGGTGAGGTTGGTGAAGATGTAACTGTTCAGGTTCTGACCGGTCGCCCCGGTCAGAACGCCGTCCAGCAGGGTGTATGGCGCGTTGTAGTAGGACCAACGGGTGCCAGGGTCGGTCAGGTAGGTGAGGCACTCGGGGTCCGTGCACTCGAACTGGCCACTGCTGTCGTCGAGGCCGGTGGTCATGGTCAGTTGGTTCCGGATGGTGATCGCGGCTTCCTGTTCGGGTGTGCAACTGGTCCAACCTTCACCCAGGTAGGTGCTGCTGGGCTCATCGATGTCCAGTTGGCCTTGATGTTGTGCTATGCCCACGAGGAAGGCGGTGAGGCTCTTGCCCGCGCTGGCCCAGTACCAGCTGCTGTCAGCCGTGAAGGTGCCGAAGTACTCCTCGATGACGATCCGGCCGTCCTTCAACACGATGAAGGCCTTGCTGTTGCTGGACTCCAGGAAGTCGAGCAAGGCGGGCAGCTCATCGGTGCACCATCCCAGGCTCGCGGGGTCGATGGTGTCCCAGGTGGTGCCGACGGTGGGCGGGTAGTAGGTGTCCTGTGCGCGTGCGGTGGTGATCAGGGCGATCGCTGCCAGGAGGGAGAGGGTGCGGCTCATGTGGGATTGGACGATGGGAGGCGCCCAGGGTTCGATCGCAGGAACAGCAGGACGGCCAGCAGCAGGATCCCGAACGCACCGATGCCGAGCGCGCCGGATCGGATCAGCCGATCGGAGATCGGCCCCAAGGCGTCTTCCCAGTTGCCTCCGTAGAGAAGGAACAGGGGGATGGCCACGAAGGGCAACCACGCTGGGGTGCGCCGCGAAAGGAGGTGATACAGCACGAAACACAGGACTGGCGTCACGAGCAGGAAGTGTTGGGTGTCGGTGAGCGTGATGCTGGGCACGAGGCCCACCAGCAGCAGGTATTCGAGGGGGAAGCGAGCAGGGTTGCTGGCGCCTCCGTCGGGCCTCCGGTCGCTAAGCACGAACAGTCCGAAGGAACCGGCAATGACGGCCAGGATGCCGTAAGCCACCGCAGCGCTCGCCGGCAAGAAGAGGTGGAGCACGCTCCGGTAGAGGGCGGAGTAGATGGTGTTGATGGCCCGACGGTCGTCGCCCTCCGTGTAGATCAGGCTGGTATTGTGCTCGGCCATGGTGCGGCCCCAGTCCATCAGTGCTTCTGTGTTCGCCGACCAGCCGAGTATCAGAGCCGGTATCATGAGCCCGATGCCGATGACCACCCCGGCCATCGTGAGCGCCTGCCACTTGCCGCGTAGGATCAATAGCGGAGCGAGCACCAGAAAGTGCGGCTTGGTTAGGATGGCCACGCCGATGAGCACTCCAGCCCAGTGATCGCGGCCTTGTACCAGTTGTTCCAGTCCCACAACGAGCAGCCAGAGCAGGAAGAGGTTGATGTTCCCCAAGTGGAGCTCACGATGGAGGTGGACAACGACCACGAGCCCTAGGAGGAACAGTGGCGCATAGCGTGCTGGTGCGCCTTGGAGCAGGTGCGCCCGGACCAAGCGGTCCATGCGGCGAAGGGCGTCGAGGAAGGCGAGGGTGATGAGCAGGTAGTGGATCGCGGCCGCCAGCGGGTAGGGTAGCGCGGCGAGCGGAGTGTGGATCAGCGCCAGTAGCGGTGCATACTTGAAGAGGCCGGAATCGAGTCCGTGTGACACGCCGTACAGGGGCGTACCATGCAGCACCGCCTGACCTGCTCCGTAGTAGACGCGGAAGTCGTTGAGCTCGGCCCGGCCGTTGAGGGTTTCAGCCACGAACAGAAGTACGGCCAACGCGCCGAACACGACGAAGAAGCGAACGGGATATCGGTTCCAGATACTCAAATGGCTAAGGAAGTGCGGCACCAATGTACCCATGCGGGGACGTGCCCGATGACGATGCCTCCCTACAACGACCGAGCAATGAACCTACTGCTTGGTCCGGTCCACCTCCTTCACCAAGCGACCGTTCTCGTAATGCAGTTCGCGGTAGACCTGGCCATCGGGGCTGTAATCCAGATGCACACCGTGCTCCTTGCCATTGGCCCAGCTCTCCGTGTACTTCCGGGTGCCGTTCTCGTAGTAGTACTCCCAGATGCCATGCTCCACGCCATTCTCGAACCGGCCCACGTATTCCAGTTGCCCGTTCGGATAGTAGACCTTCTCCATCACCTTCACGGCCTCCTCGCCCTTGCCTTTCATGTACACCACCACTTCGGGCTTGTTGTTGGGGTGCGATGCGGCTACGAACTTGTGCGTGGCACAGCCCGAGAGCAGGAGAGCGGAGGATAGGACGAGTGCTGAACGCAATGACATGACCGCGCTAAATTAGGGGAAAGGCATGCCTCGGCGCCATGCGGTCCTAGAACCAGGCCATCACCTTGAAGTTGAAGCGTCGCGGGGTGAGGAAGTCCGGGATGGAGTATTGGCGGCCACTCACATCCGTGATCCAGGTATGGTCGATGGTGTTGTTGATGTTCAATAGGTTGAACACTTCCAGGCTGAGCCAGAGGTCGTTGATGTGGCGGAGCCAATTGGTCTTTTCCTGGCCCTTCGCACCCAGGAGTTGTTTGCTGAAGCCGATATCCACGCGTCGGTAAAGGCTGGTGCGTAGGGTGTCCGCGTAACGATCGGCCTCTGGAGGACCGAATGGTAGACCTGTGCCGAAGACCAGGCTGAGCTGGACCTTGAAGGTGGGCCAACGGGGCATCTCGTCCTGGAAGAAGAGGGCCACGTTCACGCGCTGGTCCGTGGGCCTCGGAATGTACCCCGGTTCGAAGCGGGTACTGTCCACCGCCTCTTGATCCGTGGTGAAGCCCGGCCGGATGGTATCGCCAGCGGCGTTGTACCGCAGGTAATACAGGTCGTCCTTCAGGTCCTCTTGGATCGTCATGACGCTGGCGCCCACCCAACTCTCGATGCCCGGGATGAACTGACCATTGAGCTTCATGTCCAATCCGGTGGCGAAGCCCTTGGCGATGTTCTCGCCGAAGTAGCGGATCCTGATATTATCCACCTTGTACGGGATGAGGTCGTCCAGTTGCTTGTAATACGCCTCTGCTGTGAACTTGAAGGGTCGCTCCCAGATCTCGAAGATGCGGTCCATGCCCAACAGGAAGTGGATGGATCGTTGTGCACGGATGTCGGGGTTGAGCGTGCCGTTCATCCGGCGCATCTCGCGGTAGAAGGGCGGTTGGTAGTAGAGCCCGGTGGCAGCCCAGAAGCTGTAGTCCCGGTCCACGGTATCACCTGCCGCAGTAGCCCTCTTCCAACCCGGATGGAAGGTGAGGCGCGCTCGAGGGCTCACCACGGTCTGTCCGTTGTAGTTCCAGTGCTGTGCACGTGCTCCGGCGATGAGTGTCCACCAGCGGTCGTTGCCGGAATCCCAACGCCACGTGCTCTGGGCATAGGCTGATGCCCGCAGACTGGAGACATCCAGCTTGCTCTTCAAGGTGTAGTTGAGCAACAGGTCCTCGCCGGTGTTCTGCGGGGTACTGTAGTCTGCCGAGTCGATCAGGGTCCATTCGCTCAGCTTGTCGCTGATGACCTCACTGCGCACATCTGCGCCCCATTGCACGTAGCTCTTGGGTCGCTGTAGGTAGCCCTTGTGCGCCAAGGTGATGACCGTGGCCTCCAATTCGTTCCGGGCATGGTCAAGGTATCCACCCACACCCAGGTCGCGCACCACTTCCCCGAACTGTTCGCTGCTCAGGTCGCGCTCCAGTTCACCCAGGCGGTATTCACCCAGGATATCGAAGCGTTCTTGCTCAAAGGTCTTGAACGCACTCGCCGTGAATTTCAACAGAAGGTCGTCAGTGACCTTGGCATTGAGGTTGAGCGCTCCGAACCAGGTCTCGAAGGCGGTGCGTTCCTGCCCTTCGAAGTAAACCGTGAAGCGCAGGGCCTGGTTGAAGCTACCGAACTCGGTCTCCCGGTCCTGGGGGACCACGCCGTACGTGTTGCGTGAGTAAAGACCAAGGAAGCCCAATTCCAACTTGTCGGTCAGGTCATAGGTCCAATAGCTCTGCAGGTCGGTGTACACCGGCCGGTACTCTCCCTGGGTGTCGAGTCCGGATAACAGCAGTTGGTTCCGGCGATAGCGCAAGCCTGTGATCTGGCGTAAGCGGGCATTGCGCATGGCATTCTCCACATGGACCGAACCGCCCAAGAGGCCAGCAGAAGCACTGCCCGCGAAGGCCTTCGGACGTTTGTAATGGATGTCGAGCACGCTGCTCATCTTGTCCCCATAGCGTGCTTCAAAGCCGCCAGCACTGAAGTTCAGGCGTTCGATCATGTCCGGATTGGGGAAGCTCAGGCCTTCCTGCTGACCGGCACGGACCAGGAAAGGCCGGTAGACCTCGATGTCATTCACATAGACCAGGTTCTCATCGAAGTTCCCGCCGCGGACGCTGTAACCGGCGCTCAGTTCGTTGCGCATGGCCACCCCGATCTGGCCGATGAGAAGCGACTCCACACCACCCTGAGGATTGGGGTTGAATCGCGCGATCCGCGGATCGATCGGGGTTACTCCCTCCTCGCGTTCACGGCGTCGCTGCCCCTCCACATCCACAATACCCAGCGTACGCAATTTGAGGCTGATGTTGACCACGGAACGTTCTCCATCGGTCAACGTGTAGGTGCGCTCTTCCGGGATCAGGCCGGTGTAGCTCCAGCGAACCGTGCTTGGAATACCGGCCGGAAGGTCCAAGGTGTAGCGTCCATCGGTATCGCATATGGCGCCCAGTTGGGTGCCAACGACCACCACGTTGGCCTGCGGCAGTGGATTGCCAAGTTCATCACGGACCTGCCCTTGGAGGGTGCCGGCACCTTGAGCGTTGCTGCAGAGCGGGATCGCAAGCACGGAAAGGAGCAGCAGCAGCCGGGTCATGAGCAGGTCGGCTAAGATAACGGGCGGTGCCGCTGCGAAGTATGCCAGCGCATCGCACCCGCGTCGTCATCGGGCGCACACATCGAAGGTCGAATGGAACCGGTGCATCCATTAGGGGGATCCACGCCTCACCTTTGTGGCATGGATGCTTCCACCCTCGACCCTCGTGCCGCCGCCTTCCTTCGCCTGTTGAAGATCATGGACGAGTTGCGCGAACAGTGCCCCTGGGACCGAAAACAGACCTTGGAGACCCTGCGGCCGTTGACCATCGAAGAGACCTACGAATTGGGCGATGCCATCCTGGAAAAGGATCTCGACGGCGTGAAGAAGGAACTGGGTGATATCCTCCTGCACATGGTGTTCTATGCCAGGATCGGCGCTGAGCAGGGTGCCTTCGACATCACCGACGTCCTCCATGGCATCTGTGACAAGCTCATCCACCGCCATCCGCACATCTACGGCGATGTGAAGGTGGCGGACGAACAGGAGGTGAAGGCCAATTGGGAGAAGATCAAGCTGCAGGAGAAGGCTGGCAAGGAAGGTCAGGAAAAGAGCGTGCTGGAAGGCGTTCCGCGCGGGCTCCCCAGCATGGTGAAGGCCATCCGGATCCAGGACAAGGCGCGTGGGGTGGGCTTCGACTGGGAGCACCGTGATCAGGTGTGGGACAAGGTGCAGGAGGAAATGGCTGAACTGAAGCATGAGGTGGATTCCGCTTCGCCCAAACAGGCCGATGAACTCGGAGATCTGCTCTTCAGTGTGGTCAATTATGCGCGTTTCCTGGGTGTCGATCCGGATGAGGCACTGGAGCGCACCAACCGCAAGTTCATCAGGCGCTTCCAATACCTGGAGCGCGAGAGTCGCAAGGATGGCAAGGTGATGGGGGAGATGACCCTCGCAGAAATGGATACCTACTGGGACCGCGCCAAAGAGCAGGCATGATCGATCACCTCCGCCCTTTGCTGTTCAGCATGCTCCTGGGTTTCCACAACGCCTTGGAACAGGATGATTTCGGTATCGAGGACCAAGTGGCCTTCCGCATCGAGCACCGCGAACCGAACGAGGGACGGGTCGCGCATCCGGAGCGTACCTTCATCTGGCTGGAAAGCAGCCTGTTGAACTAGCGCATCTGTTCACATTCCGGTGACATGGTGTGGCGGGATCTTACCGACCTTTGCACCCCGTTCAGTGCAGTCCATGTTCCCATTCCGTTCCGTTCTCCTTGTAGTGGTCCTCGTTCCTGCCCTGTTGGTGGCCCAGGTCCCAATCAAATGCTTGGAGATCGAGAGCATACTGGTCGACGCCTGCAACCCATCGGACCTGTGCCCAGGTTCCTCGGAAGGGCAGAACGAGATGGTCCGGTTCAGGACCGGACCTGACCCCATCGCGTTGGACGACATCGAAGCGGATTGGCCGAACAACTCGTGGCGTGGACTGGTGCAGAACACCCTCACTGCACAACTGACCGCTCAACTCAATGCGACGGTCGCCTCATGTGGCTTCCTCATCGAACCGGTGAACGGTATCATTCCACCCGGTTCGCAGGTACTGATGGTCACCAGCACTGAGATGTGTGTGGCCGCCAATCCCTTCACCAACCTGGTGGACACCCTGTTCCTGGTGTTCCAACAGGAGGGGAATACCCAAGGTCACTTCGCCAATAACCCAGCGGTGGGCGACCCGGTCACTACGGAACCGCCCACTGGTACCAACTTGCGCTCGTTGGTGCTCTTCCACACCAGCAGCAACTGCAGTGATACAGCGACCTATGTGCGCGAACTATTGGTGAACAATGAGGGGACCTATGCTGGCGTGAGCGCCCAGAACGACGGCGCCACCACCCGTTTCAGTTGGCCCGGAATACCCGTGGTGGACTATGTGAACTTCGGCTGTCAGGCACCGATCGAACCGCTCGTTGTGGAGGCGCAGGCATTGGGACTCCTGTGCGGTGGGGCACCTGTGGATCTGGTGGGTTCCGTCGAAGGCGAGGTGATCTCGGTGCAATGGCAGGGTGGGCTTGGCATATTCAGTGACCCGAACGCGTTGAACACCACATACACGCCGGCTGTCGGCGAGTCCGGGTCCGTGGAGCTGCAGTTGTGTGTGACCACCTCGTGTGCCGTCCCGCTGTGCACCACCTTGGTGATACCGGCCGGTTCGGGCCCCACCATCAGTGTCGATCCAACAGGACCCTTGCTGCTCTGTGGCAATGTTCCATTGACCGTCACCGCTTCCGGCGCCGATAGCTACGCCTGGTCCACTGGAGCCAACACAGCGGTGACACAGATCTCTGCGCCGGGGACCTTGGTGGTGACGGGTACCAACGCTTGCGGTTCGGATTCCCTCGTCATAACGGTGATCACCGGTGAACTCCCTACGGTCTCGATCACAGGTGATGCCTCCTTCTGTACAGGTTCGACCACCACGCTCACAGCCCAAGGGCCAGGTCCTTTCACGTGGAACACCGGTGCCTCAGGACCCATGCTTACCGTGGCAAACGCGGGTACCTACAGCGTTACCACCAGCAACGGTTGTGGGTCAGCCAGTGCTCAGGTGGATGTGGTGCAGCTGCCTTCACCTCAGGTCTCCATTTCGGGTCCGGTGCAATTGTGCACAGGGGCATCGGTCTCACTTACGGCCAATGGGGCAAGCGATTACCTGTGGAGCACTGGTTCGAACGCCCCCTCGGCCGTAAGTGAGACCGATGCCCCTGTGCACAATTGCACCGGACCCGAAATGGAGACCTGAGGTGAAGGCAGCTGCACCACAT
>Ga0116157_10004912_pt1 | contig 12386 bp, 13 predicted proteins | sample AD_UKC048_MetaG_FD_89882 | JGI IMG/M metagenome (GOLD analysis project Ga0116157, IMG submission 89882) | Active sludge microbial communities of municipal wastewater-treating anaerobic digesters from USA - AD_UKC048_MetaG | ecosystem: Engineered > Bioreactor > Anaerobic > Digestate | place: USA... | reverse complement strand
TCCCATCAATATTATTTTTTTCATCTAATTTTCCTTCCTTTTTAAATTCAAATTTTTATGTTTATATAATTATTTTAAAATTATTAATTTAATATTTATATAATTGCTTAAACATTCTTATATTTATGTTTATATAATTATTTTTAATTTGTATTTTAATATTTATATATTTATTTTAAAATTTTATATTTACATAATTTTTTTAAAATTTATAATTATAAGATTTTTTAAACTCCATAAGATCTATTTATTAAATCAATTAATTTATTGTCTTTATAGAATTCTCGATTCGGTATTGTATGTCCAACAAATCCTTGTTCTTTGTATTTTTCTATGTATATACAAAAATCTTCTTTTGACCATTCATAATTAGCTGTTATTAAAGCCTTAGGGTGATTTATTTTTTTAAAATTTTCATAACATTCTTCATTAAATCCATCTCTGTCAGTTGATATAATAAATATTTTACTATAATTTATTCTTTTTACTCTTTCTTTCCACTTTTTTTGTGCTTGTTCTTCACTATCATAATGTAAAAAGATAATTTTTACATCTCCCAACTGCCCTATTACTATTTTATTTTCTATCTTTGTAATTAATTTCTTTTTTATATATTTCTTTATATTAGTAATAAATTTAATAAAATCATCAGCATAAAAAAACAAGTTTATTGTTGGTGATAAAAACTCTTGTTCTATATCATGGTATAAAACACCACCTATACAATTTTGAGAAATTATTGTTACATTATTAAAATTAACTATTTTTTTTATATCATCTACAATTTTTTCAACTTGTTCTTCCATTTACTCTCCTATTTTATTATTTTAAATATTTGTTTTTTATACTCATTATTTTTATACTCTAAAACTTCTTCTCCGCCTGTAACTTCATTTGTATACTTATTACTTATCTTAACTTTTTCAGCAGATTTCATTTTAAACCATTCATATTCTATATCTATATGTCCTAAATCTAATGCTTGATATCCTTCTTTTGCTAAATCATAGGCTAGTATTGTTGCCGTAGGACCTAATGCTAGTATTATTAAACTATCTTTGCTTTCTTGTTTTAAAGTACTTAAAATTTCATCATACTTTTCATATGCGTCCTCTGCTGGACACAATATACGCTTTACTGATTTACATTTTATTAATAAATCATTACCTATTCCAAGTCTTGTTTGTTCGCCTTCACATACAATTACATCTCTATTTTCCCATATTGATTTCATTAAATCAAAATATTTTGCACAATTACTTCTGTCCTTGTGTCTTATATACAATCTTGTTAAATTTGCATTACAATACTCTCTTTTTTTATTAAGAATTTTCATCCATATTGAATAGTTTTTATTCATATTATTTATCCAAAATTTTTCACTTTCTTCTGTTAAATTGTTAAAACCTAATAATGCATCTGGAATTCCTATTAAACAATTTTCTTGTTTATCTTTAAGTACTTTTAATAACTTATCACCTATTTCTTTGTTATACTCTTGAAATTTTAAATTCTTTCCTGTTATTAAAGCTAGCTCTCCATCTCCAAATCTTGCTATTGATTTTTTTGTTTCTTTTATTTTATTAAGTGATTCTTCTATTGATAATATTTTAATTTTACTATTTTTCATTTTTTTTAGTAGTTTTTCTTTTTCTACTTGTAATTCTAGATTTATAATATCTTCGTCTATTTCTTTATATGTTTCTGGATTTGGTTTTGACATTTTTTCTTTTAGCTCCTTTGGTAACATTTTTCTTAATTGTACTAATATTTCGCAATATTTCAAAGCTTGCACAAAATCTTTATCTGCAATAGCTTGAGTAATATATTGAACTGATTTTAAAACAGTTGGAATATTTAGCTGTTTAGCTAGTTCATAAAACCATCTCATTTCACATAGAACAACTAATCTATCTTCTTCATTTAATTTATCTGAATCTATAAATTTATACAAAATATAATTCATACTTTTCGCATAATAGTATCTATAAAAATCTATTTTATCATATTGTACAAAATTGTTATATATTATTTTATATGCTTTATTTATTCCTAAAAAATATTGTTTTGAACAATTTGTAGATATTGTATCAGCATATCTTTGTCTGTAATTATAAACAATTCTAGGTGTATATGTTACTTTTTTTGCCTTTAGAAAACAATATGTTGTAAAAACTGCATCTTCAGCTGGAATTTTTTCTGTGAACAATATTTTTAAATCTTCAAGAAAACTTTTTTTGAAGATTTTATTCCATACCCCTGAATTCATTAAATAAAATGATTTTATTGGTTCATCTACCGATATTTCACTTTCACTAAATTTTTCTGGACTAAATACTGGTTTTTTCCATTTTTTTCCATCTTCTTCAGTATTTATATAATTAGCTGTAACATAATCTGATTCTGTTCTTTTTATAACTTCTAATAAAACTTCACATGCATCTAACTCAAAATAGTCATCAGAATCTAAAAACATTATGTATTGGCCAGTTGCGTGTTTTAATCCTGTATTCCTGGCTCCTGAAAGTCCTTTGTTTTTTTGATGTATTACTTTTATTCTCTTATCTTTTTTAGCAAGTTTATCACATATTTTTCCTGAATTATCTTTTGATTCATCATCTATTACTAATATTTCTAAATTTTTATATGTTTGATTTGATACAGATTTTATTGCATCTGCTACATATTTTTCTACATTATATACTGGTATTATTACAGATATTTTTTCCATTTCGCTCTCCTTATATTATATATTTATTTCAATATTTTTATCATTTCTGAGAACTATAATTTCTTCATCTATAACTTGAATTATAGTTGATGGAACCCCTATTTCACTTTTTCCTGAATCAATATATATATCAACATTATTTTTTAGATTGTTTTTTATATATTTAATATCAGTTCCAGATTCCATTCCAGAAATGTTGGCGCTGGAGGCGGCTATTGGCACTTTGCATTTTTTTAGTATTTCTATACTTATTTTATTATCTGGTATTCTTATTCCAATTGTATTTTTTCCTGCTGTTACTATTGATGGTATTACATCCTTTTTTTCTAATACTAGAGTAACAGGTCCTGGCATATATTTATCAATTATTTTTTGTTCAATTTTATTATTTATAATTGCATATTTTTCTATTTCTTTTTTTTCTGAAACTATTATTGATATTGGTTTTGTTGTTTCTCTTTCTTTTAATTCATATACTTTTTTAATTGCTTTTTCTGACAATGCATTTGCACCAATTCCGTACACAGTTTCTGTTGGAAACACTATTATTCCATCATTTTGTATTGTGTCTGATACTTTATTTAATTCTTCAATATTTATTTTTTTTGACCAATCAAAATATAATGGCACTTGTTTCACTTCCTTTACAAAAAATATACATAATATGTAAACATTATACCATACTTTTTAATAAAAAGGAATAGTTTTAATTCAAAAAAAGAAACAACAAAAATGTTTTTGTTCATTCCTATTGTTTTATATTTTAAAAATTTATAAGATTAATACTATATAATAAATATCTTTTTTATTATTATCAGATGTCTTTATTCTTACATTTCTAATTTTTCAGTAAAATATATTTGTGTAACTAAGTTTATTTCACATATACATTCTTCAGACAAATCAAATGAAAATATTTTTTTTGCTGGTGAATTTATTATGTGTTTAATAGCATCTATGGATGATTGACTTAATTTGATTACTGATTTATCTTGACCAGAACATGATTCACACTTTACTCCATTATCTTTTATACTAAATCCTACTAAATACTCAGAACATTTACAAATTTTACATTTTTGAACTTCTGGTGCAAAACCTAATATTGCAAGTAATCTTAATCTAAAAACAGACATTATTAAATCTAAATTTTTTTCAGTCTCAGAAATCATGTATAGTGTGTTTAAATGTAATTGTAAAATTCTAAATGTATTTTGATTTTCATATGTAACATTATTTATTATTTTAGTTATATTGACTGCGCAGTTTAATTTTTCTAAATCTGTTCTAATATTGTAAAACATTTCTATTGTTTCACAAGAATTTAAATTGTAACTATTGCAACCTTTATACAAAACATAATCTCCAAAACACAAATATTGGGTGCCCGCCATGAGCAAGCTTTTAGGCCTTCTTGAACCTTTAGCAGAGCAACCAATTTTTCCATTTGGAGTTAATATGGTTATCATTTTATCAAAATCCCCCATATTGTTTTCTGAAATTATTATCCCCTTTATTTTCATTGTTCCCATATTCATTCACCTTTAATTTTTTTTAAATCTTCTAATTTTACTATTTCCAAATAGGTATCAATATTTCCTGTGTTTTTAAAAGTATTCCAAGCTAGTTTTTTTATCATAATGTGCTCATCTCCTCATAAATGTATCTTTTGTAGTTTGAAAAAAAATATTCAGATTTTTATTATATTACTATATTTTAAATTTTTTCACAAGATTATCATTGTTTAACCAATCTTCTTTTACTTTTACCCATATTTTAAGATTAACTTTTGTCCCTATCATTTTTTCTAAATCTTGTCTTGCATATGTTCCAATTCGTTTTAGCATTGATCCTTCTTTACCAATTATTATTCCTTTATGTGAATTTCTTAAACAATAAATTGTGGCATCTATATCATATATTTGTTCTTTTTGAATTGTTTTTCTTTTTTTCATTTTCTCAGTTTCCACATAAAGTCCGTGTGGGACTTCATCATCCAATAATCTCAAAGCTTTTTCTCTTATTATTTCTTCTGCTAATTGTCTTAATGTTTGATCTGTATATTCTTCTATATCATAATATGCAGGACCTATATTTAAGTTGTTTTCTATTTCTTGTAATATATTTTCTAGATTTATTTTTTTTGTAACAGAAACTGGTATAATAGCTGTAAATTCGTATTCTTGTTTGTACAATTCTATTATTTTTGCAATTTGTTCTCTATTAACTAAATCTACTTTATTAATTAATAAAATTGTTTTTCTATTTGCTTGTTTAATTTTTTCTAGTATAATTTTGTCTCCTTTACCTATTTCTAGTGATGTTGCATCAATTACAAATATTACAATATCAACTTCTCCTATTACTCCAAATGCTGTTTCAACCATTACATCTCCTAATTTTGTTTTAGGTTTATGAATTCCTGGTGTATCTATAAAAATAATTTGTGAATTTTCTCTATTTACTATTGCCCTTATTGCTGTACGAGTTGTTTGAGGTTTATTAGCAATAGCTGCAACTTTTTCACCTACTAAAGCATTTATTATACTTGATTTTCCAACATTTGTTCTACCAACCATAGATACAAATCCAGATTTGAATTCTCCAATAATTCCACCATTAATGATTCCATTTTCTGATTTGAATTCTCCAAATTTCCCCTCCATTGATACATTTTCTGATTTGATTTCTTTCATATTTTCCTCCAATGTTATTTTTAATTTTTATTTGCAATAATTCTATTTAATTTATTATTATGCATATTTTTTTTATATATCTTATTATATATTAATATTTTTGCTGAATTTGTAAAAATTAGTAAGAAAATTTTAATTATTTTCTTACTAATTTTACTTGACAATTACTCAATTACTACTTTTGAATTCAAAGGACATATCTGAATAAAAGTATTACCATCATTTACATTTATCTCATTTCCTTCCATATCTTGATAAATGGTTTTTGAATTTCTTGCATTTTTTATACATTTTATTTCAATTGCTTTTCCATTTGTAATATAATAGCCATTTAATGTTCCTATATTTTTTAATCCTTGTCTTCCTTTTGTTTCTTTATCTGGTAATACATAATTACCTGCAAATGTTATAATAATATTTTTTGTTGTTATATCTTTGCCAGTTTTGCTATCTATTTGTTTTGTATTTTTTTCAAACTTAGTATATCTTTTAGTTTCCGAATTATATTCATATTTAACAGTAGTATTATCAGAGTATGGAATTGTTATTTTTTTTGCCTCTTTTCCATTTTCTAATTCTATTTCATTAATACTGTATTTTAAAACACTATTATTAGAAGACTTTGTTCTATATCCTAAACTTTCAGCAATTTCATATAATTTATTAATACTCGAAAAACAATTATGTGGTGCAGTTTTGCTTTTTTCTCTCCAATAATTAGCATCTTCTGTTCTTGCTTTTCCAGAATCATAATATAAGCCATTTATATTATTAACTCCTAATGTTGAAATATCACTTTGTGCTTGTGGGCTCCATCCTATATGTGCATATATTGCGTCATTTTCTAATGCATAATCTAAAAAATAATGCCTAGAGCTTCTAATTGGTCCAACAACATCCGCCTCCGAATTTTTAAATAATGCCATCAACCTTGTTTCTCCGCCTTCAACAATTATTTCATATACTATATATGCATCATTAATTGACGATTGTGGCCAAGCTTCTTTAACATTATCAATCATAACAGCAATTGGTCTTTTATCACCCGAAAATATTTTGATTTTTTTTTCTTCAACCTTTTTATTATCTGTTATAACACTTATAGTTTCAACTATATTACTTTTTTTGCCTTTTAATATTTTAACAACAAAAACTGCTATAGTAGCTAGTATTAGAATTATTAAAGTTATTATCAAAATTACAAACCATTTAGATTTCATGTTAATATTCTCCCTATAATTTATTTTATTATTATATTAAAATAATATGTTTAATATTTTTGTTGGAAAAATCAATAATCCTACTATAACAGAATTAATTGTTGCAATTAAAACTGCTCCTGCCATAACATCTTTTGCTATTTTAGCTTTTATATTATATTCTTTTGTAATTAAATCTATTGTTGTTTCTAATGCTGTATTTAACATTTCAGCGAACAATACAAAAAATACAGAAAATAGTAAACATATTATTTCTATTAATTCAGATTTTAATATTAAAGCTAAAATTATTACAATAATAGCAACGAAAAGCTGAATTTTGATATTTTTCTCTTTTCTAAAAGTATATAATACCCCTCTTACTGCGTTTTTTAAAGCATCTATAAAATTTTTACTTTTAAACGGTCTTTCATATTCTTCTTCTTTTCTAGATTCGATTTTAGAACTTGTTTTTTTATTCATAAAAATTTTTCCTTTTTAACTTTAAGATTTTTATCTAATAATTTATATTTTTAAATTTTTTTCCTTTTTAACTTTAAAATTTTTATCTACTAATTTTTAATTTTTTTAATATGTTTTCCTCTTTTTGTCGCATAATCAATTTATCATTTTCTATTATATGATCATACCCCATTAAATGGTAAAATCCATGAACAATCATATAACTTAATTCTCTTTCAAAACTATGATCATATTCTATCGCCTGTTTTTCAACCTGAGGTATTGCAATAATAATATCACCTAATACTTCTTCTGGACCTTTTTTAAAAATCGTTAAATTCTCTAATTCATTTTTTTCAAACATTGGAAATGATAAAACATCAGTTTCTTTATCTATATTTCTAAATTCTTTATTAATTTCTTTTATCTTTAATAAATCTGTAAATATAATATTTACATAAATATTTACATTGTTTAATTTTTCTTCTCTAAAACATTTATCAATAACTTTTCGAGCTATTTTTTTATGAACATCATTTTCTTCTGTATTAATGTAATTTAATTTTAAAAAAACTTTCAAATTTCTACCTCTTATCTAGTTATTCTTTTTTTTATTTTCAAAATCTTGATTTTATTAATTTTTTTACATTTATTCTTCTATTTTAATTATAAATTTAGTATAAATTCCTTCTGATATAAATTTATTAGGTATTTTACGCATTACCCCTAATTCTACAAGTTTGTCCTTATATAGTTGTATAATTTTAGAATATTTAGCCTCATTTTTTCTAACTTGTTTTAAATCTGATGAAATAAAAAGAATTTCTTTTTGTTTCTTATATTCTTTTATATCTTTTGATTTAATTTCTTCTAATTCTTTGTATCTTTTCCAGAAATCTCTATATTCTTTTCTTTCTTCTGGCTTGTCCCAATAAACTTTAGTAGATAATAATTTCAAATTATATTCATCTATTAATTCTAATAATAATTTATATGCTTTTTCTTGTTTTTTTATAACTCTTGTATCAACAATTAATGCTCTTAAATCTTTTAGCAATTTAATATAACACTGTTCTGCCACTATAAGTGGTAAACTGTGTGTAAATAATCTTCTACTTATTCCTAATAATAACATATTTTTTTCTATAACATCATTTTGATCTAATTTTCCTATTGTAAAAGTTTCAAATTGTTCATATTCTGTAGCTATTTCTCTATAAATTTTTGAATTATTATTTTTTAGTTTAAGTGGAAATATATTTGTTATATAATCTTCTAATGTTATAAATATTTTATCATATACTTCTATCTTTTGTGCTGATGTAAGTTTATCTGTAAGTTTTACAGAGTAATGTTTTATTATTCCTTTATACAATGATTCCATTTTTGAACAATAAAAACTTTTATATTTTTCTATCGCTTTTTCTTTTTCCGAATTTAATATTGATTCATAATCTAATTCTAATAAATATTTTTGTTTTCTATATTTATATTCAACATACTCATTTTCTTTTAAATGAACTATCATATAATATTTTGATAATGCATTTTTTTCAAATTCGTTTGCTGTATTATTTTTTACTTTTTTATAAATTGAATCCATAATATTTTTGTCTATTGCATCTAAATACAAACTATATGTATCCTCATATTTTTTGCTAAATGCACTTTTTTTCTCTTCGTTTTCTTCTCTTATATTTGCAACTAAATTATCATATGCTTTTAAAACATTATTTCTTTTCATCGAAATCATTATTCCATTTAATCCAATTTTTGTTGGTATCAACATTTTCGACAATGTGTTTGACAACTTAGAAAAAAAGGTTTTTTCTGTATTATAAACTCTTATACTTCTTTCTTCCACTTAAATCATCCTTTCAAAATACAATTTTTTCTTTTGCTCCAATACTTTCAAGTACTTCATATACAACTTCTACTTCTATATATTCTTTGTTTGCATTAATATTTACATACTCCTCTAAAATGTTTTTATCTTTTCCAATTTGTTTTTCGAGTATTTTTTTCCTCTATTCCAATATTTTTTGCTTCTTCTGGTGTATAAATTAATTTATGTTCTTCAAGTTCAAAATTTCATTTTTTAATATTTCAATAGGCAAATAATAATCATTAAACATTCTAATTTACCTATCCTTCTTTATTGTATCATAATTTTCAAAATTTGAAAGGGTTTTATAAAAATTTATTTTAAAATTATTTATTTTTATTGAATACCTTGTTTCCTTGTTTCCGTTTTGATTTTTTCGAACCTGATTATAATATACTTTTAGTTTATGAGAATACTTTATTTTAGCTTAAACATCTCCTTCAGCATGCATATATCTTATTCCTGTGTATTTTCCTTCAATAGAACCTTTAATTAAAATATCATTTACATTCAGAGAATCCCCTTCTTTTACTTGTGGAATTCCGTTTTGTGCACTGACTTTATATATTACAGCGGATTTTTTTGAAATTATATTACAATACTTATCTTTGTTTAAAATTTCAGGTTTTTTCTCAGCTTCTACAATTTTTATAATAGCTTTTGTTCCTTTTATTTCTATTCCTATCCATGCTATATCATCTCTTTGTAGTCTTATTGTATTATTTATTTCCTGTTTATTAATTCTATGTTTATTTTTTCCAATACTTACTCCATCATTTTCTAAAATTGTTTCTATTTCATCCTTACTTATTTTGTTTATTCCTTGTATCTCTATGTTCCATATAAAATTCGATGCAAGAATTAATGATACCCCAACTGATTTTTTTATTACTCAAAGATACTTTCGTATTTAGATTTTTAGTTTTTTCATATAATAATCTATTATTAAAATATACTAACACAAACATAAAAAATACAATAAAAATAAATAATGAGATTTTAATTTTTTTCATTTTGAAAATCCTCTATCCCTTTTTGTTCTAGCTAATTTCACTTTTCGACAAAATCCTATTGACTTTTGTAAAATTAAGTTATATATTTTTTACAAACTTATTTTTTAGGTTATTTTTTCAATTTTGTCGAATTTTACATAAAAGTTACTATGACTTTTATTAATATATATTATCTGGAGGTAGAAATATGCTAAATTTTGCTTTATGTGATGACAATCCTGGTATTGTTAACAAACTAGCCAAGATTTTAGAAGCAATTTTTATAAATAAGAACCTTCCAGGAAAAATAGTTTTAGTTGAAACAAATCCAAATAATATTTTAGATTTTATTTCTAATGATGATAGAATTGATGTTCTATTAGTGGATATAGATTTAAAGTCTAATATGAACGGAATTGATTTAGTTAATAAGATTCGTACTACCAATAAGGCGATGTATGTTATTTTTACAACTGCACATCTCGAATATGGCATTTTGGCCTATAAGTGCAAAACATTTGATTTTTTACCAAAGCCTATTACCTCTGAAAGATTACAAGAAACTATTCTTAGAATTTTTGAAGATGTTTATGATTCACCAAAGAATTTTATACAGATTGATAATAAGAAAACTTTTATTACTGAAAACTCAGTATGTTATATAAAAAAGGATGGAATGAAACTGATTTTTAAATCAAAATCTAGAGATTATAATGTTTATTCATCTTTTTCACGTTTAAGTTCTTCCTTATCTTCTAATTTTTTTAGATGTCATAAATCTTATATTATTAATTTAAATAATATTACTGATATACAACCTAAAGATAATTTGATTACTTTTAATAATAATCCTAATATCCAGTGCTATATTGGTCCTAAATATAAAGAAAGTTTAATGGAGGTTTTACAAAATGGTTTCAATTCTAAATTCAATATTGACAAGTTTAATGACAGAAAATGAGGTGATTACAAATATTATAATTGTACCACTTGCTTTTATTGAAATATTTACATCTATGCTATTATTTACACAATTACTAAATATACGTAGTACAAATACTCAAAAACTTATATATGTTATAACTTTATCAACTTTTTCTATATTTATAAACATATTTGTTCCAAGACATATAGCTGTATTTATAAATATGTTAATTTACCCGTTAGCAATTATAATTGTTTTTAAAACAACCATTTTAAAAGCAATTATAGCAGAGCTTGTACCTATTTTAATTATTGTACTTATTGAAACAATTATAGTTAACCTGTACTATGTTATATTAAATATATCTTACAATACGTTATTAACCATACCATTTTTTAGAATTTCATCTCTTCTATTAATTTACTTACTATTATTAATTTTTTATTTGATTATAAAAAAATTAAAGTTAAATATTTATATTTTTGACAATTATGATCCTAAAAACCGTATGGTATTAATAGCTGAAGCTGCATTAGGAATAGCATCAATAGGCTTACAGTTTTATTTAATTATGTTTTATGCTAAAAATTTACCTCTTTTAGTTTCAATTTTTAGTATATCTACTGTTTTTATATATTTTATATTTAACATGTATACCTTAACACGTATTACAACATTAGAAATAACAAAATTGAATTTAGAGGAATCTAAGTTGTATAATAAAACACTACAGCTGCTACATGATAATGTAAGAGCTTTTAGACATGATTTTTCAAATATAATTGCTGGAATTGGTGGTTATGTTCAAACAAATGATATGGAAGGATTGAGTAAATATTATTCTCAGCTATTAATTGACTGTCAGTGTACAAACAATTTAACTACTCTTTCTCCTGTATTAATAAATAATCCAGCAATATATAATGTTTTAGCTAATAAATATCATAGAGCAGATGAAAAAGGAATAAAAATTGAATTATCCATTTTTTATGATTTCAATAAACTAAATATTAAAATTTATGAATTAACTAGAATTTTAGGAATATTATTAGATAATGCAATTGAAGCTTCGTGTGAGTGCGATAAAAAATTTATAAATTTGATAATAAGAGATGAGGAAAAAAATAAGAGACAAGTTGTTTTAATAGAAAACACTTATTTAGATAAAAATATTAATACAGAAAAAATTTTTGAAAAAGGATTCTCTACAAAAGAATGTAATACAGGACTAGGTTTATGGCAGATAAGACAAATTCTTAAAAAAAATAATAATTTAAATCTTTACACAAGCAAAAACAATGAGTACTTTTCTCAATCTTTAGAAATTTATAACACTTAAATTTATTGTTTTGTTACTACATATTCCTAGCTAAATCAGTATCTTTTATTAATATTTCATTTCATATTTATCACATAAAAAAACATATATGAAATAAACTAATTTTATTTTCATATATGTTTTTGTTACTTTTACATAATTAAATATATTTATTTTA
>Ga0116157_10004910_pt1 | contig 12387 bp, 11 predicted proteins | sample AD_UKC048_MetaG_FD_89882 | JGI IMG/M metagenome (GOLD analysis project Ga0116157, IMG submission 89882) | Active sludge microbial communities of municipal wastewater-treating anaerobic digesters from USA - AD_UKC048_MetaG | ecosystem: Engineered > Bioreactor > Anaerobic > Digestate | place: USA... | reverse complement strand
TGCTAATGGCATCACTGGGTTTGCCCATTTCGGTTTGAATCACGCCTTTTAGAAAACGCATTTGCGCGTCGCGTGGTTTACTGCTAAGTGACTGTTCAACTTTGGCCAGTGCTTGCGCTTGTTTGCCGGACTTGAGCAGTTGGTTGACCTCATCTAGGTCATTGCTTTGTGCTTGAGCAGAAAAGAGCAAGGCCGACAAAGCCAATAAACTTGTCAAATGACGTAATTGAAAAAAATGAGAACGACGCATTTTGGGTAATCTCCAGCAATCAAGCAAACGGTTAAACTTGTTATCAATTGTAGCTGTTCAAGTGACCGTCTGAACAGGTCTATTACATATTTAACTTTCAGTAAAATCAATCCCATGAGTTTGCGCATCTACAACACCCTGTCTCGTGACATAGAAACTTTTAAACCGATTGATCCAAATCACGTGCGCATGTACGTATGTGGCATGACCATCTATGACTTGTGCCACATTGGTCATGCTCGCATGATGATGGCGTTTGATGTGATACAGCGTTGGTTGAAAGTCAGTGGTTACAACGTTGCCTACGTGCGAAATATCACAGATATTGATGACAAAATTATCAAACGCGCCTTGGAGCGCGGTATCACCATACGCGCATTGACCGACGAGATGATTGCAGCCATGCACCAAGACATTGGCGCATTGCATATTGAAACGCCAACACATGAGCCCAGAGCGACCGAATATGTGCCGCAAATGTTGGATTTGATTTCCAAATTGGAACACAAAGGGTTAGCTTATCAAGCACCCAGTGGCGATGTGAATTTTTCTGTACGGCAATTTCCAGGTTATGGTAAGTTGTCAGGCAAATCAGTGGATGAATTGCGTGCAGGCGAACGTGTGACGGTGCAAGACGACAAAGCGGACCCACTCGATTTTGTGCTGTGGAAAGCTGCCAAACTGACTGAGCCCGATGACGCGAAATGGGCCAGCACCTACGGCGCAGGCCGACCAGGTTGGCACATAGAGTGTTCGGCCATGAGCTGTGCATTGTTGGGCGAGACATTTGACATTCACGGTGGTGGTGCAGACTTGCAATTTCCACACCATGAAAATGAGATAGCCCAAAGTGAAGGCGCGACAGGAAAACCATTGGCCAATTATTGGATCCACAATGGTTTTGTGCGCGTGGACAACGAAAAAATGTCCAAAAGTTTAGGCAATTTTTTCACGATACGTGAAGTGTTGGCGAAGTACGATCCTGAAACGGTACGTTTCTTTATTGTTCGTGTGCACTACCGAACCGCTTTGAATTACAGCGATGCGCATTTGAATGACGCACGGGCGGCTTTGAAACGTCTTTATACCGCGCTCGATTTGGTGAAACCCGATGCCTTGGGGATAGAGGCCATTGATTGGACCAACCCGTTTGCCGCACGATTCAAAGCTGCCATGGACGAAGATTTTGGTACGCCAGAGGCGATTGCCGTGTTATTCGATTTGGCGGCGCAGGTTAATGTCAGCAAATCAACGCAACTGGCGGGGCTTTTAAAGGCGCTGGGCGGGTGTTTGGGGTTGCTGCAAAACGTACCTAGCGTATTTTTACAAGCGGGTGCAAAAACAGGGCTTGACGAAGCGACGATACAAGCTAACATTCAAGCGCGTACTGATGCTAAACATGCCAAAAACTTCGCCTTGGCAGATGAGATACGCAAAACTTTGCTAGCGCAAGGCATTGTTCTCAAAGATTCTCCCACGGGTACGACTTGGGAATCGGTATGAAGATTTATCAAAATATATGAAAAATCTGGCTGTAGCCGGCGTATTTGTTGCCTATGCTGCTATCAAAAACATAGCAATATAGGCTATTTTCAGTTAGTAATTAGAAAAAATGACAGTACCAGAATATTGGCAAGATGCCTGCAAACATTTAGGAAAGAAAGACCGTGTCATGAAGCGCTTGATCGCGCAATTTCCTGATGTCAGCTTAAGCACGCGTGGTGATGCCTTCACCACGCTGGCGCGTAGCATTGTGGGGCAACAAATTTCGGTGAAAGCGGCCCAAACAGTTTGGGATCGGTTTGAAAAATTGCCGAAAAAAATGGTGCCAAAAAATGTGCTGAAACTGAAAGTGGACGACATGCGGGCAGCTGGTTTAAGTGCACGCAAGGTTGAATACTTGGTGGACTTGGCGATGCACTTTGACTCTGGCAGTTTGAACAGTGAAACTCTGGCCAGCATGGATGATGAAGCCATCATCGCCGATTTGGTTGCCATACGTGGCATAGGGCGTTGGACAGCTGAAATGTTTTTAATGTTTCATTTGATGCGCCCCAATGTTTTGCCTTTGGACGACATTGGACTCATCAATGGCATCAGCAAAACATACTTTTCAGGCGAAAAAGTCAGTCGCAACGAGGTGCGTGAAGTGGCTGCCGCATGGGCACCATTTTGCACCGTGGCCACATGGTACATCTGGCGGTCTTTAGACCCATTGCCAGTAGCGTATTAATTGATTGAAGCTAGCAAGCTTTTGAGCTTATTTCGCGTTTACGAGCCAACCTTGTTCTAGCCAATCTTGCAGCAAAGCCTGCGCAGCATCGCTTGCCATGGCCATATCTCTGGCATCTAGGAAGCGCTGGTTTGCCAGTTTTTGCATCAGTTTGGCGTCTTTGCCAGCAGCGCGCCAGCTTTCGCCATTGAGGAAAATATGCCGTGCATCAAACATCATTTGACTTTGTAGCGCCAGTTTGACTCCACGTTTGCGCGATAACTTAACAGCGCCCTCAGGCGCATCAAACCATACATTCGATTTGGGTTCTGATAGGTGTTCGCCTAAATGACGTGCAAGCGCATCTGGGTCTGCCATGGCTTTGGTGATGGCTTGTTGTGCAAACTCAAGCAAAGCGGTTGGTATTTGCGCGGGATTTGGCGTCGCTTCTTGATCAGCGTCGCGATACAACACTTCGGGTTTTAGTTTGACTGGCATTGTTAATTCATCATCAGGCAAATTTTCTTCGTCGACAGCATCTGCATAGCGCAGCAACAATTCACGTCCCAAATCCACTTGTTTGGGGACTTTGAAGCCAATCGAATACGTCATGCATTCACCAATGGCCACACCATCGTGTGCATAGCGTGGTGGCAAATACAGCATGTCACCAGGTTCTAAATCAAAAGTCAGTTCGGGCTTGAAATTCGACAATATACGCAGTGGCACATTGGCTTGCAAGGTACCGTCTTTTTGCTTGCCAATGCGCCATCGGCGTGTGCCATGCGCTTGCAATAAAAACACATCGTAACTGTCAAAATGCGGACCCACGCCACCACCGTCGGTGGCGTAACTGATCATCAAATCGTCCAATCTCGCATCGGGTGCAAACCGGAAGCGGTTTTTCAATTCATTCACTGCACTATCGTGCAAATCCACGCCTTGCACCAACAAGGTCCAGTTCGGTTTTTTGATTGAAGGAATTTGTTTGGCTGTCATAGGTCCATGCGCTAAAGACCACTTGTCACCATTGGACACAATGAGTCGCGACTCCACATCTTGATTTTGCGACAACGCAAACAATTCTTGCCGTGACAGCAAGGGTTTGAATTTGGAGATGGCATTGCGAATGATGCAGGGCTTTTTCTGCCAATATTTACGCATGAATTCAGCTGGGCTGATACCACCTAAAAGTTGCAAGGGTAGATTGATAGATTGTGCGACTTGGTTCATGCGACAATTGTCCTATGAAAATCACTCCACAATGCGTCGTGGCCCTCACTTGGACGCTGAAAGATACCTTGGGCACAGAATTGGATGTTTTAGACGAGCCAGTTGAGTTTTTGGTGGGCGGCAATGATTTGCTGGTCAAAGTGCAAGAGGCGCTGCAAGGTTACAAAGCCGGTGACAGTCTTGATTTGCATCTGGAACCAGAGGACGCGTTTGGCGATTTCAACGACCAATTGCTGTTTTTAGAAGCCCGCTCGCTGTTCCCTAATGAGCTGGAAGAAGGCTTGACCCTAGAGGGCAATGCCATGCCAGCAGGCTGCACACCTAGCATGCCCAAAGACGCGGTCTATGTGGTGACGGACATTTACCCGGAACATGTGGTGCTGGATGGCAATCACCCACTGGCTGGCATAGCCATTCGGCTCAGTTTAAAGATAGAAGCAGTTCGTGAAGCGACTGTTGCAGAAATTGGCGCAGGCACCTGCGGCTCAGGGTTTTTTAAGTTGCAAACAGGTACCGATGTTTTGACAGGTAACTCAACGCTTCATTAAATGGACGATTGTTTGTAGGCTATTTATAGGCTATTAAAGGTTGTTTATTAGGCGATTTGATTCAACGTATCACCCAGAGCGTTGACCAGGCTATCAATCTCCTGCGGGGTCGTGATGAATGGAGGAGCTAGTTGGATGGTATCGCCACCGTAACGCACGTAATAGCCCTTGTCCAGCATCTTCATGGCAATCTCATAAGGTCTTCGCGCTGGTTCACCAGGCATGGACGCAAGGGTCAAACCTGCCGCCAAGCCATAGTTTCGAATATCTGTCACATGCTTCGTCCCTCGTAGGCTGTGAACGGCATTTTCAAAAATCGGGGATAGGACTTTGACTTTATCCACCATGTTTTCGCGTTCCAAAATGTCCAACGCTGCCAAACCGGCTGCACAAGCCACAGGGTGCGCCGAATAAGTGTAGCCATGGGCAAATTCAAGCATGTATTCAGGGCCACCTTGTGCCATGAATGTGTCATAAATTTCTTTTTTGACCAAGACAGCACCTAATGGTTGCGCGCCATTGGTAATTTGTTTGGCCACGTTCATGATATCGGGTGTGACACCAAAAGCTTCGGCACCTGTGTAAGCACCCATGCGGCCAAAGCCTGTAATCACCTCGTCAAAAATCAGCAAAATTTGATTCGCGGTACAAATTTCGCGTAAACGTTGCAGATAACCGATGGGTGGAATGATGACACCAGCGGAGCCCGACATCGGTTCGACGATAACGGCAGCGATGTTGCTCGCATCATGCAAAGTTATCAGGCGCAATAAATCGTCAGCTAACTCAGCGCCCATTTTGGGCATGCCGCGCGTAAAAGCCTGATCTGCCAATTGCGTGTGTGGTAAATGATCTGCCTCAACCCCTTGCCCAAACATTTTTCGATTGCCGACCATACCTCCAACCGATATGCCGCCAAAATTGACTCCGTGATAGCCTTTTTCGCGCCCAATCAATCTTGTCTTGCCAGCCTGTCCTTTGGTACGCCAATAGGCACGTGCCATTTTCAATGATGTGTCAGCCGCTTCTGAGCCAGAGCTTGTAAAGAACACATGGTCCAAACCCTTAGGCGTTAGTTCTACGAGTTTGTTGGCCAATTCAAAAGAGAGTTTGTGCCCATATTGAAACGCTGGAGAATAATCCAATGTGCTCATTTGTCGCGTCACTGCCTCGGTAATTTCGCTGCGGCAATGACCTAAACCTGAGCACCACAGGCCTGATAAGCCATCATAAATTTGCTTGCCATGCTGGTCTGTGTAGTAGCACGCTTTAGCACTGGCCATCATACGAGGATGCGCCTTGAAATTACGATTGCCCGTAAAAGGCATCCAATGGGCATCTAACCAAGCAGCATTTGTCAATGTCATGTCATAGTTCCAATCAGAAAACAAAAAAGCCTCACAATTTCATCAATTATGAGGCTTTTTATACTGGCGGAAACGAAGGGATTCGAACCCTTGATGAGGCTCAACACCCCATACTCCCTTAGCAGGGGAGCACCTTCGGCCACTCGGTCACGTTTCCTGGCAACTTAAACGAGTCGTATTATCGCACGACTTGCCTTGCATTTCAGGGTGCGATTTGGTTTTTAAAAGGTGTTTTGGTCAGCTCTGATCTAAACCAAAGGCCTTGTGCAAGGCGCGTACGGCGAGTTCCATGTACTTTTCATCAATCACCACCGAGGTTTTGATTTCAGAGGTGGAGATCATTTGAATATTGATGCCTTCCTCAGATAAGCTATGGAACATTTTGCTGGCAATGCCCACATGGCTGCGCATGCCAATGCCAACAATGGACACTTTGCAAATTTTGGCGTCGCCAATCACTTCTTGCGCGCCCAATTGCGGTACCAAAGTGGTTTTGAGTAAGTCCATGGCCTTGGCAAAATCATTGCGGTGTACCGTGAAGCTAAAGTCTGTCTTGCCATCTTTGCTGACGTTTTGAATGATCATGTCCACTTCAATGTTGGCATCAGCTACTGCGCCCACAATTTTGTAAGCAATACCTGGCTTGTCGGGTACACCGAGCACAGAGATTTTGGCTTCATCGCGATTGAATGCAATGCTAGATACGATGGCTTGTTCCATTTGTTCATCTTCCTCAAAAGTTATCAAAGTGCCTGATGTGGCCTCTTCGTTGATGTCAATATCCCAGGGCGTGAAACTGGACAACACACGCATTTTCACTTTGTATTTACCGGCAAATTCAACGGATCGAATTTGCAGCACTTTAGAGCCCATCGACGCCATTTCCAGCATCTCTTCAAAGCTCACGGTGTGCAAACGGCGTGCTTCGGGTACCACGCGCGGGTCGGTGGTGTACACGCCATCGACGTCGGTGTAAATCAAGCATTCGTCAGCTTTCAGCGCTGCAGCAACAGCAACAGCGGAAGTGTCTGAACCTCCGCGACCCAAGGTGGTGATGTTGCCTAATTCGTCCACACCTTGAAAGCCTGTCACGATCACCACGCGACCTGCATTCAAATCGGCACGGATTTTTTTATCGTCAATCGATTCAATGCGCGCTTTGGTGTACGCACTGTTGGTTTTGATGGCCACTTGCCAGCCCGCATAGCTCACAGCTTCCAAGCCTTCGGCTTGCAAGGCAATGGCCAACAGCGCTGAGGAGGCTTGTTCGCCAGTTGAAGCCAACATATCCAGTTCGCGGTTGTATGCGTCACCTGGTTTGGCTGGAGCTAATTCTTTAGCCAGACCTAGCAAGCGGTTGGTTTCGCCACTCATGGCGCTGGGGACAACCACCATTTGGTGGCCGGCGCGCGCCCATTTGGCAACGCGTTTGGCAACCATGCTGATGCGTTCAGTTGAACCCATCGACGTGCCGCCGTATTTATGAACAATCAAAGCCATAGGAAAATTTGTTTTTAAAAGGGAAGAGCTTGTTTAAACCCAAACAAACAGAGGAATGGGGTCAAACCTAGGGATTGTACCAATCTATGCAGGCCGCTTTGCGCTCTACAAAGCCTTGGCCAATTTTGATGCGCATTTTGTGACCACGAGTGGTGCAACATTTGATTTGAACCATCAACTCAGCCAATTGCGCGGTACTGGGCGTAGTTTGATGTACGGTCTTTAACCAATAACGCAACACATTGGCCATGCGTTCGTCGCTCAAGTGTTGCAAATATTTGATATTCGGTGGAATCCCTGTTCGGTGTAAATCTTCCACAGCGATTTGGTTGAGCAAAACCTGAGCCGAAGCTGCATGGCTGCTACTTCGCGTAAAAGTGTCACGAAACTGTGGAAAGACAGCCTCCAATGCCGGTAAAAGCTGAGCGCGGATGCGGTTGCGGGTGAAGGATTCGTCGGTATTCGTGGGGTCTTCTACAAAAGGCGCACCCATTGGGCCAAACTGCGTTTGTGTGGCTAGCCAGCGGCGAATGTCTTTGGCGGTGACTTGCAACAAAGGGCGGTAGTATTGAATGCCGTCTCGTACCCATTGCGCTGGCATGGCGGCTAAACCTGGTAATCCAGCGCCACGGCTCAATGCCAGCAGCAAGGTTTCTACTTGGTCATCGGCATGCTGGGCCAATGTTATGGAGGTGCTTGGCGTGGTTGATTGAGACTCTTTTGCTATATTATTAATAGCGTTATAGGCAATAAATGCGCCATCTACAGCCATATTCTCCATATAAAATGCACCGTACCGAGCATCGCGTGCAGCCGCTTCGGGGCTTTGTCCAGGAGCGTTCTTGGCATCGACTTTGATAACTTTCAATGGCACTTGAATCAATTTACAAAATGCCACACAATGCGCTTCAAAATCATCAGCCGCCTTTTGTAAACCATGGTGAATATGGATGGCACTGATTTGACCCGGCCATTTTAGTGAGGCAGCAAGTAGCAGAGCGCTTGAATCTGCACCTCCGCTGAAGGCGATGGTTAAGGGCAATTTGGGAGTGAAAGCAGCCATGGCTGCTTCAAATGACTGACTCAAAGCAACTCTGTGGAATCTTTGAAAAACACAAAGTTTTGCTTCCACAGCAAGCTAGCAGGCCACTGTTTTGACAGCAAACTTTGAAACAAAGGCTGCACCTCCCGTACCGATTTAGCCGACAACAGCTTCGGACGAATCGTCATGACCTGCTTAATGTAAGCCAAGTTGCGTGCTTCATTGCGGGTGGGCGCTTTGTCTTCTGATGCCAAAATTACCGGCACATGCGGGAACATATCAGTTAAGGTGTTTTGATAAACCTCTTTGGTGCCGGTGTCGCAACCTAAAAACACGACGGTGTTGACGTTGTCATACAGTTTGCGACTACCGTCCATCATGTCGATGAATTCTTGCACTTTGGCATCGGTCAATTCGCCACGGTAAAAGCCCAATTCATGGTGACCAGAAATCACCACCATATTGAAGGGTGGCGATTTGGTGTCGGCCATCAAAGCCTTCAGTTCGGCTTCCAAATCCTTGGCGGTGTAGCCACCGGTGGCTTTTTCTCGTTCCTGTTCAGCTTCACGAATGCGGTCGTAATAGGTGTCGCATTTTTTATCGCGATTCACAGCGACAGCACAGTCTTGTACCAGCTCTGTGTATTTTTCAATTTTTGCATTGGCTTTGACCACAATCAAGCGCTGTTTGCGTGGTATGCGGGTATAGGAGGGGACCACCACCACCTCGCTGGCAACGCCTTGGCTGGTTTGCTTGAAAACCGCAATTTCACTTTCGGCATTGTTGAAGTCAATGAACAAAGTGCGCGCTGTGCTGGCTGTACCGCACAGCGTTAAAGTGATGCCGATTAGGAATGCTCGGGTGTTCACGGTCTTACTTTTTGGCCTCGGCTTTGATGTCAATGAATTTGCCATAACTTTGCAAACGCTCATAGCGTTTGTCCAGTAACTCTTTCACTTTCAAATCGCTGACTTGGCGATAGGCATCGTTCAAGGCGCGTTTCAAAAACGCGGTCATTTGTTTCGGATCGCGGTGCGCGCCACCCACAGGTTCGTTGACGATTTTGTCGACCAAGCCCAGCGCTTTTAAACGGTGCGCGGTAATGCCCAATGCTTCTGCAGCGTCTTCTGCTTTGTCCGAAGTTTTCCACAAAATGGAGGCACAACCTTCGGGGCTGATGACGGAATAAACCGCGTACTGCAACATCACCAACTGGTCACAAACAGAGATGGCCAAGGCACCACCCGAACCGCCTTCACCGATGATGGTGGTGATGATGGGCACTTCTAATTGCGCCATCTCAAAAATATTACGACCAATGGCTTCTGACTGGCTGCGTTCTTCAGCATCAATACCTGGGTAAGCACCAGGTGTATCGACAAAGGTGAAAACGGGTAGTTTGAACTTCTCGGCGGTTTTCATCAAACGCAAAGCTTTGCGGTAGCCTTCAGGCTTGCTCATGCCAAAGTTGCGCATGGCACGTTCTTTGGTATCACGTCCTTTTTGCTGACCAATCACCATACAGGCAGCGCCATTAAAGCGGGCTAGGCCGCCCACAATGCTCAAATCATCGGCAAAATGCCGGTCGCCGTGCATTTCCACAAAATCGGTGAAGATGTCATTGATGTAGTCCAGAGTGTACGGCCGCTCGGGGTGGCGCGAGATTTTGGTGATTTGCCAAGGCGTCAAATCACTGTAAATGTCTTTGGTGAGCTGCAGGCTTTTCTTTGTCAGTTGGTCAATTTCAGATGAAATATCCACCGCAGACTCTGTTTGGACGTAGCGCAGTTCTTCAATTTTGGCATCCAGCTCGGCAATGGGTGATTCAAAATCAAGAAATGTTTTTTTGCTCAAAGTAATCTTCCTTTTCAATCAATTTCTGACCGTTTTCTTATTTTAAGGTGAAATAGCAACAACTGGTTAGAACAACCTAGGGTTCTTACCTATGCGGCATGAGAAATAAGCTATAATTTGAGGCTTAGGTGAAAGGAACTCGAGTGATATTCATCTATCCGTTAAAGTGCTGGACTTTGATTGGCGGCTGAATCAATACAGTTTGTATTTGAAAAAGTGGTTCGATTAAGTGAGGTGTTTTGACAATTTCCGGAAGTTGTTTTCTCTTTATTAATTATCAAGGATTTATTATGAACAAAATCATCATCGCATCTGTTATCGCTACTGCTGCTCTCGTTGCTTGTGGCAAAAAAGAAGAAGTTAAAGTTGAAGCACCTGCTGCAGCTCCTGCTGCTGCTACAGCTCCAGTGGCTGCTGCTGTTGACGCTGCTAAAGATGCTGCTAAAGACGCTGGCGCTGCTGCTGCTACTGCTGCTGGCGCTGCTGCTGACGCAACTAAAGCTGCTGGTACAGCTGCTGTTGACGCAACTAAAGCTGGCGCTGCTGCTGCTGGTGCCGCTGCTGGTGCAGCAGTTGACGCTGCTAAAGCTGGCGCTGCTAAAGCTGCTGAAGCTCCTAAGAAGTAATTCTCGCTTAAACCTTGCTATAGCTGCAAAGCAAATAGCGGGGTTATGAGAATTAAAAAAACCGCGCATCGTAAGATGCAGCGGTTTTTTTTTCGTCCCTGCAAAGCTGCAGAATGTTTGATTATTTCAAATCTTCAGCCAACACCTTCACAATATTTTGTGCATCGGCCAATGCTGCTGGCGCTGTTCCTGCAGCATTCAACACGCTGACCACTGAATCGTTAGCGCTTGATTTAACAAGGACGCGGTATTTCAAGACTGGTGTTGCGGTATCAGACGAAAATATTTTCGCAAAAAAGCCAGGCTCTTTTTTGTCAGCAACCACAGCTACGTAGCGCACAAAGTAAACACCTTGGCTGCGATCACGGTCTTCAACCGTGAAGCCGGTACGGTCCAGTGCCAAACCAACACGTCTCCATGCACGGTCAAAACCTTCGTCCAATTGCACTACGGGTTGTCCGCCAACCGTGGCAACTTTAGAGTTGGGTTTGCTTGGGGCGGCTGCAATTTGCACTTTGGACTGTTCTTGGCTTACGCCTAAACGAACCATCAAGCGGCGCAAAAATTCGGCCTCTAATTCAGGGTCAGATGCACGGGGAATCCACATGGTTGCGCCCGTTTTATCGGGAGAGAATTGTTCCACCATGCCACGGTGGCTGATGTAAATCTCGGTACCACCTTTGGCATTGGCTTCTACACGGCTGCGAAACTTGTCGCGTTCACCTGTGGAGTAAATCGAATCAAATACTTTGCCAAGGGTTGCACGAATGAAATCTTGTGGTAGCTTGGCACGGTTTTCAGCCCAATCGGTTTCCATGATGCCAGTGGTTTGGTCATCTGTGGTCAATAAAAAGCCATTCGTGGTCCAAAAATCACGTAGCAGGGGGAACACTTTGTCCGGGGTGCGGTTTACGACCAGCCAACGTTGGCTGCCAGCGCGTTCGATTTGAACGTCACCCAAAGCTGATGCTGCAGTGGGAATAGCTGTCGTGGCACCACCACCTGCTTGAAAAGCACTGGCTGTGGGGGCAGAACCGGGCACAAAATAACGGTTGTCTTTGCTCAGCTGTACCAAATCGGGTGGAACTTCAAGCGAGTTGCCTTTTTTGGCGGTCTTGTAATCAATTTTGTCTTCTTCCAGCACTGTGCAGGCACCCAAACTGAGGCTTGCCAAAATGGCCAAGCTCAATGCAGTGCGTTGTGCGCTTCTTGTATTCAATTTGACGTTTGACTTCAAGCTAAATCCTTCAATGGTGAGTTAATTGTGAAAAGTGATGCATTCAGGCCCTTAAGCGATCAGCCCAACTTGGCGCATGGCGGCTTCCACACTGGGCTGATTGGCCGCAGTGAGTTCGGTCATCGGCAGGCGCATGGTGGGTCCACACAAGCCCATGCGCATCATGGCCCATTTGACCGGTATCGGGTTGGCTTCTACGCCCATTTGCTTGTGCAAGTGCAAGAGCTTGAACTGAATCGACATGGCTGTTTTCACATCGCCAGCGATGGCAGCCACGCACAGTTCGTGCATCATTTTGGGGGCGATATTGGCGGTCACGCTGATATTGCCTTGGCCACCGCACAGCATCAAAGCCACGGCGGTTGGGTCGTCACCCGAATAAATAGCAAAGCCTTTGGGCGCGTCTTTGATCAGCTGCTGGGCTTTGTCGATATTGCCACTGGCTTCTTTGATACCCACAATGCCAGGCAATTGGGCCAAGCGCAAAGCGGTGTCCACCGACATGTCTGCCACCGTGC
>Ga0116157_10004907_pt1 | contig 12391 bp, 13 predicted proteins | sample AD_UKC048_MetaG_FD_89882 | JGI IMG/M metagenome (GOLD analysis project Ga0116157, IMG submission 89882) | Active sludge microbial communities of municipal wastewater-treating anaerobic digesters from USA - AD_UKC048_MetaG | ecosystem: Engineered > Bioreactor > Anaerobic > Digestate | place: USA... | reverse complement strand
ATGGCGGAAATTAAACGTCTCGGTTTCGATAAGTTGCTGCGCGAACAGATCGCCACCGGCAAGCCTGTGCTCGCCATTTGTGTGGGCCTGCAAGCCTTGATGGATCACAGCGAAGAAAATAACGGTGTGGATTGCATCGGTATTTTGCCGGGAAAAGTGCGCTTCTTCGGCGAACATCACCAAGATGCAGCTGGAAACCATTTGAAAGTCCCCCATATGGGTTGGAATCAAGTTAATCACAACGATCACCCACTTTGGGCGGATATTGCGCAAGACAGCCGCTTTTACTTCGTGCACAGTTTTTATGTATTAGCGGAAGAAGCTGGCTTAGTTGCCGCAACCTGCGACTACGGCGTGCAATTTCACGCAGCGCTGACACGCGATAACTTATTCGCGGTGCAATTCCACCCCGAAAAGAGTCACACCGCTGGCTTGCAGTTGTTGAAGAATTTTTTACATTGGGATGGTAAAAGCTAAATCCCCCTCAATCCCCCTTTTTCAAAGGGGGAAGAATTTCAACCCGACCACCTCCTTCTGAATCAAAGGGGAGTCGCTCCTCCCTTTGTAAAAGGGAGGCTGGGAGGGATTTAACGGTTTCCGATTTAAATGAGATGTTGAAATGCTAATTATCCCCGCCATTGATTTAAAAGACGGCCAATGTGTACGTTTACGCCAAGGCTTAATGGACGATTCCACCGTGTTCTCTGACGATCCAGTTGCCATGGCCGCACAATGGGTTGAGCAAGGCTGCCGCCGTTTGCACCTTGTAGATCTGAACGGTGCCTTTGAAGGCAAGCCGATGAATGGCGGCGTGGTAACTGCTATCGCCAAAGCTTACCCCAATTTGCCGATTCAAATCGGCGGCGGTATCCGCAGCGCCGAAACTATTGAGTACTACCTCAATGCGGGCGTGCAGTATTTGATTATCGGCACCAAAGCCGTAAAAGAGCCGCAGTTTGTAACTGATATGTGTAAGCAATTCCCCGGTCATATCATCGTCGGCCTCGACGCAAAAGACGGTTGGGTGGCGACCGATGGTTGGGCGGAAGTGTCAAATATCCAAGCTAGCGAACTCGCTAAACGCTTTGAGCAAGACGGCGTAAGCAGCATCGTTTACACCGACATTGCCCGTGACGGCATGATGCAAGGCGTGAATGTGCAAGCCACCGTGGCTATGGCTCAGGCATCTAGCATTCCAATTATCGCCTCCGGCGGCGTGACTAACATGGATGACATCATTGCCCTTAAAGCTGAATCTCACAAAGGTATTTGCGGTGCAATTACCGGTCGCGCGATTTACGAAGGTACATTGACCATGGCGGAAGCACAGGCTTATTGCGATGCGAATTAATTAATCGGAACCTCTATGAGCCCAACCGTCTTCAGAGAAAAAGGTTATCGCTTTTTCTTCTTTTCACGTGAAGAAGAGCGTGTTCATGTACATGTGGTTTCCGGTGATGGCGAAGCAAAATTTTGGCTTAAGCCTGAAATTGAACTTGCTCGCAATCACCATTACTCTCGGCAGCAATTGAAAGAAATCGAATCACTTATTGAGGTTCACTACCATGAGCTTATCAACGCTTGGCACGAACACTTCGGTGGTTGAAGTTACCCATATTTCTACGCATGGAGTGTGGCTGCTTACCCGCAACAAAGAACTCTTCATGTCTTATGAAGACTTTCCGTGGTTCAAAGACCAGCCAATAAGTGCGATTTTAAATGTTGACGAGCAATCCTTTGGTCATTTTTATTGGCCAGATATGGATGTGGATTTGACCGAAGAAATGATTGAAAACCCTGAACGATTTCCCTTGAAAGCCAAAGTGTAGATTTCTTCTCGCCTCAAGTTGAGCCAGTCATGTTGTGGAAAGCTTTAGTAAAAATAACAGCGCTTAGTGTTTTCTTAGTCTCGCCGAGGGCGTTTTCAGTAGAAGCACAGACTCACCGCCCTTACACCTTGGATCGCTCGGAAGTTATCGATTTCCACGCTAAGGCGAATGGCAAAGATTATGAAATCTACATCAAACTCCCAGAAAACTACGGCAAGATTTCAGATAAAAAGTTTCCATTAGTGGTGCTAACCGATGGCTACTATGCGTTCCCATTGGTGAGCAGCATCAATTGGCGGATGAGCGAACGAAACCAAGTCTATGAACAGTCTATTATCGTTGGCATTTCATATTCAAAAGGCGACGATGTTAGTAGGAGTCGTGCACGCGAATTCACTCCTACCGTCTCATCCACTGAAACACCTAATAACAAAGAAGCGCAATCAGAACCGGGCCAAGCTAATCTTTATGTGCAATTTATCGCACAAGAATTGCTGCCCTATTTAATGAGCCATTACTCGGTAGATCCGAATAGAAAAATCTATGCCGGACATTCTTACGGTGGCTTGTTGGGTACTTATATTCTATTCACCCAGCCGAATTTATTTGATTATTATTTAATTGGCAGCCCGTCACTGTGGTATGGCGATAAAGTCATGTTTAGTATTGAAGCCGATTACGCAAAAACACATAGAGACCTGAAAGCAAAAGTATTTATGGCCACAGGTGCTGAAGAAAAAGGCCCCGATAATGGCATGGTCAAAAATATGTTGGCGTTAGATAAACATTTGCAAGAGAGGCGCTATCCTCAGTTGCAGCTCACCACCCGTGTGATCCCCGATGAAGGCCACTTGTCGGTCTATCCGACATTTATCACCCAAGGCTTGCTCTGGGCATTACCACTCAAAAACTAATTGGTTTTATTGGATTCGAATATATGGCACTCGCAAAACGCATTATACCCTGCCTCGATGTAGACAACGGCCGCGTGGTTAAAGGTGTGCAGTTTCTGGATATCCGCGATGCGGGTGATCCGGTGGAAATTGCCAAGCGCTACAACCAAGAAGGTGCAGATGAGATTACCTTTTTGGACATTACCGCTACCCACGAAGGCCGCGATACCACTGTGCATACGGTGGAAAAAATCGCCAGCGAAGTGTTTATCCCGCTCACCGTCGGCGGTGGTATTCGCACGGTGGATGATATTCGCACTATGCTAAATGCCGGTGCGGATAAGGTGGGCATTAACTCAGCGGCGGTGTTTAACCCGGATTTTGTAAAGGCAGCATCCGACCGCTTTGGTGCTCAGTGTATTGTGGTGGCGATTGACGCCAAGAAAGTCAGTAAAGACGGCGAAGAGCCGCGCTGGGAGATTTTCACTCACGGCGGCCGCAAGCCTACCGGTATTAACGCGGTGGAATGGGCGATTCGCATGGCGGAATACGGTGCGGGCGAGATTTTGCTGACCAGTATGGATGGCGATGGCACCAAAGCCGGTTATGACTTAGGTGTAACCCGAGCGATAAGCGATGCTGTAGCCGTGCCGGTGATTGCCTCTGGCGGTGTAGGTAATTTGCAGCATTTGGTAGATGGCGTGACTTTGGGCCGTGCCGATGCAGTTTTAGCGGCGAGCATTTTTCACTTCCGTGAATACACAGTGCCGCAGGCGAAAGAGTTTATGCGTGCTCAAGGTATTGAAGTGCGTTTGTAAGCAAAAAACTAACATTAAAAGCCAAGCATAAAAAAGGGCGCTCAATGAGCGCCCTTTTGCATTCTATTGGAGCTAAAACAACTGCTATGACCGGATTAAGCGGCGCGATATTGCTTAAGAATATCGACTACTTTGGGTTCCGATGCACAGATAAAATCAATAAATTCACCAACACCCACTTCGGCATCAGCGCGAGTATCAAAGGGGCCAATATCCACGCCTTCGCGGGTTGTATAGTACCAGTAATCGTCTTTCTGTAAAAAGCGGCCGTTACGATCAGGTACTGAACCTAGTTCGCCCGCACGGTTGAATGTAGCCATCTTGAACCCCTCAGTGATCGTGGTGCCTTGCGGCGACTTTCCTTAACTCTAGGTTCGCAAAAAAGCTGAACCTAGTCTGATTATAAACACTAAATAAATCTTCTGAATATACTTAGTTAGCATTAAAACGAGATTATTTAATAACCAAAAAATTGTTTGGGCATAATACCGAGTTTGTCGTACGAATCAACATCTGTTTCTAATTTAAACAAAAGGGCTGTTGGTGGTACAGGACAAAAGGGGAAGCCCTCATCGCTAAGCACACTAGGTGCACTTTTAGGTGACGCTCTCTTGGCGACTGGAGGCACTAATTGAGACGCATAAACCAGCTTAACTCCTTGTTTTTGCAGCAAAGGTTCTATTCGTTCTAGAACGTCTAAAGTGGCGGGATAGGGGTGACCTATCGCAACCGCCGCGCCTCGTTCGCGCGCCAATTTAATCGCACGTTTAAGCTCAGCTTCTATGGTACTGGCGTCATTGTTATCGTCTAAAAAAACATCGCGCTTCAAACTGGGTACTTGGTGGCTCTTGGCGATATCGAAGGCTTTGGTTTGGGCACTGGTGCGGCTATCCACAAAGTAGAGCCCGCGCGGGCGCAATTCTGTCATTAACCACTGCATGGGCTCTGCCTCTTGGGTGAGGCGGCTGCCCATATGATTATTCACGCCTTTAATATGTGGGATACTGGCTAAGTCTTGGCGAATAATATTGAGGAAAGTAGCTTTTTCCATACCGGTGACGAGACCGCCTTTGCCGAGATATTGGTTCTTAAGCGCGCTCATGGGCAAGTGAAGCATCAGTTCTTTGCCGCTCTTATGAGCGAGCTGCGCACTGCTTAAACCGTGGGGAGTGAAGGGTAAAACCGCGAGGGTGAACTTGCCATTTAAACGCGCAGCGCGCTCGCTTTGGGCTTTGTTGTAGCCGATATCGTCAATAATAATGGCAAGGCGCGCTTCGGCCTGTGTGCCTGCGCTGAACCAATAACTAAGCGCAAGCAGCCACGGGCACAGCGCTTTTAGCATGCTTACTTCTTATCCTGCGGCTTGGCGTCACCATTAGTTTCAGTGGCTGGCGCTTGCTGCCCGAGGATGTGCAGACCTTTAAGGAGGTTAATGGCATCTGATACTTGGTTGTCTTTGAGGATGTCCTCACTCACGACACCTTCACGCTCACGGGTTCCGCTGCCAATATCTTGCCCATCTTTATTTTTGAGGTGCCCCGCCAAATCGGCCTCGGCTATAGCCGCTTTTTGGCCGACGCCACTGGTCATTTTCTCCAAGCGTACATCGGGTTCTATACCCTTGGCTTGGATGGAGCGGCCATTGGGGGTGTAATAGAGCGCGGTAGTGAGCTTGATGGCGCGGTCTTCGGTGATGGGGATAACGGTTTGTACCGAACCTTTGCCGAAGCTGCGGGTGCCCATAATGATGGAGCGTTTATGGTCTTGCAGCGCGCCTGCAACAATTTCCGATGCCGAAGCAGAGCCGCTATTGATAAGAGTTACCAGCGGCAAGCCACTGGCGAGATCACCTGCTGTCGCCGCATAGCTGACACTGCTATTTTCCATGCGGCCTTTGGTGTAGAGCACTGTACCGCTTTCTAAAAAAGCATCGGCAACATCTATCGAGGCCTGCAATACACCGCCAGGATTGTTGCGCAAATCCAATACTAAGCCCTTGGTCTTCGGGTAGGTTTTGAGGCCTTCGCGCAGGCGCTCGCTAAAATCGCGACCGGTATTGGTTTGAAATTGGGCGATGCGAATGTACAAATATTCATCCGCAACGGGTTTAACGATAACGCTTTGCACATGGATTAAATCGCGCAGAACCACCACGTCTATAGGGTCATCCACGCCTTTACGTTGCAAGCTAATTTTGATGGGGGTGTCCTTGGGGCCGCGCATAAGGCGGGTGGCATCGGTAAGGGTTTTGCCTTTCATCAGCTGATCGTCGATGCGCACGATTATATCGCCCGGTTTAATACCGGCTTTTTGCGATGGCGAACCGTCCAGCGGCGTAATGACTTTGATCGCACCATCGTCCATACCCACTTCCAAACCTACACCGCCAAATTCACCGCTAGTGGTGGCTTGGAGTTCTGCATAAGCTTCTTTATCAAGATATGCCGAGTGCGGGTCAAGTTCGGCGATCATGCCTTTGATGGCGAATTCCAGCATTTTGGCATCGCTGATTTCTTCTACATAACTGGTGCGAACGTGATCGTAAGCGCGGGTAAAAGTGCGTAATTCGTCGAGCGGTAAGAGGCCTTCGTTGGCACTGACTTTTTTCTTTTCAACGACAGCAGCGGCGTGAGCCACGTTGCTTAAGGCGAGAAAACTCAACAGAATCAAAGGGGTCAGACTCCATTGATTTTTATGGGCGCTTAGTTTGGAAAGAGTGCTTAGTTTGGAAAGGCACAACATTTACATCTCCGAAAAGCGCGTGCTGCGCCCATAACGACTAAAACCAAAAATAGAACATTTAATTAAGCGCGCGCTAACCAAGCCGCAGGATCAATCGCTTTGCCTTGATAACGAATTTCAAAGTACAAACCCGCTTCATTTTGTCCGCCGGTATTGCCCACACTGGCGATAGCTTCGCCCGCTTTCACAGCATCGCCTGCTTTTATGTGCAAGTGCTGATTGTGTGCGTAAAGGCTTAAATAACCTTCACCGTGATCCACAATTACTAACAAGCCTTGACCGCGAAAATAATCGGCAAATACTACGCGGCCATAGTGCACGGCTTTTACTTGTTGGCCAGAGCTGGCGCTAATCAAAACGCCATTCCACTGCAATTGCCCTTCAACTTGGCTGCTGCCAAATCCGTGTGCAATGCGGCCTTGGGTTGGCCAAGGCAAGCGGCCTTTGCGCGAACTAAATTTTTCGCCAGCCGATGGTAGCGGTACATAGCGAGGTGCAGCGGCCAAACTGTTGGTGGCGCGCGTTACTTTTTGCAAAAGCGCCTGCAATTGGCGGCGATCTTCCTGCATATCTTGCAGGGCTTTATCTTTGCTGGAAATCGTTGTATTAATTTTTGCGAGTGTTTGTTTGCGCTGCGCTTGCGCATTTTGCAAGCTCGCTTGCTGTTTACTCAATTCTTCCTTTATCGCACTGAGCTCTGCGGTTTTTTGCGCGATTTGTGGTTGGAGCTCATTAAGCTGCGCAATCGTATCGAGATATTTTTTCATTTTCTCGGCGTGCGCGGCCATAAAAAAACTGTGGTATTTCATCATGCGTGAAATACGTTCAGGCGACTCTTGATTCAAGAAAACTTTGAACTGTGGTTGTTGCCCAAGCTGATAAGCAGCACGTACCTGCTCAGCGGCTTGGGCTTGTTGCTTTGCACGGGCTTTTTCCAAATTGCCGCGCTCTTGGTTTAAGTTTTCAATTTGCTTGTCTTGGCTGTTTATTTCCTGTTGAATTTTTTCAACTTTCTTTTGTAGCTCGCTCATTTGTGTTTCATTTTTTTGCAGTTCTTGCTGCACATTGCTGCGCGCGCCCTGCACTTTCTTTAATTCTTTTTGTAGATCGGCAATATCTTTCTGCAATTTCGCCATGTCGGCTTTTTCATCGCTCAGCGCACTGGGCGAGATGACAAGCAGCATGGAAAATAAACTTAAACAAAGAAGTTTTTTCATGGAATTTCCGGATGTGTTGTGAGGAATTTAACCCCCTCCCAACCTCCCCCTTGAAAAGAGGGAGGGGCTTTACTCCCTTCTAAACTTTACAGGGAGTTGCTGTCGGTTTTAGTTCTTTGAAACTAGAGCAAAATTGATTGCTCAGTGCATCCAGCTCCTCCCCGCTTTTCAAGGGGGAGGTTGGGACGACTGCATGGATGCGGGAGGTAGAGTCACGCAGGATGCAGTTGCCGAGGGGGTTTTATTATTCTAACGTAATTAAATTTTTACCCGTCATTTCTGCCGGCTGTGGAATACCCATTAACGCCAACATAGTGGGTGCAACATCTGCTAACGAACCGCCGGGTGCAATAGTACCCTTGCGTGAACTGCAGAAAATAAAGGGCACTGGCAGCGTAGAGTGTTGGGTGTTTGCTTGACCAGTTTCTTCGTCAAACATTTCTTCAACGTTGCCGTGGTCAGCAGTAATTAAGGCTTCGCCGCCCACTTTTTCTACCGCAGCCAATACGCGGCCTAAACAAATATCAATCGCTTCTACGGCTTTGGTTGCTGCTTCCATAATGCCGGAGTGACCGACCATATCGCAGTTGGCGTAGTTGCAAATAATCGCGTCGTATTTGCCGGATTCAATTGCTTCTACCAATTTGTCAGTAACAATGGGCGCGTTCATTTCGGGTTGCAAATCGTAAGTAGCGACTTGTGGTGATGGAACCAAAATACGATCTTCACCTGGGTAAACAGTTTCATTGCCGCTGTTAAAAAAGAAAGTTACGTGCGCGTACTTTTCAGTTTCGGCGATACGTAATTGGGTTTTGCCCAAACCAGAAATATATTCGCCAAATGAATTGGTTAAATCTTCGGGCGGAAATGCGATAGGCGCTTTGATGCTAGAAGCGTATTCGGTAGTTTGTACGAAGTGCGCAATTTCCGGATGCAATTCACGCTCAAAACCCGTGAAGCCTTCTTCGATTAGGGCGTTGGTAATTTCGCGTGCGCGGTCGGGGCGGAAGTTCATAAAAATTACCGAGTCGCCATCGTTAATCGTGGCCACTTCTTCGTCCTCAGCGCAGATTACAGTCGCTTTCACAAACTCATCATTTTCACCGCGCTCGTAGGCGGCTTTTAAACCATCCACCGCAGTGAGTGCGTCGAATTCTGCATCGCCAGTCACCATCACATCGTAAGCTTGTTTTACGCGATCCCAACGGTTGTCGCGGTCGAGTGCGAAGTATCGGCCAACAATAGAAGCAATGCGACCGGTACCTAATTCTTTAAATAAATCCTGGGCTTTTTGCAACGACGACTCTGCGCTGCGCGGTGCGCAATCGCGGCCATCGAGGAATGCGTGCAAATAAACGTCTTTCGCGCCGCGTTGTACGGCCATTTTCATCATGGCGTAAATATGGTCTTGGTGGCTGTGAACACCACCTTCAGAAAGCAAACCGAGAATATGGACTGCTTTGCCGCTGGCAATAGCGCTATCAATCGCTTGTACATAAACCGGGTTGGTAAAGAAATCGCCATCGCTAATGGCTTTGTTTACGCGCGTAAAACTTTGGTAAACCACGCGGCCAGCGCCGAGGGTCATATGACCCACTTCGCTGTTGCCCATTTGGCCTTCGGGCAAGCCCACGGCAAGGCCAGAAGTTTCAATCAGACTTTTGGGGTTGTTGGCCCAGAGTTTATCGAACACCGGCTTATGTGCAGCGGCAATCGCGTTGTATTTGGTTTTTTCCGAATAGCCATAGCCATCGAGGATGAGGAGCACGGTAGGTTTCTTTGGGGCTGTCATAGCGCGATCACTTCTCAGGGGGAATAAGGAACGGGGTGAATACGGCTATTCTAGCGGGTTATGGCTTGCTTCTCTAGGCCGATTACAGGGGGTTGAATCGGCCTACACCAGCGAAAATCTGGGCTTAGAGATCGAGAAATAAAAACGCCAAGCCAAGGGCGGCGGGCACGGCCTGAATATAGATAATTTTCATTTTGGCGGTAATGCCACCGTAGACGCCTGCCATCAAAATACAGCCGAGGAAAAAGACCTTAATATCAAAGCCGGCCTCGCCCAAATACAGCCCCCAAAACAACCCTGCCGCCAGAAAACCGTTATACAAACCTTGGTTAGCCGCTAAGACTTTGGAAAGGCTGGCCATCTCTTGGCTGTGGCCAAAAGCCCGGCGGCCCGCGGGTTTGTCCCACAGAAACATTTCCAATACCAGAATATACACATGGAGTAAGGCGATAAGGCCAATGACGAGGCTGGATACTAAGGGATAGTTGTGCATGGCAAAGTCCTTTATTGAAGTGATGATCGAAGCTACTTTAGCAGTCGGGCCAATTTTTCAGTGATATGCCTGCTTGAATAAGGGCGATAACGTGAGAAATGGGTAGCATTTTTGCCAACTAAGTACTCATTTTTTGCTTATAACTAAAAAGGTGTTTCCTAAGTACACACTTGAAAATTAATGCTGGATAATTGATTTTTGTGTCGTTAAAGTGCGCAACACCAACTGAGTACAACCAGTGGCAACAACAATAATTAATAACAATCGTGGTGGTGTTTGCAAACAATAATCTATAACAGATTGCAAAACACCAACCGCGAAGTTTTACCCTCCCAGCTCAATACCCTTAGCCTATCTGTTGTAAATAACTCCATTCAAAAATACAAAAACGCTTAGCATTTTTGCAAATGCTGAACCGTTTTAGATCTGCGCTTTTACTATCCCGTACAAATCAACTATTACTCTTCCGATTTAGCATCTACCCAAGTGCGCACACCATCCTTACGTGCAGTAGGCATTTTTTTAATTTCACCTTCAATCCAATTCTTAACCGTTTCGGTCAATTCTTTGCGATCTTTATCCGCTGTTTCAATCGGCTCGCTCAACACAACGGTGATGGTGCCGGGATATTTTAAAAAATGTTTATGGGGCCAACATTCTGCGGCGTTATGCGCAACGGCAATAACCGGTACACCTGCGCTAATCGCAATATCGGCGCCGCTGCGTGCATAGTTGCCAACCGTGCCCAAGGGCATACGTGTGCCTTCAGGAAAAATTAATAAGTTGTTGCCTTCTTTTAAACGCTCAATACCTTTGGCTTTTACATCTTTTAAAGCTTGAATGGGGTTGCTGCGATCAATTGCCACCGGGCGTAAACTCGCTAAGCCCCAACCAAAAAAAGGAATGCGCAATAATTCCTTTTTGAGAATGGTGCTCACGGGTCCAAAATAATATTGCAGGAACATGGTTTCCCAAGTGCTTTGATGTTTCGCTAAAACAACACACGGGTAACGATCAAGATGGCGCTTGCCGACGATAGTAAATTTCACACCGCAGCAAATATAAATCCACACCATGACGAAACGATTCCACAGTGTGACAATCCGCCAACGCCATGAATAAGGTAAGAACGGGCGAATGAGGACAGCGATTAAACCAAACAGTGCACCGGTTAGGCCATGAACAACAATGAATAAAAAACTGCGAATGTAGAGCACGATGTTTTTCAACTTAATTACCCGAATCACTAGCGATAACAAAATCTGCAGCAGCAGCTAAATCTTCAAAGACTTGCACTTGGTCTGGCATCATTGTGGGAGTATCTGTTTGCAAAGTTACGTCGGCTAATTGGGCTAGCGTTTTCTCGCCATTGCCGGTTTTCACTAAAATGGGTTTGCATCCTTTGGTAGAGGCGGCTTGCAAATCGCGCAGGCTATCACCCACAAAATAAAAACCTTCGGCAGAAATATTAAATTCTGCTTCAATCGCATCCACCATGCCCGGCATGGGTTTGCGGCATTTGCATTTATCGTCTGGGTGATGTGGGCAATAAAAAATTGCGCCGAGTTCTGCACCTTGCTCTTCAACTAATTGCGTTAGTTTTTCATGCATAGCTTCAAGATCATCTAGATCAAATTTCCCTTTTGCTAAACCTGCCTGATTGGTGGCAACGACCACGGTAAAGCCCGCTTTGTGCAAGCGTGCGATAGCATCAATGCTGCCATCAATAGCAACCCATTCATCTGCAGATTTTATATAGTCTGCACTGTCGTGATTTATAACGCCGTCGCGGTCGAGGATGATAAGTTTCATGGATTACTCAAGGGTAGAACCCCCTCCCAACCTCCCCCTTGAAAAGCGGGGAGGGGCTTGACTCCCTACTTGTAAAGAATTGAATTACAACTTTTCACTGCGAAGGTGAATGGCTTAACTCAAAACTGGCTACAAGGCTCAGCGAGCTCCTCCCCTCTTTTCAAGGGGGAGGTTGGGAGGGGGTTAAGTTTTTAATTAACTCTTAGCCGGAACCAAATACGAAATATCAGCAACTTCCAAAAACAATGCACGCAATTGTTGTAACAACGCCAAACGGTTTTGTTGCAGCGCAGCGTCTTCACACATCACCATTACGCTATCAAAAAACGCATCTACGGGTTGTTGCAAATCAGCCAGTGCAGCCAAGGCTTTGGTGTATTCGCGCTTATCGAACAAAGGCGTTACCAATTCTGCTTTCGCACTAATGGCACGCGCGAGATTGATTTCGGCTTCTTCCTTCAATAAATCAGAATGAATCACCGCATTGCTGGATGCATTTTGTTTACTAAGAATATTAGAAACACGCTTGTTAGCAGCAGCCAAGGCTTGCGCTTGCGGTAATTTACTAAATTCATGTACCGCAAGTACGCGCTGATTAATATCCAGCGGCTGCGATAATTGTTTCGCGGTAACGGCTTGGAACACTTCCGCTGGAATTTTAGCGTCTTCATAGAAGGCGCGGAAACGGTCGAGCATATAGCTAAGCACTTGTTCAACTAATTCGTCGCCAACTGTTAAGTTGTTGTGTTGGTTTTTTGCAAAGGTTAAAAGCTCACGCAAATCGAGCGCGAGATT
>Ga0116157_10004905_pt1 | contig 12402 bp, 9 predicted proteins | sample AD_UKC048_MetaG_FD_89882 | JGI IMG/M metagenome (GOLD analysis project Ga0116157, IMG submission 89882) | Active sludge microbial communities of municipal wastewater-treating anaerobic digesters from USA - AD_UKC048_MetaG | ecosystem: Engineered > Bioreactor > Anaerobic > Digestate | place: USA... | reverse complement strand
GCTGGAGCGCATCTACATCGGCCGCCGCTTCAAGAACGACACCGAGCGCCTGGAAAAGCTGTTCGACCTTTACACCAAAATGACCGCCGCCTCCAGCAAGCCCGCCAAGGCCAAAGCCGCCGCCAAGCCACGGGGGAAGATGGCATGAGCGACCTCCGTGCCGCCCTTCGGGGAGCAGCGAAGCAACAGACCACCCCACCCCTTACGGGGCACCCCTCCACGGGAGGGGAATTTTTACACCCGTGCGCTCCATTCCCCTCCAGTGGAGGGGTGGACGGCAAAGCCGGACGGGGTGGTCTTCGCTCCGCACTAAGCGGCGAAGCCGGACGGGGTGGTGTAGCGTCGCACTCGTGGGTTGCGACTGCTGCTTCCTCGGATTCAGCCAATCGAACAGGCACAAGGGACACCGCCACGTATCTCTCCCTGCCTTACAACCCCAAGCTCAGAGAGCGAGCGAGGGAATTGCGAAAAGCTGGGAATCTATCGGAAGTCCTACTCTGGAACCGCCTCAAGAGAGGCCAGCTCATGGGACTCGACTTTGATCGCCAGAAGATCATCGGCGATTTCATCGTGGATTTCTTCTGTGCCGATAAGCGAACGGTCGTCGAGGTCGATGGTAGGAGCCATGACGACAAGGTGGAATACGATGCGCAACGAGATGCCTTTTTGATCGGTCTCGGGTTGAAGGTGATCCATGTTCCCGCCAAGGATGTGATGCGCAACCTTGATGCGGTCATGGAAACGCTGGAGCATGTACTGGCGGCGGGCGTAAGCGCAGACCACCCCGCCCCTGCGGGGCACCCCTCCAGAGGAGGGGAATTTTTGCACCCGTGCGCTCCATTCCCCTCCCGTGGAGGGGTGGACGGCGAAGCCGGACGGGGTGGTCTTCGCTCCGCACTAAGCGGCGAAGCCGGACGGGGTGGTGTAGCACCGCAAGGTGCTACTGCTGCTGTATCAGAGACGGCCGGACGAGGTAATTCCTTTTTCGCACCAAAAATTGAATCTCGGGGTACGAAGGCATGAAGAAACGAACCTCCGATCTCCCTGTTCCCGTCGGCATCACACGCCCCGCCGAGCCTGCCGAATACGGGACCGTGCTCGCGAACTTGAAATCGCGGATCGTCCAAGCGCACATTTCGGCTTCGCGTGCGGTCAACCGCGAATTGATCGGGCTGTACTGGGACATCGGACAGATCATCCTCCAAAAGCAGAAGGATGCCGACTGGGGCGATTCGGTCGTGGAACGACTCGCCTCCGACCTGCGCCAAGCCTTCCCCGACATGAGCGGATTCTCGACAGCCAATATTTGGCGCATGCGTCAGATGTTCCAGACCTTCGGCACTCCCGGATTTCTCGCACAAGTCGCGCGAGAATCGACTTCCCCGAAGGGGACGGGGAAGAACGCCGAACATCTCGCACAGGCTGCGCGAGAATTGATCACGAGCATCCCTTGGGGCCATCTGGTGCTATTGATGGGGCGGATCGACGACCCCACCGCCCAGCTTTTCTATCTGCGAGCCGTCGCCCGTTTTGGATGGACACGCAATGTCCTGGCCAACCAGATCAAGGCGGGCGCCTACCAACGAACCGCTCTCGAAACCAAGACCCACAACTTTCCCGTGGCTCTTCCGGAGCATCTGGCCGAACAGGCCGACGAGATGATGAAAAGCCGGTACAACCTGGAATTCGTGGGACTGGCGAAGGCGATCAAGGAGCGCGAACTCGAAGACCGACTTGTCAGCAACCTGCAGCGCTTCCTGTTGGAACTGGGGTACGGCTTCTGCTTCGTGGGGAGGCAGCACAAGCTGGTCTTGGGACGCAAGGAGTACTTCGTCGACCTGCTGTTCTACCACCGGCACCTGAAGGCGTTGGTCGCCTTCGAGCTGAAGGTCGGCGCCTTCGAGCCCGAGCACGCGGGCCAGTTGGACTTCTACCTGAACCTGCTGAACGAGAAGGAGCGCGGGGAAGGCGACCAGCCATCGATCGGCATCATCCTGTGCGCCGAGAAGGACGACATCGAGGTGGAGTTCGCGCTGAAAAGCAAGACCAACCCGATCGGAGTCGCCGAGTACCAACTCAGTCCGAAATTGCCAGCCGGGTTCAAAGGCAGGCTGCCCACCGCGTCCCAGCTTGCGTCCGTCGTGCGGCAGACGTTGGATGCCAAGCCGCGAGGCAAGAAGACATGAGTCGCCAGGTTCCAGCTGTTTCCATTTTGGAAAGAACTGCCCCAGCGAGGAACTGTTTCCAGAATGGAAATGGTTCGGCGTTCACCTGCGGAAAAGGCTCCACCGCATGACCGACTCCAGCAAGACCACCGCCGTCCCGTCCGTCTCCATGGCCTACGCCGCCGACGGGCGTTCCACCAAGGCCAACGAGTTCGGGATGCGCCCCATGCAGGAGCGCGTGTACGAACGCCGCGGCGAACCGTACCTGCTCATCAAGTCGCCGCCGGCATCGGGCAAGAGCCGCGCCCTCATGTTCGTCGCCTTGGACAAGCTCCGCAACCAGGGGCGCAAGCAGGCGATCATCGTGGTTCCCGAACGATCCATCGGGTCGAGCTTCCACGACGAGCCTCTGACAAGATTCGGCTTCTGGGCCGACTGGACCGTGGAGCCGCGCTGGAACCTGTGCGACGCCCCCGGCGAGGACGGCGGCAAGGTCAACTCGGTCAAGGCATTCCTGGAGAGCGACAGTTTGGTCCTGGTCTGCACCCACGCGACCTTCCGCTTCGCCGTGGACCGCTTCGGGATCGAGGCCTTCGACGACCGCCTGATCGCCGTCGACGAGTTCCACCACGTCTCGGCCGACACCGAAAGCATCCTGGGCAACCATCTAGTCGGGCTCATCGAACGCGGCCGGGTCCACATCGTGGCCATGACCGGTTCCTATTTCCGCGGCGATGCCGTGCCCGTGCTGGCGCCGGAGCACGAGGCGAAGTTCGAGACCGTCACGTACACCTACTACGAGCAGCTCAACGGCTACACGTACCTCAAACGGCTCGATCTGGGCTACTACTTCTATTCCGGCCCCTGGACCGACGCCATCCTCAAGGTGTTGGATCCTTCGCTCAAGACCATCGTCCACATCCCCTCTGTCAATTCCCGCGAAAGCACCGGCGACAAGATCAAGGAAGTGGGTCACATCCTTTCGGAGCTGGGCGAATGGCAGGGCGTCGATCCCGCCACGGGTTTCCAACTCGTGAAGACCGCCGACGGCCGCGTGCTCAAGGTCGCCGACCTGGTGGACGACGAGGCCTCCAAGCGCGACAAGGTCTCGGGATCCCTCAAGGACGCGCGCCACAAGGACGATCGCGACCATGTCGACATCATCATCGCCCTGGGGATGGCCAAGGAAGGGTTCGACTGGATCTGGTGCGAGCACGCGCTCACGATCGGCTACCGATCCAGCTTGACTGAAATTGTTCAGATCATCGGGCGCGCCACGCGCGACGCCGAAGGAAAAACCACCACGCGCTTCACCAACCTGATCGCCGAGCCCGACGCCTCGGAGCAGCTTGTGACCGAAGCCGTGAACGACACGCTCAAGGCCATCGCGGCCAGCCTGCTCATGGAACAGGTGCTGGCTCCCCGCTTCGAGTTCAAGGCCAAGAACCCGCAGAACGGCCCGGTCGAGGGATTCGATTACGGCGAAGGCGGCTACAAGCCCGGCGCGTGCAACGTGGGCTTCAATGCCGCGACGGGCAAGTTCCAGATCGAGATCAAGGGGCTTGCCGAGCCCAAGAGCCACGAAGCGGCGCGCATCTGCCGCGAGGACCTGAACGAGGTCATCGCCACCTTCGTGCAGGACAAGACGTCGCTGGAGCGCGGGCTGTTCGATTCCGAACTGGTGGCCGAAGAATTGACGCAGATCCGCATGGGCAAGATCGTCCAGGAGCGGTTCCCGGAGCTGGATGCGCAGGACCAGGAAGCCGTGCGCCAGCACGCGATCGCGGCGCTCAACATCACGCAACAGGCCAAGAAGCTCGTGCTGGGCGGCACGGAAGGGGCCACCCTCGACGCGAGCGAGCCATCCCTGAACACGGCGCTGATCGACGGCGTGCGCAAGTTCGCCGACGTGCGCGAGCTGGACATCGATCTGATCGACAAGGTGAACCCCTTCGAGGAAGCCTACGCCATCCTGTCCAAGGCGATGACCGAAGAAAGCTTGAGGCAAGTGGCCGCGATCATTACCGCGAAAAAGGCACCCATCGATCCGGACGAAGCCAAGGAACTGGCCAAGCGCGCCGTGATGTTCAAGAAGGACCGGCAGCGTCTTCCTTCGGCGACATCGTCCGATCCGTGGGAGCGGCGCATGGCCGAGGGGGCCGCCGCGTTCATGCGCTTCAAGGCCGATGGCCGCTATGGGGATGGGCAAGCCTGATGGACCTGGACGAACTCGCAGAGGAGTTGTCGGAATTCACCCCGCCCGAAAAGAAGGGCGGGCGCACCGCCCGAGAAGAACGCATCATCGCTGGCTTCGAGGAAATCCAGAAGTTCGTGGAGACCCATCGCCGCGTTCCGCGCCACGGCGAATCGGGCGACATCTTCGAACGCCTGTACGCGGTACGCCTGGATCGCCTGCGGACCCAGGAGGATTGCCGAGTCCTTCTGGCACCTATGGATCACCAAGGCTTGCTGGAAGGGGCGCTGTCCTTCTCCGGGCAGGAGATCGACGACGATGCCCTGATGGCCGAACTCGAAGGGATCGACCAGACGGGGAGTCTCACCGAGCTGAAGCATGTCCGCTCGCGATCCGAGATCCAGACGGCCGAAGAGATCGCCAACCGCGAAAAGTGCGAGGACTTCGAGAGGTTCAAACCGGTCTTCGAGCAGGTCCGCAAGGACCTGAAGTCGGGAGCCCGCCAAGCGGTTCGTTTTGGGGGCAAAGACATTGGCGACGAAGCCTCGGTCTTCGGGGCACGCAAGGAACTCCAGGACAACAAGAACGCCCAAGTCGGACAGGGCGATGTATTCATCCTGGAAGGGCAGATGGTCCTGGTCGCCGAAGTCGGAGAAGTGACCCGGACTCCCAACGGCGAGCCCAACGGACGCCTCCGCGCCATCTACGACAATGGCACCGAAAGCAACATCCTGATGCGCTCGCTGCAGCGCGCCCTGTACAAGGACGAAACGGGGCGTCGCGTGGTCAAACCCGACTTGGGCCCGCTCTTCATGGAAGCGCGCGAAGAGGGTGACGTGGAAAGCGGAACCATCTACGTCCTGCGCAGCAAGTCGGACCATCCTTACGTATCCGAATACCGCGACCTGATCCACAAGGTCGGCGTGACCGGCGGCAAGGTCGAAACCCGCATCGCCAATGCGGTCAACGATTCCACCTATTTGCTGGCCGAAGTCGAGATCGTGGCCACCTATGCGCTCGTGGACATCGATCGCACCAAGCTGGAAAACCTGCTGCACCGCATCTTCGCACCGGCCAAGATCGAGATCGAGATCGAAGACCGTTTCGGGCGTCTTGTCAAAGCTCGCGAGTGGTTCCTGGTGCCCCTCCAGGTGATCGACGAGGCGATCCGGTGCATTCGCGACGGATCGATCACCGGGAAGATCTACAACCCCCGGGAAGCCCGCCTGGAGGCGCCCCCCGAAAATTCCTGACCCCCTCACCGCCCCTTCACGTACCGATCGAACCAGTCCAGCTGTTCGCGCAGCACGTGTTCGTTGGATTCCATGGCCCGGTAGCCGTGGGCTTCCAACGGCAGCATCACCAGCCGGGCGGTGCCGCCGTTGCCGCGGATCGCCTGGTAGAGGTGTTCGGATTGGATGGGCAGGGTGCCGGGATTGGCGTCGGCCTCGCCGTGGATCAGAAGGAGGGGGTCGCGAATGGAATCGGCCGCAAACAGCGGTGAAACCTGGGTGTACACCTGGGGCGCCTGCCAGAGGGTGCGCTCCTCGCGCTGGAACCCGAAGGCCGTGAGGGTCTTGTTGTAGCCGCCGCTGCGGGCGATCCCGGCCTTGAACAGGCGGCTGTGGGCCAGGAGGTTCGCCACCATCAGGCCGCCGTGGCTGTGGCCCATCACCCCCACCCGACGCGTGTCCACCGCGCCGGTACGGTCGGCCGCGGCCAATGCGGCCCGCGCGTCGGACAGGATCTGCTCGAGGTAGGTGTCGTACATGCGCCGGGCGTTCCCCACCACCGGCATCTGGACCTCGTCCATCACGGCGTATCCGGCAAGCAGGAAGTAGAGCTGGCTGGAGCGACCCAGCCTGGCGAAGCGACGGGTGGAACCGGCCACCTGGCCCGCGGTCCGCGCTTCCGTGTAGTCCAGCGGATAGGCGTTCATCACCGCGGGCAGTTTCCGTCCTTCCTGGTATCCCGGAGGCAGATGCAGCTTGAAGGAAAGCTCCAGGCCGTCGTCGCGCTTGTAGGTGACCAGGCGCTTCTCCACTTGGCGCAGGATGGGGGTGGGATCCTCGGTGCGCGTGAGCCGGATGGTGTCGGAGGTCCAATCCGCTTCTCCCGGCGAGGCGGCCATGGGCTTTCCCAAAAATCGCGCGAAGAAGTCGGGAGGATCCCGGAGCGATTCGCGCCGCGTCAAAAAGCGTCTACCGGGAAGATCCAGGATCGCGAAGGGGTACTCGTAGCTCGCCGTGTCGCAACGGAACAGGCGCTTGGCCTTTAGGGTGCCCAGATCCAGCATGTCCAGGAAAGGGCGATCGCCTCGCGGCGTGGATCCCAGGCCGCGCAGGAACAGGTGGTCGCCGTCCTGCAGAAGCACCGAGGTGCCGTCCGGTCGCACCTGCATCAGGGGCAAGCCGGGATCCGCATAGCGTTCGTCGGAGCTGATGTCGCGGATCAGGCGCGGTTTGGCGGGGCGGTCGGCGTTGTGGATCCAGGAGCGGGTCCAGTGGCGGATGGGATCGAACTCCACCACCAGAATCCCCCCGTCCTTGGCGAAGAAGTCCAGGCTCCACAGGCGGTGCTCGGTGCTCGCGAACGCGCGGGGCTTGGCGGAAAAAGGGAACTCCCAGGCCATCAGCCGGTCGCGGCGCGGCACCTTCACCCCCAGGTCTCCCCCGTCCAGGGCTTCCGTCCAGACCAGCGTGGCCGGCGCGGTGGGACGCCAGCGCACGTCGCGCGGCCCCGAGGGCACGCCGCCGATGGGAACGGATTCCGCCATGGGCAGATCCACCACCTGGCGGACCATGGCCCCCTTGCGATCGCGGACCTCGATGCGTCGCGGGAAGCGATCCCAGGCGGTCGCGTGGGAGAAGGGGCGATGGACCACCTCGGCGAGCACCAGGGAGCCGTCGGGCGACACGGAAAGATCCGCGTACAGATCCGGCCGCCCCCAGAGCGTGACATTTCCTGTCGCGAAATCCACCAGCTTGGGCTGGGCCAGGGCGAAGTATTCGAAGGCCTTTTCGTCGGCGGGAGTCCGCAGGACGCTCATGGCCTCGTAGGTGCTGCTGGCGCTCCCTTCGCCGGAGGTTTCCTGCACCCCCGGCCCCACGGGAGGTCCATCGGTGGCGGGTGGTTCGCCCTGCGAATCCGCAACGGCCTTCACCAGCAGGGTCTTCTGGTCGGGCATCCACAGGATAGCATCTCCCAGCATGCGGTTGAGGGCCACACCCTCCACGCGCCGCACCTTGGCGCTTCCCATCTCGCCCAACCACAGCTCGATGGACCGCTCGGCGATGCGGGCGAAGGCGTAGCGTCTGCCATCGGCGCTCCACACGGGCGATCCCACCTTGGCCGGCACCGGAAGGTCCACCGCGGTCGTCTTTCCGGAAGCAAGATCCAACTGGGTGTAGCCGCTCCAGTAGGTCTCGCCGTTCTGGTAGACTTCCCCGATACTCCGGTTGCGCGGGGCCACCCGCGTTCCCGCCAGGGAAAGCCAGGGTTGGGCGAGCTCGGCGATGGGCGGAAAGCGCACCGGGGTCATCAGCATCATCGCGTTGTTTGCCGGTGAGAGGCTCCCATCCGGAGGCTCCGGGGCGTGCAGCACCTCCAGCATCTCGCGCGGAGGCTTGCGGTACCCCACCTCCTCGACTGCCCAGGCGACCTGGGCCCCCAGGAAGGTACCCATGAGGATCGCCGAGAACTTCGCGGACAACGGGGACAGAGGTCGCATGCCAGGAGCCTTCTTTGGTTTATCCGCCCGCCCGCGCAAATGGGGAGGATCGCTGTGGCCAATCTAGTCGCGGAGGCACCGGGTGCCGTGACACCTGTTCCACCGCATCGCCCCACACCCAGCGCCCCACACCGGGGCCAAAATCATCGTTTCTCGATAATTCCATGTTGTTTTTCGCGGAATTCGGCGTATCTTCTGGAGGTCAACCCAAGGATCGTGCACCTATGCGCTATTTCGGCGAATCCTCCCTTTCTTCGGTCCTCCACCGACTGCTCCCGTTCGCTTCGGTGGGCGTCTTCCTGGTGTGGCTGGTCTTCACCGTCCTCTTGTCCCTGGCCCTGTTCCCCTGTTCGTGGGGCGATCCCGTCACGCGGGGAATCGCGGAATGCTCGCGCTCGGCCGAAGCCCTTTCCGATCCCGATTGGGCCAATCTTGTCGCCATGCCCGCCTACGTGCGGGCCCTGGTGCTCCCCTATTTCGCCCTGGTGGTGTTCCTGCTGCTGGCCATCCTCCACAAGACGCGCAAGCTCTTCGGGAACTTCCGCGAAAACCGGGTCTTCCTTCCGGAAAATTCCACCAACCTGCGTTCCATCCTCTTCCTCCTGATCCCCTTCTCCGTCCTCACGGCCAACTTCCCGAGCCTCCTCGTGAGTCTCATCCTCCTTCTGGTGGCGGAGATCCTCCGCTCCGGCTCCGTGCTCCAGGAAGAGCACGACATGACGGTCTGACCATGCCCATCATCTTCAGACTCGACCGGGTCATGGCCGACCGGAAGATGCCGCTCAACGAGCTGGCGCGGCGCATCGGGCTGACCGACACCAACCTGTCCATCCTCAAGACCGGCAAGGCCCGCGCGGTGCGGATCGCCACCCTGGACGCCATCTGCCGGGAACTGGACTGCCAACCGGGAGACCTGTTCGAGCACGTCCCCGGACCTCCCGACACCGACTAGCCACCCCCGCCGCCCCTACCACCTCCGCGCGCACCGCCGTCTCCAGGCAATGGAGGCGGATTCCGTCGTGCGCGTCCTCCCTTCCGGGGGAGGGATCCTCCGCGATCCCTCCCGGTGCCGGAGGCATGCCATCTCCCGCCCGGAACCGGGCGTTCGTCCTCCATCCCTCCCATCCATCCAACCAAGGAGCCCTCCCCCATGAATCCAGACTTCCGCACCTTCGACCGGACCTCGTTGCTGTCCACGATGTGGATCTTCCTCGCGGCCAATTGGCTGTGCTGCGACATCCTTTCCCTGATGGATCCCCGGATGATCCGGATGCTCGTCGACGGAGGCCCCGCCAGCCTCCGGATCGACCAGAAGTTCCTGCTCCTGAGCGGCCTGGTCCTGGAGATCCCCATCGCGATGATCGTCCTGTCCCGCCTGCTTCCCCTGCGGCCGCGGCGCTGCACCAGCCTCCTCGCCGCCCTGGCGATGATCGCCATCCAGGTCGGCAGCTTCGGGATGGGCGAGCCCTCCACACTCCACTACGTCTTCTTCAGCGTGGTGCAGATCGTGGGCGCGCTGGTGGTGGCGATCGCCGCCGCGACCTGGCGCATCGGCGAACCCACGCCCACTCCCCAGGCTCCATCGTGGGCGGGGAAAGCGATTCCCTTCCCCAAGTTCATGGCGGCGATCGTCGTGCCGTTTCTTGTCGCAGCCTCGGATTCCCGCTCGTCGGACACCCTCGGGATCCCCAGCGGCGGCGCGACGTCGGATACCCTCCGCCGCACCTGCACGCGGGTGTTCCTGTCCACCCCCTTCTCCCTCAAGGAATCCCATTCCGTCGCCGCGATCGGCCTGGGTTGGAGCGGAACCAAGTGGGCCACCCGCTTCGATGTGGGCCTGATGGAGGACGGCCTGGACAGCCACGGACCCATCAACCTGGACCTGACCGGCGGATGGTTCTGGAAGCACGATCTCGCCTCCCCCATCGCGATCTACGAAGGAATCACGATCACCGACCAGACCGGCATCCACGAAAGCTTCGAAGGCCACGCCGTCTCCATGGTGTTCCTGGCCGGATGCGAATTCCGGCCCGATCGCGGCGAATACGCGTTCCATGTGGAAGCGGGAACGGGAGGCGCCTTCACCCACCGCACCGGCGCCTACCAGGGCGGGACCGTGCTCTCGGCCGGGCTCCGGCACTACATCGGGAAATGATTCGTCAGGGGGGGTGGCAGCGCTCCCCGGTCGCCGAGCGCGATCGTCCGTTTCCACCCGGGCTTTGGGAAACGTGGACGTTGGGGAACTTTCGTCACCAGATGTGGCCCCAAATCCGCATCGGAACCCGGGAGGCGCCCGTAGCTTCCCTATTCGACGATTCCGTTCCTTCGTCTTCCCTCGGAAAGGGATCCTGGTCCCATGAAACGTTTCTCGATTCTCCCGCTGACCCTCCTCGCTGGTCTCGCCAGCGCCCAGACCAACTGGTCCCTTTCCGGCAAGATCGTCGATGCGGAGGAAGGCAACGGGCTGAACGCCGTGGACGTCTCGCTGGCCAAGGCGGGCCTGCGGACCACCACGGCCAAGAACGGCACATGGATCCTTTCCAGCAATTCCGGAGTCGGGCATCGTCCCTCCGGGACCTCGCGATCGGAGAACTTCCTGCATCTGGAAGGCGGCCGCCTGACGCTTCGGTTGGACGGCACCGATCTCCTGGGGAGGCGCATGATCGCATCCATCGCCCCTCCCGCCGCGATTTCCGCGCGCAGCATGGACGCGGTCTCCGACACGCTGATCTACACCCGCGACGGCTTCATGCAAAAGCGAGTCCCCCTGTCCAGCTCGGTGATCGTCAGCATGGTCGACAGCCTCCGCCGCATCCGCTACGACGGCTGGGTGGACTCGAGCCATTCGAACGGCTTCAAGCCCGACACCGCCGACGCCTTTCCGGACACCGTCCGCACCTTCACCTTCCGCATCACCAAGGCGCGCTGGGACAGTCTCATGAAGGCCATGGCGGACTCCTGCGGGAAGTTCGGCTCCGGCCAGCTCAATTGCGGCAACGGGCTGGACATGGTGGAGTCGTCGGCGACCATCTGGGTTCCCGCCGACCTGCACGCCGACGGCCAGGTGTGGAAGAACATCGCCTTCCGCCTGAAGGGGAACGCCTCCCTGCGCACGGCGTGGACCAAGGGATCGTACGTCCTGCCGTTCCGCATCAACATGGACAAGTTCGAGGACGCCTACCCGCAGACCAAGAACCAGCGCTTCCACGGCTTCAAGAAGCTGAGCTTCTACACCCCGGACCAGGACTCGTCGTCCGTGAGAAGCCCCATCGCCAGCGAGATCTTCCGCGAGGCGGGCGCGGGCTGTCCCATCACCACACCGGCGCACGTCCTTCTGGACCGCGGCGACGGGAACGTCTCCGACCTGGGTCTGTACGAACTCGTGGAGGTCCCCGACAACCCGATGCTGAACCGCCTGTACGGCAACGACACGGGCCATCTCTACAAGCCGGAATCCAACCTGTCCCGGTTCACCCGGAGCGAGTGGGAGGACGAGGACATCGAGACCGACTACGCCGATGCGAAGGCGCTGATCGACGCCATCAACGCATCCAACCGCACCACCGACACCGCCGCGTGGCACCGGACCCTGGAGAAGGTCATCGACGTCGACGGCTTCCTCAACTGGTTGGCCGTGAACACCGCGATCTACAACTGGGACACCTACGGAGCCCTGGGGCACAACTACTACCTGTACAACGACCAGGGACGCTTCCGCTGGATCGCCTACGACATCTCCTTCAGCTTCAACCTGGCCCAGAACCAGATGTCGCGAACCTCCATCTGGTACGACGGCTCCGGTGGGTTCGGTGGATTCGGGGGTGGTTTCCCGCTCATCAAGAACCTGCTGGCCGACAAGTCCTACTGCGAGCTCTACCGCTCCCGCATGACCCAGGCCATCGCGCCCACAGGACCGGCGGGAGTGGCCAACTTCCAGGCGAAGGTGGACAAGTACGCGACCATGGTCGCCGCCTTCCCGCAGCAGGCCCAGCAGACCAAGGCGATCCGCGACGTGATGACCATCCGCAAGTCGGAGATCGAAGCGTCGCTCGCGGCCAAGGCCTGCCCCATCAAGTGATGCGGCCGGAGAGGTTCTAAATTTGATCGACCCCTTCAGCCGGGGCACCCAATTCTTCGCGACAAAGGAACCGAGCATGGCCGTCACCGTTGCATTCGTCTTGCAACAAGATCCCGAGCGTTTTTCCTTCGAACAGATCCGCTCCGCGCTGGCCTCCCGGTTCCCGGAACTGACCGAGTTCGCCAATCCCACCACCAAGGAATCCGTGCTCACCTTCCATGTGGATCGCACCCTG
>Ga0116157_10004904_pt1 | contig 12404 bp, 8 predicted proteins | sample AD_UKC048_MetaG_FD_89882 | JGI IMG/M metagenome (GOLD analysis project Ga0116157, IMG submission 89882) | Active sludge microbial communities of municipal wastewater-treating anaerobic digesters from USA - AD_UKC048_MetaG | ecosystem: Engineered > Bioreactor > Anaerobic > Digestate | place: USA... | reverse complement strand
CAATTTTGAAGAATGATTTTGAAGAAGTAAAATTTTATGGGCAAAGGCCGTTGGCGCGATTGAAGCTGAAACAAAAGTTTTTTCAAAAAGCGTACTTTTTATACACAAAGATAAAATGTTTGGAGTTTTTAAAAAGATGGTTTTCAACCAAGACTCGGCAGGCAATCGGACAGCAAATTGCCGGATTGGCTCAGGAGTTCCAAGTAGAAGAGGCAACGAGCGGAAAAGAATATCTGTATTTGGTCGTAGTGGGAAAGAAGAAATAGAATTGGTTCAATCGAAGGACGATGGAATCAGCCCCCCCCCTTGTAATTTGGACTAGGGGAGGACAGAAATCATTTTTTTAAAAATTCCAGTAATGGGATTTTACCCTTTGTTTTTTGAAGGGTTATTATCAAGATTCCTATTTCTATTTAAAGGTCGAACTGACGTCTTTAAAGCGTTGGGCAAGATAGGAATAAATTAATTTTAAAATCAAGCAACCAAGATTGACTTTCAAAAGTTGATGGCGGCCAAATTGATTTTAAATAAATATATATATTTATTATGTTTAAAAAAGGTTTTGTAGGATTAATGGTATTTGCCATGATCCTCACAATGGGCGTTACTGCTTTTTCTGGCGTAGCCAAGGCGGTAGCTGACGGTTCCTGCGTCAAGGTAGCCGGCAGTGCCACTGTTTTCTATGTCAATGGCGGTAAGGCCTATGTTTTCCCGAATGAGAAAACATACAAGACCTGGTATCCGGATTTCACCAACGTAGTCACTATTTCTTCTACTGAATTGGCGACCTATACCATCAGCGGAAACGTGACCTATCGTCCCGGTACCAGACTAGTCAAAATCACCGACGTGGCAACAGTCTATGCTGTTGAACCGGGCGGAGTTTTGCGCTCAATCGTGAGCGAAGCCAACGCCAAGGCTTTGTATGGCGACAACTGGAATAAAATGATTGATGATGTCCCAACCGGTTTCTTTGTTAATTATACTGTCGGTTCAGCTTTGACCGAAGGTATGTATCCAACCGGTACTTTGGTAAAGGCGGAAGGTTCAGCCACCACTTATTATGTTGATGGCACAACCAAGAGACCGATTGCGACCGGCACCGCTTTTGAAGCCAATGGTTTGAATTGGTCCAATGTTTTGACCGCGACCAGCCTTTCTGGCTATACTGAGGGAACCTCGGTGACAGCCAAGGAAGATCCGATCGCCAATGTGGCCGGTTCAGCCAGCGCTAATACCGCGACTGGTAGCAGTGTGACCGTGGCTTTGGCCGCGAGCACCGCTCCAGCAACGACTATTATTTCCGATATAGATGAAGGCGCTCAATCAGTGATTCCTTTCGTGACTGTGAATTTCACTGCTCCAGCTGATGGCGACGTAACGGTAACCGCTTTGAAATACAAGAGAACCGGTATTTCCGCCGATGCTGATTTTGAGACCTTGTATCTCTATGAGGGCAACACAAAATTGTATGAGGGCGGTACCTTGTCTTCCGGTTACGCGACTTTCTCCAGCGGCAGTGGTTTATTCACTGTAGCGGCCGGCACCACCAAGGCCGTGACCTTGAGAGCTGATTTGAAAGAAAATGTTTCAGCTGGTAAGACAGTTGGTTTCCAACTGGAGACTGTCACCACCAAGAACAGCGCGACTGTGAGTGGTACTTTGCCGATTGCCGGCAATGTGATGACCACCGCCAGTGTGACTGATCTCGGCTATGTGACCTATACTCATGGCAATGTTCCGACCTCGCCTGCGACTGTGAACCCGGGTGAAAAAGATTTTGAAGCTTATAAGCTCGGCATTCAAGCCAATGATCAAGATATGCAAGTGGAATATATGAAGTTGACACTCTTGGGCAGTGTGAATGCCGATGACTTGCAAAATCTCAAATTGACCGTGGGCGGAGCAACCGTGGCGACTGGCGTAATTGACAGCAATAGAGAATTGGTTTTTGATATGACTGGCAATCCTTATCGGATTGATAAGGGTCAATCCAAGACTTTATCGGTCAGAGCCGACGTGGTCAAGGGATCTACCCGCACATTCCGTTTCAGCGTAGAATACGCTTCCGATTTGGTAGTCAAGGATAGAAACTATAATGTCTATGTGACTCCATTCGGCTCAGCGGCGGAAACTTGGACAGCCAAGAAATCAGCTGCAGCTAGCCCTGAAAACGTTTACACGATCAACGCTGGCAGCTTGACTGTTACTAAGGACACCACTTCTCCGACTGAAAATGTGCCAGCTGGCGCGACCAATGTGAAATTGGCCACGTTTAGATTTGAGGCAACTGGTGAAGATGTGAAGGTTTCCAGCTTGTTCGTAAAGGGCAGCACCGCTTCCGGTATTGAAGGCGGCTTGGACAATGGTAAGGTTTATTTGGATGGCGTACAGGTCGGTTCTACCAAGGATCTGAATGAAGCCGCTGATGTTAGCTTTACTTTTGGCTCCAGCTTTATCGTCAAGGCAGGAACTCCATCTCTGGTTGATATCTATGCTGATATCAAGACAGTGACCTCCACAAGCATTACGGCTGGCACTGTTCAAGCGAGTTTGTCTGCCGGTTCTGCTAATGCTCAAGGTACGGCCTCTTTGACTTCTATCAGCACAACTGTGGCTGATGGCACACCTTTGACTGTTTCTTCTTCTGCTTTGAACGTTGTGAAATACAGCGCTTATGGCAGTCAGAATATTGTCAAGCCAGCCACTGCCGCTAAAATCGCTTCTTTTGTGATTCAGGCCGGCGCTTATGAAGGTGTTGATGTTGATACGATCAATGTTGATTACGCGACTTCCGGCACATTGCAAAATATGAAGTTGATGGATGGCTCCACGCAGCTCGGGACCACCAAAGCGACTCTGACTTCAAGCAATACGACAGATAACGTGTTCTCCGTATCTTTGAGTCTGGCCGCCAATGAGACCAAGGTGATTGATGTCTATGCGGATGTTTTGACCAGCGCCCAAGTTGCTTCATTTATGACAAGGGTTGACGCTTCTGGTACATCTAAGGTGACTGGTACAGCGGCTGAATCCACAGCTAATGTGGAAATGCAAACCATGACTTTGACCGACGGTGCTATCGTCAGCTCGGCTGATGGCAGTAAACCAGAAGCCAATATCGTGATTGCCGGGAGCAGTAAGGTACTCATGAACGCCGTGAAATTCGCGGCCACCAATGATGCCTATACTATTACCAAGGTGAGAATTGACAACTACTATAAGACAGCGGCCGGAGATGCCGATGATGCTATTGGTAGAGTCATTTTGTCTTACAAAGACAAGAATGGCACCACCGTAGAGAAAGAGGGATATCTCAATGCTGATCATAGAGTTGATTTCACCGGCTTGAATATGTATGTAGCCAAGGATTCAACAGCCGTGTTATCGGTGTATGCCGATGTCCCGACTGTCGCTTCCGGCGCTGATTCCGGTGATATGCCAAGATTGGATTTTGACAAAGATAACAATTTCTCCGCCTTGGGCGAAGCTTCCAATACTGCGGATACTAATCCGGATACTGATGTAAACGGCAATGCCATGGTGGTCAGAAAGACCAGACCGACCGTAACGTTGGTTTCTTTACCGACCACTGTTCTAGCCAATGGCACTCAAACAATCAGCAAGTTCAGCGTAGCGGCTGACGCGGCTGGCGATGTGTATTTCAAGGAAGTCAACTTCACTTATACCACCACCACGAACGTCAATGTTACCGCTGGTACTATCAAGCTTTATAGAACCACTGATGAGTCAACCGCTTTGAATAGTGCGGTGAGCACCAACGCGGGTGCGATTGAAGTGGTATTGACCAGTGAAGAGGTAGTCGGCGCCGGCACCACCAAGACTTATGTCTTGAAGGGCGACATCACCGGCACAGCGGCCAACGAGTCTATCTCGGTCCGTATTCCTGGTTCGGCTAGCTCCACTTATGCAGGCACCAGCACTACCTATGATCTCATGAAACTATATGAGACAGGCGGCTTGCTCTGGTCTGATGGCTCGGTTACAGCTCATACTTCCGGCTCGGCCGATTATGCTGACTGCAACTACGTCAAGAATTTGCCAACCGATTCGCAAACCCTGTCCAAATAATAGCAATATTATTTGACAGGTAAGTGGATACAAGGCGAGTGAAGGACTAGCTCGTAAGATGCAAAACCCCGTTTCGACAAATTGTCGGAGCGGGGTTTGAGTTTGGGTAATACAAATTGCAAAGCAATTACCTGTCCGCAATGACACGGATGGATCGCGAGAGGGAAATGACGATAATAGCGTTTGCTAAAGAAGGGTTTTTTTGGTATATTGACTTTAATTATCATTAACTTTTTTGTTTATGCCAGAGGAAAAAACAGGGCAAGCAACAGCTCCAAACCCAAATAAAAATACAATTTCAGAAAGCCACAAGAAGCGCGGTTGGAAAGGATTGGTATTGATTTTGGCGGTGGCTATGGTGGTCGGGGCTGGTCTTTATTGGAATAGTAAAAAGAGCAATATTGAACCAAGCGCCCAACAAGAGGCGGTGGTGATCAGCGAGGAGGATATTAATAATGATTTTACGAATGGAGAAAAAAGGGTCCAGCAGGAAACAATTCCGCCAAGAAACGTGGTGGAAAAATACACGGAAATCATCAACCGTTCACTGGCGGCCATAGAAACCAACCAGCCGTCCAGTCCTGATTTTAGAGATTTAAATGAAGATTATCTGACCGTGGCCAGCAATTATAATATTTTGGGCGATTTTGGCAAGGCCGAAGAAGCGTATCAGAAAATGCTCCAAGCTTTTCCGGATGACTATAAGGCCAATTTGAATTTGGCTGATTTGTACGCGACAATGCATCAGTATCAGCAGGCGGGCAAACAATATTTGGCAGTGATTAAAAAATATCCGGCTGACTATCGAGTTTATGCTAAGTTGGCGGACTTGTATTATAATTATGCCAATCTAGATGAAGCGAATAAAATAAACAAGGCCAGCTTGGTTTACGAGTGGGGAATAAAGAATGCCGATGACAAAAAGGAACTTTACAAAAATTATGCTTTTTTCGCGGAAAATTACGCCAAAGATTTTGCCAAAGCGGCGGCGGCTTTGCGAGAATATCAGAAGATAACCGGCAGTGCGGAGGAACAGGAAATTGAGAGATTGGAAAAGATGATTGAGACCAAATAGAAGTTCTAAGGTCTAAATAATAATTTCTAATAAAATGTCGAATGTTCAAAAAGAAAGAATTTATGATTTAGAAGAGAGAACGGCTAAATTTGGCGAAGACATTATTGAGTTTGTTCAAAAAGTACCTAAAAATATTGTTACTATTCCTTTAATTGACCAGTTAATAAGGCCTGGCACCAGTGTTGGTTCAAATTATTGTGAAGCTGATTGCGCCGAAACCAAGAAGAATTTTGAGCACAAAATCGGTATTTGTAAAAAAGAATCAAGAGAAACAAAGCATTGGCTTCGGATGGCGGCTAAAGCCGTACTGGAAATGGCGATTGAAGCGCGAAGTAAATGAGCCGAATTTGATTTTTATTACTATTGTGAAAAATTCAAAAAAATTGAATTGAGAGAAGCGGCAATTGAGATATTGGGATTTTTAAATTTTATTAGGAATTAGAAATTATAATTTAGGAATTGTCATTATGAGTTTGGAGAAGATTTTATTAAAAATCAACCAGTGGGGGGCGGGGGCGATACTAGTCGCGCCGATTTTGATGAGCTCAAAATTTATTTTTCCTTTTGTCCAGCTGAAAAATATTTATTTTCGGGGATTGATTTTGATTCTGCTCGTAACATTGATTTGGTATATATTGGAGAGCGGCCGGTTGGCGGGCAAGAAAAATTACGTGCTTTACGGGTTTATTTTGTTCGGACTCTCGGCAACGATCGCTTCAATAGCGGGCGTAAATTTTGCCAATAGCTGGCGGGGCAATTTTGAAAGAATGGACGGGCTTTTCCATTGGTGGCTGTTGATTGTTTATTTTGTTTTGTTGATCAACGTGTTTCGAAGGATGAAAGATTGGCTGTGGCTTTTCCGGGTCTCTTTGCTGACGGCTGCGGCCCTGTCTTTGGTTGGCTTCTTTGGGCATGGCTGGTTGATTCATGACAATGAGTGGTCGCGGATCGGCAACAGCGCTTTTCTGGGTTTGTATATGCTCTGGAATTTGGTTTTTGGAATTTTGGCCTGGCTGAATGACGAGTCAAAGGGCTGGCGGTATTTTTATATTTTTTCCCTGGTGTTTAACATGCTGGTTTTATTGGGCGCGGCCAGCCGGGCGCCGATTGTGGGTTTGGCGCTGGGCGTTTTGACAGCCGTGGTTTTGACTTGGAGAGGATCTGCCAAAAAATACAAGATCATCATTGGCTCTTTGGCGATGGCGGTTGTAATTCTCGGCGGAGCGTCCTGGGTTTATCGAGACGCTGGGGTGGTAAAAAAAATAAATTTTTTGAATCGTTTGACGCATATTTCCAGACAAGACGCGACCACCAACAGCCGGCTTTTGGTCTGGCAAAGTTCCTGGCAATCATTTAAAGAAAGACCGATTTTAGGTTATGGACCGAATAATTTCGCTTACGGTTTGAACAAATATTATAATCCCAAAGTAGGAGAACAGTGGTTTGATCGGGCGCACAATTTTATTTTTGATTATGCCAATACGATAGGGCTAGTGGGACTGATCAGCTACTTGGCGATATGTGCGGCGGCTTTTTATAATATTTATTTGATCCGCAAAGAGCAGAGGATAAAGGCGGCGGTGATGGCAGGATCTCTGGTCGCTTATCTGACGACTTTGTTGTTTGTCTTTGATACTATCAATACTTGGTTGCCGGCCTTGGTCTTTTTCGGTTTTGTCAGTTCGGTTGGCGGACGAGACAAGGACGATCGGCTGAAGTTTTCGGTACCCGACTGGAGCTATTATCCTCTTCTGGCCGGGGCAATAATTGTGACGATATTTGGTCTTTACGGGGGTGTAGTCAAGCCAGCAAGAGCCAATCTCTTGATGGCCAAGGCCTATCAATATTCAGTTGATGATTACCAAAAATCACTGAACTATTATCAGCAAGCTTTGGCCGAGGCTACCATGGGCGAAAGGGAAATTGTTTTGCAGGAAAATCGCTATGCGCTGGAAGCGATTCGGGATGAAAAATTTGATTTAAAAGCCAAAAAGACAATTTTTGAACAAGCGGAGAAAGATTCATTGGCTTTGCTCCAAAAAGAGCCTCACGAGTTGCAGGTACGCATGGTTTTGGCTCAGACCTATTTGACTTACGCGCCGCTCAATAGTTTTTATACAGGAGAGGTAACGAGTTTGTTACAAAATAATTTGGGCGACTCGGTCAAAAGAGTAGAGATGTATTTTATGCTGGCGCAGGCCAAGGCGCTCCAAGGCGACAATGAAGGGACGATTGAGTGGCTGGAGAAGGCCTATGCGGCTTGCAATGAAGTTGATTCCGTTTACGAAAATTTGATGTTGCTTTATGCGCGGGTGAAAAATCAAGAGAAACTGGATCAGACCGCGCAAGAATATATAAATAAATTTGCCAATTTGAGCGCGGAACAATACCGCAAGGTGGGCCAATATTATTTTCAGGTGGGGGAACTGGACAAGTCGGAAGAAATTTTGCGCGAGCGAGCGATCCCGAGGGATCCGGACAGTTGGCGCAGTTACGTTTCTTTGGCCTCAATTTATGAACAAAAGAAAGAATACGCCAGGGCGGTAGAATATCTGGAAGGCGTTTTGGCCGAGCATCCTAATTGGCCTTCAGACGTTCAAAAAACCGTAAGCGACTATCGCGACGAATTGGCGAGCCGCGAACCGTAAAAATAAATGATTTAAAAATTAGCAATTAATTTTAAGGTTATGAAGAAAAATATTTTTTGGTTTTTGCTTTTGCTTGTGGCCTTGATCTGGCCAGCCGGGCAATTATTGGCCAATTATAATACGATTACTTGGGGCACAGGGACAACCTTGTATTTCCCCGGTGTGGCGGCTTTTGAGGGGAGTGCCAAAGGGATTAGCGTGAATATCGGAGCGGATACTTTTTTACACAAATATACCTTGGATGGCAACAAACTGTCGGTGGAGATGTATCCGGGATCCAAGATCAGCCTGAAGTCCAATGACAAAAAAATGTTTCGCACTGATAGCGCGACTGCCGAGACGATATGCTATCAAGATTATTCTACTTTTGAATATAGCACACCTGAGACATATGCCAATTTTACGATTACTTTGGGCGATAGCGACAATTGTCCGATAGTGACGGTGGAACAAGAGCCGGAAGAACCAAAAGCAGAGCCGGAGCAGATTGATATTACTGACTTGGATCAAATAACCAAGAGCGGTTTGAGCAAGCAATTGGCGGCGGGTAGTAAGACACATTTTGTTTTTGGTAACATCGTGGAGACAGTGGAGATTTTGAGTTTGGGCAGCGGGGAGGTCAAGATTCAATTATCAACGCCCGACAAAGAAGTGGTTTTAAATTTAGATAAAGAAAAAACAATTGACACCGATGGCGATGGCTGGCATGATTTGAGTTTGAAATTTGAGGGAGCGCAAGCCGGACAGGCGGAGATAGCGATGAAGATGATGAATGCTGTCAAAGTGGCGGGAGTTAATCCGGGTAGTTTGGTCAAAGTGGCCGGCGGCACTACGGTTTATTACGTAGGCGCCAATAGCAAATTGTATGTTTTCCCCAATGAGAAGACTTATATGACTTGGTATAATGATTTTAGCTCTGTAAAAATAATCAGTTCCGAAGATTTAGCCAAATTTGGCTGGGGCGGACTGGTGACCTATCGGCCGGGAGCTAGGATGGTGAAATTCACGATTAGTCCCGATGTGTACGCGGTGCAAAGGGGCGGCGTGTTGCGCAAGCTGTCCGGTGAGGCCATGGCCAAAGAGTTGTATGGCGAGAATTGGAATAAGCAGATTGATGATATCAATGAAGCATTTATGTTCAGTTACACTTTTGGCAGTCCCTTGGTAAATATGAGCGATTACAATAAGGCGGAAGAGAGCCAGATGACATCTGGGGTGGCGGTGGACAAGGGGATATGATTTGTCGGTGATTCGCAGATATGTTAAAATAAAAAAGCAATAGTAAATTATTTTAAGTTTATAAAAGTATGGGAAACAAAATAAAGTTTTTGGTTTTGTTGGCAATCATTGCGGGTTTGTGCGCTCAAGTTCCAACAACGAAAGCGGCTTTTGATGACGCGGTTCTGGAAAATGAAGCAGTGCTTTATATCTCCGGGGTAGCGCCAACAACCGGCGGGACAGCGGGCATATACTTGACGATGGGCGGGGAGACAAAGGTGGAAAGTATAGAGGTGACGAGCACTGGTTTGACCGTGGCAATGCCAGCAGGCTCAAAGATACATTTGTTTCTCCTGACCGTAAAACTTTTATCAATAGCTTGACGGGTACGCATTGTGAAACCGGACGGTCATATTTGATGTACACCGCGATGGCTGATCAGACTTTGACCATTACTTTTGCTGATGGCGATAATTGCGCGGCGGATATTAGCGGTACTAGCGCGCCGACCTTGGGTTCAGTCGCTGAGCCAAAGGCGGAAGACAAGATGGATACCGATAAGACAGCGCCGAGCGCGAATGATATTTTGGTTTTGGCAAAAGACACTGAAGCCAAGATTGATTGGCAGACCAATGAGCCGTCAATTTCTTGGGTAGTTTATGGGACGAGCACTGCTTATGGTTTTGAAGAAAAGATTGCAGTTCACAAAACAGATCATTCTTTGACCCTGAGCAATTTGATGCCTTTGACGACTTATTATTATCAAATCAAGACGCAAGACGCGAGCGGCAATGAGGGCGTGAGCGCTGGCCAAAGTTTTAAGACTGTGGCTGTTGGCACGGTAGTGGAAACTCCAACTCTAGTTGCGACACCCGATGAAAAGAAAGACTCACCGGCCGTTTCTGCGCCGCAGGATAATCTGGGCAAGGGCATAGCGCCTGATATGAAATTGGCCAAAAGATTGGCAGGCAGACTATTGCTTCGAGTAGAAAGAGGCGGTGAGATTTGGTACGTGGATACCAAAGAATATAAGCGCTATCAAGTGACATTCGCCAATGCTTTGTATGTATTTCAGAAATTATCTTGGGGCATTAACAATGCCAATCTGGCTCGAATACCAGTGAGCGGAAGCCAGACCGTTGGCGATGCCAATCTGCGCAACAAAATGAAAGGAAAATTACTTTTGGCGGTGGAAGACCATGGCCGGATTTGGTATGTGGATAAAGATGGTTATCGGCATGAAGCAACCTGGAAAAATTTGATGGATTTGTTCAGGGAATTGTCTTTGGGCATTACTGACGCGAATTTGGCCAAGATTCCGGCGGGCAGTTTGTAAGATGAATTGGATTAATATCAATTGATAAATTATGTCTAATTAAATAAAAGAAATATGAAAAAACTTTTTTTCTTTCCCCTTTTGCTGGCAGTAGCAATATTCGCGGTCAATCTATTTTTGGTTTCAGAAACCAAAGCCGCCACGACAGTAGGCACTAATATTAGCACTGACGGAACTTTGATAGTTGGTAGTAGTATTACACCAACATCCACTTTACAGGTAGTTGGTGGTAATGTTCACTTTCAACCAACTTCTGGCGCTGAAGGTTTTTATTATAATGCCACTAACAATACGGTTGGTTTGGGTAGTAGAAATAGCGATTATGCGAGTTTTCATATTAATGTTGTTAATTCGGGCTCATATTATGATGCATTATCCATAAATTATACTTTAGATCCAACTGGGGATTATCCAATATATTCTGGAATAGAGTCTTCTATTTCTATTCCAGAAGATGAATCAGCCAATGTCCATGTGGTTGAAGGTCTTAGTGGTAATGTTTTTCATTCTGGTTCTGGCAAGATAGGCAATTTAAGCGCGGTTGACGGCGAGGTTTATGTTAAGGGAACAGGCAATGTTACCAATTTAAGGGCTTTTTACGGAACTATTAATCTTTACGGTAGCGACGGTGTCGATACTGGTGATGTAACTAATGCTTATCTTTTTTATGGTTATTTAAATAGTTACAACGATTCTGATATTACTAATAATTATGGTATTTATTTTGAACAACCATGGGTGGAAGCTCCTTCTACCATCACCAACAATTACGGCATCTATTTAGCCAACCAAATGTCTGGCACTGCTCAAAATTATGCCATCTATACTGATGGCGGTGATTGGATTTTGGATGCTGATGGTGGCGGTACAGCTGGGGGCACAACCGGTGGCGGAGATATTATTATTGGCGAAGGCCAAGATTTGGAATTTTATCACGATGGCACTAATTCTTACATCATAAACAACACTGGTGATTTATATGTTTCTGATTCTAGCACTGATGATGTTATCTTGTCGCATAATGGCGGTCGAGTAGGTATTGCTACCACGACTCCTGGTGGAACTTATGGAGAAAAATTGACAGTTACCGGCTCAGGATATGTAACTGGAAATTTGACTGTTGGACAAATGATGCTGGCTAACGGGTATGTGGTAGCCAGTTTACCTACAAGTTGCTCACCTGGCGCCGTAACGAGAGCCACTAATTCAGATGATTGTTCTAGTGGCGGAGGAAATGGCTCTTTGTGTGTTTGTAATAATACTGGCAACGGTTGGGTTTTGCTACTTAATTATTAGATTATAGAAAATAAAAAATATTTATTAAAATTAATTTTAACCCTATGCTCAAAAAATTTTTATTTTTTTCTTTGCTGGCAGTAGCATTTTTTACGGCCAATGTATTTTTGATTTCTGAAACCAAAGCGGCCACAACTATTGGCGAAAATATTACCAGCACGGGCAACTTAACAGTTCAAAACGCTGATGCTAATGCTATTTTTTTTGTGGATAATAATAATCAAAGGATTGGTATTGGTACAACAACTCCAGCTTACAAATTAACCATTGAAAGTGATAATGGGACTGATAACTTGTTTCAAATAGCTACTAGTACAAATCAGAATATTTTTTTGATTGATAATAAGGGGAATATAGGTATTGATGCTATTCCAAGCGATTATTATAAAGTTTTTGTTGGCGATATTACAGCCGCTAGTTCTAAGACAAATCTTCGTTCTTATTTAGAAGTCACTCCGTCTGGCTCATATCCGATGTACAATGGAGTGGAAAGTATAATTGTTGTTGAGAGTTCAGCGGCCGAACCATGGCAGGTTACTCCCGTGAGTAGTACTATATATCACTCAGGGACAAATAAAATAAGAAACGCTAGTGGTTTTGACTCACGGGTTACATTATCGTCTACTGGAGATATGGAAGATATCTATAATTTTAGAGTCTACAATGAATTGGGGGGTTCGGCCACGCCATACGGAGGTGTTGATGCGGGTAATGTTACTAATTTATATGGATTTTATTT
>Ga0116157_10004902_pt1 | contig 12404 bp, 7 predicted proteins | sample AD_UKC048_MetaG_FD_89882 | JGI IMG/M metagenome (GOLD analysis project Ga0116157, IMG submission 89882) | Active sludge microbial communities of municipal wastewater-treating anaerobic digesters from USA - AD_UKC048_MetaG | ecosystem: Engineered > Bioreactor > Anaerobic > Digestate | place: USA... | reverse complement strand
TAAAAGTTATATTGCTGCTTACGATAACTTCCCCTTGCTCAAGCAAAAAATCACTGTCATGGCCTTAATCATGCCGGAATTATTTTTGCGCACAGTTTACTGCTCGTGGTTTGCATTATTAATTGCAAAAGAAATGCGGTTCAGTGAACAGGGTTGTATGGATGTTTTTTTAGCAGCGTTGAGTCACGATATTGGCATGTTGCATCTAAATGCATTTGTGTTAGAGAAAAAAGAAGATCTCTCCCCTGATGATTGGCGCCACATTCAAGAGCATGTATTCATTGGTGCTTTGCTACTGAAGCAAATGCCAAGTATGTCTGAAGGTGTTATTGAAGCGGTTTATGAGCACCATGAGCGCTGTGATGGTACAGGTTATCCTGAAGGTAAAGTGGAGAGCGAACTGAGTTATGCTGGAAAAATTGTCGGCTTGGCGGATTCTATTATTGCGATTTATCACAACCGCTTTAAACACCAGCATCTTACTTGGCGTGATGTTATTCCTGTGATTCAAATGAATGCTCAGGCCTATTTTTATCGGCATGATGAAATCTTGGCTGCGATTTGGCGGCGCAGCGAAATGCCGTTTAAAAATGTGGTTCAGGGCGATGGGCTTGCAGAGTTTTTGGAAGATTTGTTGCGCGAGAGAACGCGCCTACTAACTTGGATAGACGTTTTTCGCGATAACTTATTATCCTTAGGTTTTACTCATGGCGATAGGCAATTGCATTCACTGCAAACGGCAATGTTGCATCTCTCCACATCTGTAAATGGGTCAGGAGTATTGAGCCCAGAGTTGTGTGAGTGGCTGCGCAACGTTGATGTGACTAATGATAAGGATGCTTACAGGAAAATAGAAAAAGCTCATGTGCAACAGCAAGAGATTATTTTCCATCTGCAACGATTAACTCGCATGATGCAACTTTATGTTGAATCTGGAGATTGCAAAATGGCAAAGATTGAAGCTGTATTGAAAGATGCGCTTGAGCGAGTAAAAAGTTTGACTCACTAAGCGCATCTATAGATAAGCACATCAACGGATTATTGTTGATGCCAAAAAGGTTGGCCAATAGTAGGTGTACTTGGGCTGGCGGTTTGGCGTTTTTGCATTAAGCCTGCACAGTATGCTTTTCTTCCGGCATCAATCGCATCCGCAAATGCTTCGGCCATAAGTGGTGGGTTGTGCGCTTTTGCTACGGCGCTATTCAAGAGAATTCCATCGAAACCCATTTCCATGGCTTCCGTCGCTTGCGATGGCGCGCCTAGGCCAGCATCAATAATCATCGGCACATCTTTGATTCGCTCACGTAGGGTGCGTAAATTGTAGCGGTTTAATAGGCCTTGCCCTGTACCAATGGGTGCGCCCCAAGGCATCAGCACTTGGCAGCCGACATCTAATAAACGCTTACATAAAATCAAATCATCGGTACAGTAGGGTAAAACCTTAAAGCCTTTCTTTATCAGGATTTCAGAAGCTTCAACCAAACCAAAAGGATCGGGCTGCAAATTGTAGTCGTCACCAACCACTTCTAATTTAATCCAATCCGTATCAAAAATTTCGCGCGACATTTCGGCGAGCGTCACCGCCTCTTTAACCGATTTGCAGCCCGCAGTGTTGGGCAATAAACGGCAGCCACTTTCTTTAATGAAATCCCAGATTGCATCGCCAGATCTATCGTTAGGGTTTTGCCTGCGCAACCCCAGAGTTACAATTTCTGCGCGCGACTGCACAATGGAATCACGCATTAATTGTGGCGAAGCATAAAGCGCAGTGCCCAATAAAAAACGGCTTGAAAAAGTTTCACCATAAAGCGTGAAGTCTTTTGCTGGTGGTGTTGGTGTGTGACTCATGGCTAGCCGCCTCCAACGGGCTTAACTATATCAATTTGGTCGCCATCTTGAAGTTGGCGATCAGTGTAAGTAGAGCGGGGTACGAACTCGCTGTTAATAGCGACAGCGATTTTTATTTCACCAAAACCCCACTGTATAAGTGCATCGCTTAATAGGGTGTCGCTTGCGATTTGTTTGGGTTCGTTGTTTAGGCTGATGTTGATCATGATTACATGCTTGCTTTTTTTGTGGGAGCTGCTTTAGCTGCGAATATGTTTAAAACCTTCGCGGCTAAAGCCGCTCCTACAGCGTTGAGTTATTTAATAGGTCATTAAAAACTTTTTCTTCTTTCTGAAAAATATGCGCCAACACATTTTCCACCACGGCTGGCGCTAATAAATAACCATGCCGGAATAATCCATTCGCCGTTATCAAACCATCTTGAACATCCACTCGCGGCAAGTTATCCATATAGGCTGGACGCAAGTTTGTATCCATTTCGATAATTCGCGCTTCTGCAAAAGCGGGCGATAGCGTATAAAGCGCGCTGCTTAATTCAAGCGAGGATTGCAAGGTTACTGGTGAGCGATCTTCGCTTTCAATTTGTGTGGCACCGATAATAAAACGATTGTTAGGTTTCGGCACAATGTAAAGCTGGTAGCGCGGGTGCATTAATCGCACTGGGCGCTGCAATTGAATTTCTTTGGTTTCTACATGCAAGGTTTCACCGCGTACGCCCCGCAATTGAGGTTGCTGTCCTCTTGCACCCATGCCACGGCAATCAATCACAAGATCAAACTCTTCTTCACTAGTTTCGGTGCTTATTTTATTCGCGGCAACTTCCACAGGTGTAAATTCACGCAGCTTTGCGCCGAGTAATAAAATTTCGCTGAGCAGTGTAGTTAATAGCTCACGATTATTTACGTGACCTTCTTCGGCGAGAAATAAACCTTGGGAGAACTGCGGATTTAAATCTGGCTCTAATTCTTGAATTTGCTGTTGATTAACACGGTGATAAGTTTTGCAGTGAGGAATCACGAATTGCAGCTCGCGCTCAAATTGATCGAGCTCGCTGATATCTTGCGGGTGTGCGATGACCAAGCTACCGTGCTGAAAAAAGAGCGGTGCAGTTTGCGTTTGTAATTTTGATAACCACTGTGGCCACTGCTGCAAAGCAAATTGCCCCATGCGGTAAACACCTTCATCAGACACAACCGCCTCGCTGAGCGGCGCAATCATTCCTGCTGCAGTAAAAGCCGCGGCGCGAAGGGTTTGCGGTGTGTCTGGTGTAAAACTTTCTGCTTCAAACAAAGTCACTTTGCAATTGGCTTGCAGCAGTTGCCATGTAAGCAAACGCCCTAGCAGGCCTGCACCAGCAATGGCTATATTGTTAGGAAGTGAGTTGTTCATTGCGCCTCGAGATATTACGTTGAGGCAGGGGATTTGGAACGAGGTATGGGTGAAACCCATAGATACCTTGTTCCCTCCGCAGGTCTCAACCTGATCAGGTTCTACGGATTGGGCCGAGCCCATCTCAGCCTCCGTATGGCTCACTATTAGAGTGAGGCACCAAGGCGCTCCGACAAGAAAGTCGCCAATATACTTAGCTGGGCGACCTAAAGCAATCCACCTTAAGGAGTAATGCTTTCGACTACTGCAACAAATTCACCCTTTGCCACTTGGGTTTTAACCTTGTCGCCCGGTTTTAATTGTTGGCTATTAGTGATGGGCGTTTGAGTTTCGGCAAGTGATGCTAGCGCATAACCGCGGTCTAAGGTTTTGAGTGGGCTCAGTGTATTTAACATGCGCACCGCCTCGGCAAATCGTTGTTGCTTTTGCGTGATGTTAATGTTTTGCGCGCGAACCAAACCTTGTTGTGCCTGCTTGAAGCGCTCCTGCAGTTGCGCCAATTTGCGTTCTGGGTGGAGTGGTTTTTGGCGAATGGCTAACCGCTCTAAACGGTTACGGTAATTGCTGAGAATTCTTTGTGCGTGATTTTTGAGGCGCAGTTCCAGGTTATCTAAACGCTGCGATTGTTGCTCCAACTTATCTTTCGGGTGACGCAAACGCGAGCGCAGCCATTGCAGCTTTTGTTGTAAATGGCTGAGTTTTCTCGACATGGCTTCTTCGAGTAATACTTCAAAGCCGATAAATTTATCCAGCCAATCTTCGCCATCGGGCGTGATGAGTTCGGCAGCGGCAGAAGGCGTTGGTGCCCGTAAATCCGCTACAAAATCGGCGATAGTGAAATCTACTTCGTGACCAACGGCGCTAACAATGGGCAAGTCACTGGCAAATATCGCCCTCGCGACTATTTCTTCGTTAAACGGCCATAAATCTTCCAGCGAACCTCCGCCGCGCCCAAGAATCACCACATCAAATAAGCCGGCACAGTTGGCGAGTGTAATCGCTTTAACAATTTGCGGTGCGGCCTCTTTGCCTTGTACGGCTACAGGGATGACCGTGACTGGAATACTCGGGAAGCGGCGCTCAAGTACATTTAATATGTCCCGAATCGCTGCGCCCGTAGGCGAGGTAATAACGGCGATGTGTTTGGGTAGCTGTGGCAATGGTATTTTGTACTGTTCATCAAACAGGCCTTCATTAGCGAGTTTTAGTTTTAGCTCATCAAAGGCGCGCTGTAGTGCGCCGGCACCAGCTTCTTCCATGTGTTCGGCGATTATTTGATAGTCCCCACGACCCTCGTAGAGGCTGACGCGGGCGCGAATCAGCACATGCTGACCTTGTTGCGGCTTGAACCGCACAGTCATATTGCGGTTGCGGAACATGGCGCAGCGCACTTGGGCATCGCTATCTTTGAGTGTGAAATACCAGTGGCCAGAGGAGGGGATGGATACATTGGAAAGTTCGCCCTCAACCCACAGCAGCGGAATATGGGTTTCCAACAGCTGCTTGGCGCGGCGGTTGAGCTGGGTAACACTAATGACCTCTTTTTCTGTAAGAGAAGGGCGCTCGGGTGGTGTGCTGAAAAGGTCTGATGTCGTCATGGCAGGCATTTTAGGGGAAGCGGGCGAAATCGGATAGCTTGAATTACAGCTTGAGTTTCTGGGGCCGATTACCACTAGCTATTGTGTTTTATGTTTACCCATGTGGGCTAAGTGTTTATAATTCCGCGTTTATTTTAGTTCTCCCTTCTATTTATTGTAGTTTCACTTATTGTAGTTTCAGGGTCTAGAGGTTGGTATGTTGCGAATTGCTGAAGAAGCGCTCACGTTTGATGATGTTTTGTTGGTTCCCGGATTCTCGGATGTAACCCCAAAAGACGTATCACTCAAAACCCAGCTGACACGCAAAATTCAGTTGAACATCCCCTTGATTTCAGCTGCTATGGATACCGTAACCGAAGCGCGTTTGGCGATTGCTATAGCGCAAGATGGCGGCATCGGCATTATCCATAAGAGCATGACTATTGAGCAGCAAGCCGCTGAAGTTCGCGCGGTTAAGAAGTTTGAAGCGGGCGTTGTTAAAGATCCAATTACCATCGAATCCAGCGCAACAGTTCGCGAGTTAATTGCCTTAACTCGTAAAAACAATATTTCTGGCGTGCCCGTCATGCAAAACGGCGATTTGGTCGGGATTGTGACCGGTCGTGATGTGCGTTTTGAAACCAATCTTGATTCAAGCGTTTCCAGCATTATGACGCCCAAGTCGCAGCTTGTTACTGTGAAGGAAGGTGCTTCATCGGAAGAAGTGCGTAACTTGCTGCACAAGCACCGTATCGAAAAAGTCTTGGTTGTGAACGATGCCTTTGAATTACGCGGCCTGATTACCGTAAAGGACATCAACAAAGCCGAAAAATACCCTAATGCCTGTAAAGACCCAGAAGGTCGTTTGCGTGTAGGCGCGAGCGTTGGTACAAGTCGCGATACTGATGACCGCGTTGATGCCTTGGTTGAAGCAGGTGTAGATGTATTGGTAGTTGATACCGCCCATGGCCACTCCAAAAATGTATTGGATCGCGTTCGCGCGATCAAAACCAAATACCCAGATGTACAAGTGATTGGAGGCAATATCGCCACGGGCGCAGCGGCTTTGGCGCTGGTTGAAGCCGGTGCGGATGCCGTTAAAGTGGGTATCGGCCCAGGTTCAATTTGTACTACTCGTATCGTCAGCGGCGTAGGCGTTCCACAAATTTCAGCGATTGCTAACGTAGTAGCCGCGCTTAAAGGCACTGGCGTTCCTGCGATTGCAGACGGCGGTATTCGTTACTCTGGCGACATTGCTAAAGCAATCGTTGCCGGTGCTCACTGTGTAATGATGGGTTCTATGTTTGCCGGTACTGAAGAAGCGCCAGGCGAAGTTGAGCTTTATCAAGGCCGTACTTACAAAGCCTATCGCGGAATGGGTTCTTTGGGTGCAATGGCGCAAACGCAGGGTTCATCAGATCGTTACTTCCAAGACGCCAGTGCTGGCGCAGAGAAGTTAGTGCCAGAAGGTATTGAGGGCCGCGTTCCTTATAAGGGCACATTGACGGCGATTATTCATCAAATGATGGGCGGCGTACGTTCAGCCATGGGCTACACAGGTTGTGCCGATTTGGAAGCCATGCGTACCAAGCCCGAGTTTGTACGTGTGACTTCCGCCGGTATGGGTGAGAGCCACGTACACGACGTGCAGATCACCAAAGAAGCGCCCAATTATCCAATCGGTGGAAGATAATTTTCATCGAATATGATTGACGTAAAAACTCGGGTGCGCCCGAGTTTTTTATTTAAGTTCCCCCTTTTTCAAAGGGGGGAGGCCAAAAAGCAAATTTTTATTTATCTTCAGGACTCAGCATGACTCACGATATTCACGCACAGCGAATTCTTATTTTGGATTTTGGATCGCAATACACTCAATTGATTGCACGTCGTGTGCGTGAAATTGGTGTCTTCTCTGAAATTCGCGCTTGGGATATGAGCGAAGCAGAAATTCGCGAATACAATCCGCGCGGAATTATTTTGGCGGGTAGCCCTGAGTCTACTCTTGATGAAGGCTCACCGCGCGCGCCCGAAGTTGTATTTAATTTGGGTGTTCCCGTTTTAGGTATTTGCTACGGCATGCAAACCATGGCCATGCAAATGGGCGGTTTGGTTGAAGGTTCAAATATTCGTGAGTTTGGTTATGCGCAAGTTAAAGTGCACGGCGAAAGCGCGCTGTTAAAAGATATTAAAGATCATGTGGATGCTGATGGTAGTGTATTGCTTGATGTGTGGATGAGTCACGGTGACAAAGTTACCAAAATGCCAGCAGGCTTTGAACTGTTGGCATCAACGCCGTCATGCCCAATTGCCGGTATGGTTAACGAAGCCAAAAAATTCTACGGCGTACAATTCCATCCGGAAGTAACTCACACACTGCAAGGTCACCGCATATACGAACATTTTATTTCGAATATTTGCGGCTGTGAATCGCTTTGGACTCCAGCCAATATCGTTGAAGATGCAATTAATAAAGTTCGCGCCCAAGTGGGCACCGACAAAGTCTTGCTAGGTCTTTCTGGCGGTGTAGATTCCTCAGTAGTTGCTGCGCTTTTGCATAAAGCCATAGGGCCACAACTCACCTGCGTATTTGTTGACAACGGTTTGTTGCGCAAAAACGAAGGCGATCAAGTCATGGATATGTTCGCCAAAAATATGGGCGTAAAAGTTATTCGTGCGGATGCACAAGATCAATTCTTGAATAATCTCAAAGGCGAAAATGACCCTGAGAAAAAACGCAAAATTATTGGTGGCACTTTTATTGATGTCTTCGATGTAGAAGCGACTAAGTTAAAAGATGTTAAATGGTTGGCGCAAGGCACCATTTATCCTGATGTTATTGAATCTGCTGCTGCCAAAACCGGTAAAGCACATGTGATTAAATCGCATCACAACGTGGGCGGTTTGCCAGACGATATGGCCTTCAAGCTCGTTGAACCATTGCGTGAATTATTTAAAGACGAAGTTCGCAAAATAGGTTTGGAATTAGGCCTGCCATACGACATGGTCTATCGACATCCATTCCCCGGCCCAGGTTTGGGCGTGCGTATTCTCGGCGAAGTGAAAAAAGAATATGCCGATATTCTGCGCGAAGCAGATGCAATTTTCTTGGAAGAGTTACATGCGTCTGGCTGGTATCACAAAACCTCACAAGCTTTCGCCGTATTCTTACCCGTTAAATCGGTTGGTGTAGTGGGCGATGGTCGCCGTTATTCTTGGGTAATTTCTTTACGTGCAGTAGAAACCGTAGATTTTATGACCGCACGTTGGGCACACTTACCTTACGAATTGCTAGAAAAAGTGTCTGGCCGCATCATCAATGAAATCTCTGGTGTCTCGCGCGTTTGTTATGACGTGTCGAGCAAGCCTCCAGCAACAATCGAGTGGGAATGATTTTCCCTTCACGTTAAAAGCAAAAAAGCCGATCAAGTGATCGGCTTTTTTGTTTCAGTTTTCATTGGGGTTAGTTAGCGTTTCCAATATTCAATTCATCTGCAAAATAAAATCCCATTCTACTTTTGTTACCGGCTGTGTAGATAAGCGGCTTTGTTTTATCAAAACCATATTCCGTAATTCAGGCTGCGCTTTAATATCGGCTAGTGGAATAAGGTGTGAGAAGGTTTGTGTAACTTGAATATCCACCGACACCCAGCGTGGATTTTCGGGTGTGGATTTGGGGTCGTAGTAATTGCTCTCGGGATTAAATTGGGTCGGGTCTGGGTAGGCTGCTTTTAGGACTTTTGCCGTGCCGACTATGCCGACATTTTTGCAGCTGCTGTGATAAATGAAAACTTCATCACCAACCGTAACTTGATCGCGTAAAAAATTGCGCGCTTGGTAATTGCGAATGCCATCCCAGCGGCCAATTTTTTTTGGCGCGGCATTGAGATGGTCAATACCGTAAATATGAGGTTCTGCTTTGAAGAGCCAGTAGTTTTTGCTCATGTTTTTTCTCTCGCAAACGATGAACTCTGTTTGCGTCCTAAGGTGATTCTTGCGAGACCGTCGGAGGCAGGACGCCGACGTCGAGCCTACAGGGACGTATTTACGGCGTGTCTCGCGAGGATTACCTTAGGATGCAAGCGTCTTACAACCAAGCACTCAAACGATCAGCCGTTTCTTGATCCACAACTTCAAATGCAATTTTGCGTTTAACCACATCCACTTCTTTTACCAGTACATGCACTTTCTCATCTAAACGATAAGTGCGGCCCTCAATCGTTAAGCTTAAGCGGCGTGAATCAAATTGTGCTTTTATTTCGCCATCGCGTGGTGCGAGCATGGCGTAGCCTTCAATGCCTAAATCATCCAAGCGCACGCCTATGCCGTTGGAGTTTACGAGTGCGATTGTGCCCGTGTGGAGCGTATCAATCTGCTGCGCCATAAATTGTGATTGCAACCAAAGCTCTAAATAACGACAGGCTTGGCGGCCTAAATTTAATTGTTCTTGCAGCTGAGCTGCTAAAGCTGCACTGTCTAATTCAATCGCAGGTTCGCCGCGCAAGATGCGTTTAATGGCGAGGTGATTATAAAAATCGTTATAGCGACGAATCGGCGAAGTTACCATGGCGTAGGCGTTAAAACCCAAACCGAAATGCGGGATATGTTCAAAGGATAATGAACCCGCTTGCAACATGCGCTGCAAGAGTGACAACAGCGGTGCATTTTTAGGATTGTTATTGGGGTTGCTGCGTAGCTCCTTAAATAATTGTTGGAATTTATCCAGCTGCGCTAAATCGCTAGCCGTTAACCCCGATTCAATTACTCCTGTTTCAATTAAGTCCAGGCGATCTTCAGTAATTAAACTGATGGCATCGTTCAAACGCTCAGCGCGAAAGCCAATGTGCGTAGAAAAAATACCGTAACCGGGATTTTTCACAAACAATTCACCCGCACAAATATTGGTCACTAGCATGGCCTCTTCAATCATACGGTGAGCGATATTGCGTTCACGTTTATCAACGTGATCAATTTTCTTTTGATCGTTGAGTATGAAAAAATAATCCGGTCTGTCGTCCATTACCAAAGTGTGCTGTAAACGATAGTCGGCACGCACCTGCGCAAATTTTTGCAGTGTGATAAGTTGATTTTTTATTTCATCACTTACATTAAAGCCCGCATCGTTTAAGGTTTTTACGCCATTTAAATCATCGGCTACTGCTTGGTAACTTAATTTATGTTGCGAGCGAATTTGTGCTTCTGCAAATTCATACTCAGTAATTTCGCCGTTGGTGGCTATTTGCATTTTGCAGATAAGTACCGGGCGCTTTTTTTCGGGAATAAGCGAATAGGTGTCGTGCGATAACTCGGAGGGCAACATGGTGATAGATTGGCCGAGTAAATACACAGTGCTGGCGCGTTCGCGAGCGGCTAATTCTAGCGGGCTATTGATATCAATTTGTTTACTGGGGTCGGCAATGGCGGTGATTAATTCCCAGCCGCTTTCATTGGCGGCGATATAAATCGCATCGTCCATATCGCGCGTGTTTTCGGAATCTATGGTGACGAAGGGTAGGTGGGTTAAATCCAGCTCGCCGTTATCAAATACCAAGGGCGACCAGTTAATGCTGCTGGCTTGATTTTGTGCTGGTGCCGTCCACTCGTTGGGCAATTGGAATTTTGCAGCTGTGTAGCGATTTTCGATACCAGGTTCATCGGCTTTGCCTAAACGCGAAATAATTTTTACTTGCGCTTTGCCATCGTTAAAAGGATGGCGGGAGACAGTGCAACGCACTAGGTCATCCACATTTAAGCCCTTGCGATCCTGTGGTGGCACAAACAACCAGCGGGTGAAATTAAACACATCCGGCTCAACAAAAAAGTTGTTGCCCTTATTCACGTAGCGGCCCACGAATTCTGTGAGTGAACTGCTGAGCAATTTGTCTAATTTTGCTTCCAGCTGATCTTTGCTGTTGGTGGTGATTTCCACTTCAACGCGATCATCTGGCAATACCCGCAACATTTGCTCGGGGTCGAGGAATGCTTCGCGACCATCGTCCAAAAGCACAAAACCAAAACGCTTAGTGGTGCTACGCACTGTGCCTTGGGCAATATCTTTTTGAGCGACTAAATTGGTTTTTAATTGAGCTAATTGTTGTAGCGCAGAGTTATTGAGCATGAGGACAACTTAATAAGGGAAATAATGGTGCGAATCATAGCAGCATTTGTGCTGCCCAAGAACAAAAGGCTGGCATTGCTTGCAATGCTTTGCGATGGGCAATAATTATCTAAATTGTGCGATATCTATGGGCTAAGATTGTAGTAAGATCCAGAAAGTATCGGACTAATTGATTGTTTTTACAGGTTTTATTGAATGGAAGTACTGAACCAGCTCATGTTGTTTGGTGGTGCGCTGTTTATCATCAGCATCCTCGCCAGCACCTTGTCGCCGCGCATGGGCATGCCTTTGCTCTTGGTGTTTTTAATTATTGGCATGTTGGCGGGTGAGGATGGCTTCTTAGGTATTCAGTTTCAAAATGTGAAGGCGGCCTATTTCATGGGCACTTTAGCGCTCGCCGTGATTTTGTTTGATGGTGGTTTGCGTACAGAAATTCATCTTTTTCGCGTGGGGTTACGACCTGCGCTTTCACTCGCAACGATCGGGGTTGTAATCACCGTAGGTATTTGTGGCGCCTTGGCCGCTTGGATTCTCGGTTTGTCTTGGGTTCACGGTCTTTTGCTGGGGGCGATTGTGGGCTCCACCGATGCCGCTGCAGTTTTCTCGGTATTGACTATGCAGGGGCTAGCGTTGAAATCCCGTGTGGGCGCAACTCTTGAGATCGAGTCGGGTCTCAATGATCCCATGGCCGTGTTTCTTACTATCATGTTGGTCGAGTTGATGGTGACCAACGAGGCTAATTTTAGTTGGTTGATGCTTGGGGATTTCGCGTGGGAAATGGGCGCAGGTACCGCAGTTGGGCTCCTCGGTGGGCGCGTTTTGGCCTATGGGGTTGAGCGCTTGCAGCTGAGCCCAGGCTTATACCCACTTTTGGCTCTGTTTGGCGGTGTGTTTATTTTTGGTGTGGCAGCGGTTATGCATGCCAGCGGCTTTCTCGCGGTCTACTTGGCTGGCTTGATGGTCGGCAATCGCGTATCCCGCGGGCTCTTCAATATTCAACGCTTTCACGATGGGATTGCGTGGCTGGCCCAAATAAGTTTGTTTTTAATGTTGGGCTTATTGGTGTCGCCACACAAATTGATGGAGTACGCATCAAGCGCCTTGTTGGTCGCGGTGGTATTGATGTTTGTCGCGCGGCCATTGGCGGTTTGGATGTGTCTTTTACCTTTCCAGTTTTCTTGGCAGGAAAAGACCTTTATCAGTTGGGTGGGGCTGCGCGGCGCTGTACCGATTGTGCTGGCCATGTTCCCGTGGTTAGCAGGTGTGCCTGAATGGAATTTCTTTTTTAACATCGCGTTCTTTATCGTGCTCATATCGCTATTGGTGCAGGGTTGGACCGTTGGCCCCATGGCGCGCTGGCTTAATTTAAATGTACCCACGAGTAGCTCGCGCGTTCAGCGGGTTGAATTGGGGATGCCCGGGCAGGTTGGTCACGAATTTGTGGGTTATAAATTGGCCGAGGGCAGCCCCGCATT
>Ga0116157_10004901_pt1 | contig 12405 bp, 10 predicted proteins | sample AD_UKC048_MetaG_FD_89882 | JGI IMG/M metagenome (GOLD analysis project Ga0116157, IMG submission 89882) | Active sludge microbial communities of municipal wastewater-treating anaerobic digesters from USA - AD_UKC048_MetaG | ecosystem: Engineered > Bioreactor > Anaerobic > Digestate | place: USA... | reverse complement strand
CGACGTCGTCTGCCTGGCCAGCCGCCACCTTGCAGCGAATGCCGCGCCGCCAAAGCGATTCGATTCCCGGTCGATAGCGGTGATCCCCTGGAACAGCGTTCCAGGGGATATCGAGCGCTGACCTCAGCGCTTGCGCGTCGCCAGCCCGTACAGGACCAACAGGATGATCGCACCGAGCACCGAGCCGATGAATCCGGCCGTCTCGCCGGGCTGATACCAGCCCAGGAACTTGCCGACGAAGGTTGCGATGAACGAGCCGGCGATGCCGATCAATATCGTGATGATGAATCCGGCAGGGTCCTTGCCAGGCTTGAGCATCTTGGCGACAAAGCCGACCAGCAGGCCGATGATGATGGTCATGATGATGCCGTGGTTACTACCGAATATGTCCATGGGCTGTGCCTCGATAAGGGATTGGCGGCTCACACTTTAGCCGCGAATGCAGTCGTCTGCCGAGTCCTTGCAAGATTTTGCACATGCGTCCGACATTTCGTGCCGGAACGGGAGCTGGCGGGTTCGCGGATGCCCCGGCAACCGAGCATCGCTGTGCTAAAATCACGTGCTTTTTCCCGCAACCTCCCCATTCACCCATCAAGAGGTTTCCATGCCGCATCTTGCGACGCGCATGAGTCGCGCCAAGCCCAGTGCGATCATGCTGATTGCCGAAAAGGCCAAGCAGCTCAAGGCCGCCGGGCGCGACATCATCAGCTTCTCGATCGGGGTCCCGAATTTTCTTCCGGGGCCACACGTCTACCAGGCCGTTCGCGATGCGCTGGAAAAGGACAGCGGCCAGTACGGTTCCAACCGTGGGCCGGAAGCGCTGCTCGATGCCTATATCGAGCATCTTGAGCAGGCGGGCCTCACCGGGTACCAGCGCAGCAACATTGCCACCGCGATTGGCGCCAAGCACATGCTCTACAACCTCGGCGAAGCATTGCTCGATCCGGGCGACGTGATCGTGTTCGCGGTGCCCTACTGGACGACCTATCTCGACATGGCCGAGATACTCGACGTCAAACCGCGCCTGCTGCCGTGTTCGTCCGCGCAGAACTACAAGTTGACGCCCGCCCAGCTCGATGCAGCGCTGCCCGGGGCCAAGCTGTTCCTGTTCAACAATCCTTCCAATCCGACCGGCATGGTCTATACCCGGGAAGAGATCAGCGCGCTCGCCGACGTGCTGGTCAGGCATCCGGACGTCTGGATCATCTGCGACGACATCTACAACCGCATGGTTTTCGATGGCGTCGGCTATCACAACTTCGTGCAGGCGCGTCCCGAATTGCGCGATCGCGTCATCCAGGTCGATTCGATTTCGAAGACCTACGGCATGCCTGGCTGGCGCGTCGGCTTCATCGCTGCTCCCGAGGTTGTCGCGAATGCAGTGGTTACCCTCAATTCGAACCACATCACCAATGTTCCCGAGGTCGTCAACGCGGCTGCGGTCGCTGCGTTGCGCGGGCCGCAGGATATCCCGATCGCAAAGAACGCGGAGTTTGCTGCGCGCCGCGACCAGGTCTACGCGGCGCTGACCGCCATTCCGGGAGTGGTCTGTCCGCGGCCGCAGGGGGCGTTTTACGCGTTCCCGAACATTTCCGGCGCGTTCGGCAAATCCCACAACGGGCGCGTGATCAACAACGATGTGGATTTCTGCGCCTTCCTGCTTGATGCGAAGGGTGTGGCCTGTGTCCCGGGCAGTGCATTCGGTGATCCGCTGGCACTGCGCATCTCCTATACCTGTCCGGCTGACCAGCTTGCGCCGGGTTTGCAGCGCTTCCAGGAATTCTTTGCCGAGCTTGCATGATGCGGCGACTGCACATGCTGCGTTCCTTCGGACTGGCATTTTCGCTGCTCCTGTTCGCTGCCTGTTCGCCCAGCGCCGACATCAGCGAAGTCCGCGAGGTGGTCGGTGATGCGCCGGTCGTGCTGCTGTCCACCTCGAGTTGCGGCTATTGCCGGAAGCTGCGCAACGACCTCGCTGGATGGGGCGTCGACTACGTCGATATCGACGTCGAATCGAAGCGCGAGGGCCGACGCGCCTACGACCTCGTCAATGGGCGTGGCGTGCCAATCCTGCTGATCGGCGACAGCGTCCTGCACGGCTATTCACCCGAGCGTTCGCGGGACCTGCTGGTCGCCGCGAACCTGGTTTCCGACTCGTCCTCTCCATGACAATCCACAGACTCCTGCGAGGTTGATGCAATGAAAGCTCCCGTTCGTGTTGCCGTCACCGGCGCCGCCGGCCAGATCGGTTACGCCCTGCTGTTTCGTATTGCCGCCGGCGACATGCTCGGCCCGGATCAGCCGGTAATCCTTCATCTGCTCGAAATCACGCCGGCGCTGCCCGCGCTCAACGGCGTCGTCATGGAGCTCAACGACTGCGCGTTCCCGACCCTGCATGGCGTGGTTGCGACCGACGACGTCAATGTCGCTTTCAAGGATGTCGACTATGCCTTGCTGGTCGGTGCGCGTCCGCGCGGGCCAGGCATGGAGCGCAAGGACCTGCTCGAGGCGAACGGCGCGATATTCGCTCCGCAGGGCCGGGCGATCAATGACCACGCCAAGCGTGATGTGCGGGTACTGGTGGTTGGCAATCCGGCCAATACGAATGCCCTGATCGCGCAGCAGAACGCACCGGATCTCGATCCGGGGCGATTCACCGCGATGGTCCGTCTCGACCACAATCGCGCGATCAGTCAGCTCGCCGAAAAGACCGGAGCACTGAATACGGATATCGCCAAGGTCACGATCTGGGGCAACCACAGTTCGACCCAGTATCCCGATATCCACCAGACCACCGTCAAGGGCAAGCCGGCGCTGTCGCTGGTCGACCAGGCCTGGTATGCAGACACGTTCATTCCGCTCGTGCAGCAGCGCGGCGCCGCGATCATCAAGGCGCGCGGGGCATCCTCGGCCGCCTCGGCCGCTTCAGCCGCGATCGACCACATGCGCGACTGGACACTCGGCACCGCCGCGGGCGACTGGGTCTCGATGGGCATCCCGTCGGATGGTTCCTACGGTGTTGAACCGGGCGTGATCTTCGGCTACCCGGTGACGGTCTCCAATGGCAAGTACGAGATCGTCAAGGGTCTCCAGATCAACGCATTCTCGCAATCCCGCATCGATGCGACCGACAAGGAACTGCGCGAGGAGCGCGCCGCTGTCGAGCAGCTTTTTGCGAAATAAAAGCCAACGCGATGAACCCGTGGTGCCGGGATCGCCGGGATCACGGGATTTCCGGGCACCGCGCGGCGCAGTTGCTGCGTTCGCAGGTGAACTGCTGTACCTGACGCGCACCGGCGGGTAACGACTGATGCGGCAGACGCCGATCCTGCGCAGGCCGGTGATCGTGATCAGCGAGTTCATGCGCGGCGAAGCATCGGGGGGCTTCGTGTTGATGGCCGCGGCGGCATTGGCGCTGGTCGTTGCCAACTCGCCGCTGTCCGGGATCTACTTCGAGTCGCTGCAGGCGAACCTCGGCCCGATGAGCGTGCTGCACTGGATCAATGACGGCTTCATGGTCGCCTTCTTCCTGCTCGTTGGGCTCGAGATCAAGCGCGAAATACTCGTCGGGCATTTGTCGAGCTGGCCGCGGCGCCTGCTGCCCGGCATCGGCGCGCTCGGCGGAATGATCGTGCCGGCCCTGATCTATGTCGCATTCAATCGGGACGATTCCGCCGCGCTGCGCGGCTGGGCGATCCCGACGGCGACCGATATCGCCTTCGCGCTGGGCGTACTGTCGTTGCTCGGCAAGCGGGTTCCCGTATCAATCAGGGTTTTCCTGACCGCGCTCGCGATCATCGATGACCTCGGTGCGGTCGTGATCATCGCGTTGTTCTACACCAGCGAACTTTCCGTGCTGAATCTTGCGCTCGCCGGCGCGGTCCTCGTTGCGCTGATCATGCTCAACAGGAGCGGAGTCGCACGGCTTTGGCCGTACCTGTTGCTGGGCGCGATCCTCTGGTTCTTCGTGCTGCGCTCGGGAGTGCACGCCACACTTGCCGGCGTCGCCCTGGCGCTGACGATTCCATTGCGCATCGTCAGTGAATCCCGGGATCCACCGCTGATGGCGCTTGAGAATTCGCTGCACCGCGTCGTGCCGATGCTGATCATTCCGCTGTTCGGCTTTGCCAATGCGGGGCTTTCGTTTGCCGGATTGAGCGTCGCCGATCTCGTCGAGCCGCTCACCCTGGGCGTGGCGCTTGGCCTGCTTTGTGGAAAGATCATCGGTGTGTTCGGCTTCTCCGGGATCGCCATCGGTTGCCGCCTCGCGCAACTGCCGCACGCTGCATCCTGGATGCAGATGGGTGGAGTGGCGCTGCTCTGCGGGATCGGCTTCACGATGAGCCTGTTCATCGGCCTGCTTGCCTTTGCCGAACACCCGGTGCTGCAAGGTGAAGTGAAGCTGGGCATCCTCGGCGGATCCCTGGTCGCTGGCATTCTGGGTTACCTCGTGTTGAGATTCGCGCGGAGCAGGGTCGCCACCGAATTGGAGCAAGACCACTGACCGGCAGGCTGGATCGTGAGCCGGCCCGGCATCGACCATCGTTCACCTGAGAGGCAATGGCCATGATCTCGTTGCACGCATTCCTGCGCCAGGTTCTTCCGATCGGCATTGCCATGGCCATGACAATCGGCTCCTTGTCTGCCCACGAAGTGCAGGGTCCCTCTCCCAGCGCCGGCCTTGGCGCGCTGGTTTTCCCAACATCGGCGAATTCGCACGAAGCGCAGGCCCAATTCGAGCGTGCAGCCTTGCTCCTGCATCTGTTCGAATACGAGGACGCCGCTGCAGCGTTCATCAAGGCCCAGTCGCTCGAACCGGATTTCGTCATGGCGGTGTGGGGCGAGGCGATGACGCACAATCATCCGCTCTGGAACCAGCTTGATGAGGAAGCCGGTCGCAAGGCGCTGCGGAAACTTGGCGAAGCGCCGGCCGAGCGCGCAAAAAAGGCGAAGACCGCGCGTGAGAAGGACTACCTTTCCGCCGTCGAGATCCTGTACTCCGGTTCGGGCAACAAGGTCGAGCGGGACGCGCGCTACGACAAGGCCATGCAAGCCATGGCGACAAAATATCCGGACGATGACCAGGCGCAGTTGTTCCATGCGTTGGCGCTCGAAGGGCGCAGCGAAGGCGTGCGCAACGTGCCGGACTATCTGCAGGCCGCTGCAATCGCCGAGCGCATGTTCCGGAGGAACCCGCAGAATCCCGGCGCCGCGCATTACTGGATTCATGGGATGGACGACCCGGAGCACGCGGCGGGTGCCATCGAAGCGGCTCGCGCGCTGTCGAAGATCGCTCCGGATGCCGGTCATGCCCAGCACATGACCTCGCATATTTTCATCGCCCTGGGCCTCTGGGATGACCTGATCCAGGCGAACGAGGAGGCGGTGCGCGTCGTCTACGCGCATGCCCGCGAACGCGGCAAACCGGAAGTGCATTGCTTTCACTACAACGAATGGCTGCTCTACGGATACTTCCAGCAAGGCCGTCGACGTGAGGCCAATGCATTGCTGTTGAGCTGCAAGCGGACCGGAGACGCCGGCCTGAAGGCCACCGGCGGCAAGGAGGCCGCCACGCTGGCGGATCGTTTCCACGATTCCCTGCCAACGATGCGGGCGACCACCGTGATCGAATCCGGGGACTGGAACGGGGCCGCCGTCCAACTCGCCGCCGATCATCACGATGGCGACTATTCGAATGCCGTTGCGGTCTTTGCGTCGGGCTATGCGGCAGCCCAGCGCGATGACTTCGCTCAAGCGACCGAATCGCTGCAGGCGCTGTCGCGCATCGTCGACGCGACCAGCCCGGATGGCGAAGCAATGCAATTGCTCGATTACCTGACGATTCTGCGCGACGACCTCGACGGCGCGATCGCATTCAGGCGTGGCGACGTCGACGCGGCCATTCAACGCGTTGGCCGGGCGGCGACAAGGATGGACATGCTTGCTTTTGATTTCGGCCCGCCGGTCACGATCAAGCCGCCGCGTGAACTGCTGGGCGAAATCCTGCTCGCCAGTGGCAAGCCTGACGATGCCGCCGAGGAGTTCAGGAAGTCGCTCAAGGCGGCGCCGAACAGGGCGTTGTCCTTGCTGGGTCTGGCTCGGGCCGAGGACGCGCTGAAGGACCACGCGGCTGCCGCTTCGACCTACGCGAAGCTGCTCAAGATCTGGCACCGCGCAGACAACGATCTGCCTGCGATGCAGGAAGCGCGACAGTACATGGCAAGATGATTCGTCCCGCCTGCGGCGCTCTCCGCTGTGCGGTAAAATGGACGCTTTGACGGGAGAGCCGATGAGCCAGCCTAATTCCGCGGGTGCGCGTTTTCGCACCGCCGTTGCCGAGGAAAACCCGCTTCAGGTGGTCGGAACCATCACTGCCTATGCGGCGCGCATGGCGAAACGCTCGGGATTCAGGGCGATCTACCTGTCCGGCGGTGGTGTCGCGGCGAATTCGCTCGGCATGCCCGATCTCGGCATCAGCTCGATGGAAGACGTGCTCACCGATATCCGGCGCATCACCGATGTCTGCGACCTGCCGTTGCTGGTCGATGTCGATACCGGATGGGGTGGCGCCTTCAATATCGCGCGCACGGTCCGTTCGCTGATCAAGGCCGGGGCAGGCGCCTTGCACATCGAGGATCAGGTCGCCGCCAAGCGTTGCGGCCATCGACCCGGCAAGGCGATCGTGCCGAAGGACGAGATGGTCGATCGGATCAAGGCGGCCGTCGATGCGCGCCACGATCCGGAGTTCGTGATCATGGCGCGCACCGATGCCATCGCGGTGGAAGGCGTCGAAGCGGCCATCGAGCGCGCTGTCGCCTGCGTCGAGGCGGGCGCCGACATGATCTTCCCCGAAGCGATCTACACGCTCGAGCAGTACCGCCAGTTCAAGGACGCCGTGAAGGTACCGATCCTCGCCAATATCACGGAGTTCGGCCAGACCCCGTTGTTCACCACCGACGAACTGGGCTCGGCCGGCGTCGACATCGTGCTGTATTGCTGTGGTGCGTATCGCGCGATGAACAAGGCCGCCCTGAATTTCTACGAGACGGTGCGCCGCGATGGTACGCAGAAAGCCGCGGTGCCGACGATGCAGACGCGCGCCGAACTGTACGACTACCTCGACTACCATGCCTACGAGGACAAGCTCGATACGCTTTTCGCCAGCGGCAGGACCGAGGACTGAGGCGAGCTACCGATTGAACACGATACCCGCCGTCGCGACGGTCGCGACGTGCCGCGCATTCAACGACGAACGCGTCAGCGCCTGAAGCGCGCCGCTTCCCACTACCCGGCTGCGCGAACCCAGCGCCGCCGACATCGACAAGTACGGAGCAGCAATGAGCGAACCTGTAGTCCCCTTCAAGCCGAAGAAATCGGTCGCACTTTCCGGCGTAGCCGCCGGCAACACCGCGCTTTGCACGGTTGGCCGCAGCGGCAACGACCTGCACTACCGCGGCTACGACATCCTCGATGTCGCCACCACCTGCGAGTTCGAGGAAATCGCCCATCTGCTCGTGCACGGCAAGTTGCCGACCACGGCCGAACTGGCGGCGTACAAGATCAAGCTGAAGTCGTTGCGCGGGATCCCGGCATCGTTGAAGACCGTGCTCGAGCACATTCCTGCCTCGGCGCATCCGATGGACGTCATGCGCTCTGGCGTTTCCGTGCTGGGTTGCGTGCTGCCCGAGAAGGACGACCACAACCATCCCGGCGCGCGCGATATCGCCGACCGGCTGATGGCATCGCTCGGCTCGGTCCTGCTTTACTGGTATCACTTTGCGGTAAACGGCAAGCGCATCGATGTCGAAACCGACGACGATTCGATCGGCGGGCATTTCCTGCACCTGCTGCACGGCAAGGCCCCGCGCGAGTCGTGGACGCGGGCCATGCACACTTCGCTGATCCTTTACGCCGAGCATGAATTCAACGCGTCGACCTTCGCCTCGCGCGTGATCGCGGGCACCGGCAGCGACATGTATTCGAGCATCGCGGGTGGTATCGGCGCCCTGCGCGGCCCGAAGCATGGCGGTGCGAACGAAGTGGCGTTCGAGATCCAGAAGCGCTACGACACGCCAGACGAGGCCGAGGCCGACATCCGCGCGCGGGTCGAGCGCAAGGAAGTCGTGATCGGCTTCGGCCATCCCGTGTACACGGTCAGCGATCCACGCAACAAGGTCATCAAGGAAGTCGCCCGCGAGCTTTCCGCCGAGCAGGGCAACACGAAGATGTTCGATATCGCCGAGCGGCTCGAATCGACGATGTGGGAGATCAAGAAGATGTTCCCGAACCTCGACTGGTTCAGCGCGGTGAGCTATCACATGATGGGCGTGCCGACGGCGATGTTCACGCCGCTGTTCGTGATCTCGCGCACCGCTGGCTGGAGCGCACATGTGATCGAGCAGCGCATCGACGGCAAGATCATCCGCCCGAGCGCGAACTACACCGGTCCGGAGGATCTCGAATTCGTCCCGATCGACAAGCGCTGATCGTGATTGCAGAAATGAAAAGGCCGCGCAATACGCGGCCTTTTCGCATTTCATCGGTCATTTGCTGTATCAGGCGATGCCTTCGTCCCTGAGCACTTTTTGCACGGCCGGATCAGCCTCGATTCGATCGAAGAACCGGGCAAGTTCCTGCAGGCCTGCCAGATCGACGCCGAATTTCCGCGCCCAGCGCAGGGTGACATAGAGATACGGATCGGCGATCGAGCGTGAATCCGCCAGCCAATCGCGTCCCTTGAGCCGGTCGTCCGCCTTTTCAAACAGGCCGCGCAGTTTCATTTTTGCAGCGTCCCTGGTCCTGTCGATCACCGTCGTGTCTTCAAGATAAGCCGTCGACCCGAACAACGGGCCAAAACTCGGATGCACGTCGGCATTGGCGAAGGTGAGCCAGCGATTGATTTCCGCGCGACTGCGCGGCGAACCATCGCCACCAAGCCCGCTTTGCGGATTCGAGTCTGCCAGGTAGTTGAGGATCGCGACGTTCTGGGTAAGGATCCAGCCATCGACATCGAGCGCGGGTACCGCACCGTTCGGGTTGATCTTGAGGAATTCTTTCTTGAGCTGTTCGCGTGGCACGGCAGCGGCCTCGTACGGCTTGCCGATCCATTCGAGAACGATATGGTCGGCCAGTGAACACGCGCCCGGCAGGTAGTAGAGCTTCATCGGGAGGGTCCTCAGAGAAGTGGGTCTCGGAGCGTGGCTCCAGTGTGCCTCGATTTCAAGTCCGCGCTGCGGATGATTCGAGGTCGCGGCGGGTCCGTACACCCTCGCGGATTTCTGCATGTTCCCGAAACAGCAGTGTTGCGCCGGCGCTTGCCTTGATTCGATCGAGCGGGCTAATCCCCGACGCCCCTGCATGTCGTGCAGGGGCGTCGGGTCTTCGTCATTCGATGCCGTTGTCGAAGATCAGGTCCGGAAGCTCGCCGGGTCCGCCGACGAAGAGGATGTTGTCGCCGTCATTGCGGTAGTTGCCCTGTCGACTCGCATCGATCGACAGTTCCCAGGTCTGGGCATTGATGCGCTGGGCGCCGGTGAACGAATACCAGCCGAACGACGTCGCGTCTCCCGGAATGCGTGGACCGTAGTTTCTCCATTTCGAAGCCGCAGTGAAGTTGGCGCCGTGGAAGGTCACGCGCACCCTGGCATGGCTGCAGCCAGGCAACGAGAAGCTGACCAGTCCCCACGGTGCGTGGCTGCCCAACGCGCCAATCGGGTCGGGTGGGTACAGGTCGGCCAGCAGCGTCGTGCTGTCATTGAGCTGGGTGCAGCCGCCGTTTTCCGGGACGATCGCGACGGTTACCTGGACAATCGAACCTTGTGGACTTTGCGTGGTTGCGGCAATCGCGCTGCCCGGTCCCGACAGCGAGGCCACCGTGGCCTGGCTCGCGTCGGGAGTTCCATCCGCGTTCCCGTCACCCGCAAGGACGCTGTTCTCGACGGGCGACGGAGATCCGTCGGAATCCGGATCCGGTGCGCCTGTGTAGTCCCAGACGCCCGCATTCGTACCGACAAGGATCCTGGGAGCAGAGCCGACGCTGCGTGCCGGCATGGCCAGCGCGGTGACTGCATCGGCGGGCAGGCCGATGCTCAGCGAATTCCAGTTCGCTCCGCCATTCGTCGTTACGTAGACACCGCCTGGATTGGCACCGTCGCCGCCGGTCCCCGCGTAAAGCGTTTCGCCGGTGGGATCCATCGGATCCAGATACAGCGCGCGCACATCCTGGCCGGCAATTCCGGTACTCGACTCAAACCAGTTGGCGCCGCCGTCGATGGTCTTGAAGACACGCCCCGCAACAGTCGACGAGTAGAAGTTGATGACACCCGCGTACAGGACCTGCGGATTGGCAGGGTTGATCGCAAGCGCGAGCACGTCGTATTGGGAGCTGGCCGGCGAGAGCACGTGAGGCAGCCCGTTGCTCGCATGCGTCCAGCTCGCGCCGCCATTGGTCGATTTGAAAACCCCGTTGGCCAGGGTGGGCTCGGTTGCCCCGACCGCTGTGCTATTCCAGGAAAGAAAGCTGCCGATGTAGATCGTCTGCGTATTGGAAGGATCGAACACGAGAGGGACGATGCCGCCCATCAACGCAAAATTGCCCGCGCCAGCCGGACCGAGATCCTGTGGCAGGGGCAATCCGCTCTCGGATGCGGTCCACAGTGCGCCGGCGTTCGTGCTCTTGTAGATCCGCGACGAGAGGTTCGGCAGGCCCGGCGCGCTGAAATTCGGGCGTCCCGCACCCGCCGCGAACAGGGTCTGCAGAGGACCACTTCCGATCGGACACGGACCACTGGCCGGTGGCGCGGCGCATGAACGCGGATCGGCCGCGATGCTGCGGACTGTTCCCATGTCGCGCACGCCGTTCACCAGCGCAATCCCGTTATCGATCGTCGTCCACGTGTTGCCGGCATCCGTGCTCTTGTAGATGCCGCCGTCCTTGCTCGCCAGCGTCGGGATGCGCTCGGACCTTCCCGCCGCATACACGGTGAAGTTCTCGCTCGTGAACTGGTCGTTGTCGACGGTGGTGGGATCGATCGTGATCGAGCGGATCTGTTCGGCATTGAGGCCGGTCATGGACGTCAGCCAGTTCGTGCCACCATTGGATGACTTGTAGATCGGTGTCGTCGTCGTGAAGGAGTCGCCGTATCCAGCCAACACAACGGCGCCCGACGGATTGACATCGACTGGATGCGGGGCGAGCGCGCGGATGTTGACCGACTCGAAACCGCTATTGATGGTGCTCCAGGTCGTACCACCGTTGGTTGACCTGAACAGACCACCGTCGAACGTGCCGGTCCACAGCGTGCCAGTTGCCGGAAACCCTGGATGTACTGCGATGGCGCTGGCTTGAACCGGATCGGTGCCGTTCGAGCTGAGGCCGTTGGCGGTGGTCCAGGTAGTCCACACGGGCGCGCTTGCATCTGCGGCGAAGCTCACCCCGTTGTTGCGGCATCCGACAAAGACGGAGAGTGCATTGGTCGGGTGCGGTGAAATGGTCTGGACTACTCCGCATCCGGCGCCAGCCGTCGGCAGGCTCAGCGAACTCCAGGTTGCGCCCCCGTTGCCACTGGTCACGACAATCCCGCCGTCGCTGAGATAAAGTCGCTGTGGATCGGCGGGTGAAGCCACCAGAACGCTTACACCGAACAGGCCTGGAGGCTGGTTCGGCAGGGGTAGCCAGCTCGCTCCTCCATCCGTGCTCTTCAGCAGGATTGCTCCACCGAAATTGGCTGGATCCGCGTAGTCGACACCGAGATAGAGGGATCCGTCGGCAGCGAACAGGATCTTGCTGAAGTAGGCGCTGGTTCCCGATGCGCCCGGCCCGGTCCAGGTGCTGCCGCCGTTGGTGGAAACGTAGGCGCCATTCGTGGCGGCGATCGCGATGCTGTTGCTGGTCGCGCGCCGCAGCGAGATATCACTGATGGAATTGCCCGCAGGGGTCGGCGATCCAATGGGCACCCAGAGATCTCCTCCGTTTCCTGACCGGAACAACTGGTGGTACGTGGACAGATAGAGGACCGGCGTACTGGTTGCGGCGACGAGGTTCTGCGTGGAATACGATTCCGGCAAGCCAACCTCGATCCTTTGCCAGGCGTTGCCGCTGCTGAGGCTGCGGAACAGACCACCGCGCCCGGCGGCGAACAGGGTGCTCGGCCCCGCCTCGTAAACGAGGAGCACATTGTCGGATCCGCCGTAAGGTCCGGCCGTGCTCCAGGTTCCGACCGCCGCCTCCGCGCTGACGGCGCTGAGCATGATCGTGCAGATCGCGATCAGGCTTGAAGTGGGTCTTGATACTCGCGACATGCTGGACATGGCTTTGCTCCCGTTTGATCGATCGATCCTAGTACGCAATTCCGTGCTGAAAAGAGACATGCTCGCACAGCGGAGTGCGAACCAGTCGACGGTTCG
>Ga0116157_10004897_pt1 | contig 12417 bp, 10 predicted proteins | sample AD_UKC048_MetaG_FD_89882 | JGI IMG/M metagenome (GOLD analysis project Ga0116157, IMG submission 89882) | Active sludge microbial communities of municipal wastewater-treating anaerobic digesters from USA - AD_UKC048_MetaG | ecosystem: Engineered > Bioreactor > Anaerobic > Digestate | place: USA... | reverse complement strand
GTGGAGTTGGGTTTTGATGCCGCAACGGCGTTCAAGGAGGCCGGCCGGTGCCTCAATTGCGATCAGCAGACCGTGTTCACCAAGGAGACCTGCATTGAATGTGACGCCTGTGTTGATATTTGCCCCATGGACTGCATCACTTTCACCAGCAACGCCGATGAGGCAGATTTGCGGCAGCGGCTCAGTGCACCGGCCCTGAACCTGGGGCAGGACCTGTATGTGTCGGGTGAACTCAAGACCGGGCACGTGATGGTGAAGGACGAAGACGTGTGCCTGCACTGTGGCCTGTGCGCCGAGCGTTGCCCTACAGGAGCCTGGGATATCCAGAAATTCATGCTGAAGACGGCGCAGGCCGGGCCCAGTAGCCGGGACGCCAGACCCGGTTCGACCCAACAACCCAAAATGAAGGTGGCCGCATGAAACCGATTCAGGCCGTGAACGACTTTGTTATCAAGTTTGCCAACGTGAATGGTTCGGGATCGGCATCCGCCAATGAGCTGTTTGCCAAGGCCATCCTGCGCATGGGGGTTCCTGTGAGCCCGCGCAACATCTTTCCCAGCAATATCCAGGGCCTGCCCACCTGGTACGAAGCGCGTGTCTGCGAAAAAGGCTACCACGGGCGACGGGGTGGCGTGGACATGATGGTGGCGATGAACCCACAAACCTGGGATGCCGATCTGGCTGAAATCGAGCCAGGTGGATACCTGTTCTATGACAGCACACGACCCCTGCCACCCGATAAATTCCGCCAGGACATTCAGGTCATTGGCATGCCGCTAACCGAGATCTGCAATGCCGTCTACAGCGACCCGCGCCAGCGCCAGTTGTTCAAGAACATCATTTATGTCGGTGCGCTGTCGGTATTACTGGACATGGATGCCGATGTGTTCGAGAAGCTGTTTTCCGAGCAGTACAAGGGCAAGGAACGGCTGTTGGAGTCCAACATCCGCGCCTTGCACCTTGGGCGGGATTTCGTCAAGGAGCACATCCCGGCGCCACTGGGCATTCGCGTGAAAAAATCCGATAACATAGGCAATCAGATCTTCACCGATGGCAACAGTGCTGTCGCGCTGGGCCTGATTTATGGCGGGGCCACGGTGGCGGCCTGGTACCCGATTACACCGTCGTCGTCGGTGCCGGAGGCGTTCCAGAAGTATTGCGACAAGTTCCGCGTGGACCCTGCCACCGGCCAACATCACTACGCGATCGTGCAGGCCGAAGATGAACTCGCTTCCATTGGTATGGTCGTGGGCGCTGGCTGGAACGGTGCCCGGGCCTTTACCGCAACGTCGGGACCTGGCATATCCCTGATGACCGAGTTCATCGGCCTGGCCTACTTTGCCGAAATTCCGGTGACCATCATCAATGTGCAGCGGGGCGGCCCGTCTACCGGCATGCCCACCCGAACCCAGCAGTCAGACCTGTTTGCCTGCGCCTACGCGTCGCACGGCGACACCAAACATGTGCTGTTGTTTCCACAAGACCCGCATGAGTGTTTTGAACACGCCGCTGCAGCGCTGGATCTGGCAGATCGGCTGCAAACGCCGATCTTCCTGATGACCGACCTGGACATCGGCATGAACCAGCGGCTGTGCAAACCCTTTGCCTGGGACGACGCACGTGAGTTTGACCGCGGCAAGGTGATGACGGCCGCAGAACTGGAAGCGGGCAAGGACTTTGGCCGCTACAAGGACGTGGATGGTGACGGCATTCCCTGGCGTACGCTACCGGGCACACACCCGACCAAAGGCGCATTCTTCACACGTGGCACAACGCGCGACCCCTATGCCCGCTATTCGGAGCGCGGACCGGACTACGTTTACAACATGGAGCGCCTGTTGAAAAAGTTCAAGACCGCCGCCGGTCTGGTGCCTCAACCGGTGCTGCGCAACGCTGCGCAAAAAACACCATTGGGCGTCATCTACTTTGGCTCCACCAGTCCCGCCATGCATGAGGCACTGGATGTGCTGCAAGAGCAGGGTGTGCACCTCGATGCCTTGCGGTTGTGCGCATTTCCGTTTTCCGAATCGGTCAGCCGGTTCATCGCAGCCCATGACCAGGTATTTGTCGTGGAGCAAAACCGGGATGCGCAAATGCATTCGATGCTGGTCAATGAGCTGGACATTGATCCGGCCCGGCTGATTCGGGTGCTGCACTATGACGGCACACCGATTACCGCGCGCTTCATTGCCAATGCCATCCGCAAAAATGTGCACCCGGCTACCCCGGAGAGTGCGAACCTGCCCCGTAAAAAGGAGCTTGCATGACCTATCTCGCCAAACCCCGGTTGCATCACCCTTCGTTGAGCACCAACAAGGTCGGTTACACCCGCCGTGACTATGAAGGCCGCATCTCCACGCTGTGTGCCGGCTGTGGCCACGATTCGATTTCGGCAGCCATCATCCAGGCCTGCTGGGAGCTGGATATCGAGCCCCACCGCGTCGCCAAGCTGTCCGGCATTGGTTGCAGTTCCAAAACACCCGATTATTTTCTGGGTGCTTCGCACGGGTTCAACACCGTACATGGCCGCATGCCTTCTGTTCTGACCGGGGCTAATCTGGCCAACCGTGATTTGCTGTACCTCGGCGTTTCGGGCGACGGCGATTCGGCCTCCATCGGTCTGGGCCAGTTCGCCAATGCCATGCGGCGTGGGGTGTGCATGGCCTATATCGTGGAGAACAATGGGGTGTATGGTCTGACCAAAGGACAGTTCTCTGCCACGGCGGACCGGGGTTCCAAAAGCAAAAAAGGCGTGATCAACAACGACAGCCCGGTGGACCTGGTGGGTATCGCACTGCAACTGGGAGCCACCTATGTGGCGCGCAGCTTCTCGGGCGACAAGGCGCAACTGGTGCCGTTGATCAAGGGTGCCATGGCGCATGGTGGCGCGGCTTTCATTGATGTCATCAGTCCCTGCGTGACCTTCAACAACCACGGTGGCAGCACCAAGAGCTACGACTATGTTCGCCAGCACAACGAAGCGGTGAGCCGCATCGACTTCATCTCGCCGCGTAGCGAAATTACCACCCAATACGAACCCGGCTCGCTGGTGGAGGTGCAGCAGCACGATGGTTCGGTTTTGCGCCTGCGCAAGCTGCATCCCGACTACGATCCGACAGACCGTTATGCGGCCATGAGCTACCTGAACTCGCATGAGGCGCGCGGTGAGGTGGTAACGGGGCTGCTTTATGTAGACCCCATGGCGACCGATCTGCACACGGCGCTGAACACCACGGTCAAGCCCCTGAACTCTCTGGGGGTCCAGCAGCTTTGCCCGGGCGCCGGGGCGCTGGACAAGATAAATGCCAGCCTGAGGTAGGTCGCTGCAGGCGGGGTCCACTTTGCCATTTTGAAAGGGCTGCAATCATGGCTGAACGCACCGTATTTCAATCCATTTCCCAGCGCCATGTGATCAGTCTGGGGCCGCAGGCCAGCATCTGGGAGGCCGCCTGCGTCATGACCAAGGCCAACTGCGGCAGCGTGCTAATTGTGGACACGCTGGGCAACTTGCTGGGCATCGTCACCGAGCGTGACCTCATGACACGGGTGCTGGCCCGGGCGCTCAACCCCAAAAAGACCCTGGTGGCTAACGTCATGACGCACAGCCCCATCTGCGTTGCCCCGGACATGCTGGTGTCCGACGCGGTGGTGATCATGATCGAGCGTGGCTTTCGGCACCTGCCGATCTTGGGTCCCGCATCCAAAATCCTGGGCGTCTTTTCTGTGCGGGATGCCTTGCCGCGGGAGATCGGTACCGCGGTCAGCATTGCGGAGTTTCACGAGCAGGTGAACGACGCATTGGGTTAACCAGCCGCCGGGGCTTTCGCGCAAGCGGGGTTTTTCGGGGATATATCCGGCTTTTCGCCGCTTTTCCTGCAATTGCGGGGCACAGGGCTCTCATACCCTTGACCCATACATTTTCAGGAGATTCGGCCATGAGTCCGTTGCAAACCTACCAGGGGGAAGAACCCGTCCGCTTTGTGTCTGCCGGTGCCCGGGAGGCCTCCCATATTTACGCGGACGCGCCCAAGGCCTGGCTGTCGGGTCCGCTGGAGACATTTTCCCTGTGCATGGCGTCTCATGGCCTGTGCGTCAGCAGCGCCATGATGCTGGATGACAAGGCCTATGCCATTGAACAACTGACCTGCGCACAGTCGCTGGGTGATGGCATGCTGGGCGATCTGGCCCTGGCGTTGTCTCGCCAAATGAAATTGCAGCAATGAACCACGCGGGTGAACGTCTCGGTTTTTGGGGGCCGGGTGTCTGGCTGGCACGCCAGTCACGCCTTCCAGTCAAGATGGGCATGCTGGCTGCCCTGCTGTTGATACCGTTGATGGTTGTCGCGGTGCTGCTGGTGCAGCGCCAGAGTAATGACGCCCTGGTGACCCACGCGGAAATTGAGGGTCTGGCCGTCATCCGCCCCGTATCGAAAGTCATCACGCTGGTTCAGAAACACCGGGACCTGACACACATGGTGTTGTCAGGCAATGCGGCCGCACAACCCGATCTGGATAAAACGCGCTCCGAGCTGGCACAGGCCAGTGCTGAAACACTCAGTGCCGTCAAGACGACAACTTCGTTTGATCAAGGCGCGTCGTGGCAAGCCCTTGAGGCGCGTATCAAACAGCTGGCCGCAGATACCCAGGGCGTCAAGGCGCCAGACAGTTTCAGATTGCACACGGAACTCGTGCGAGACCTGCGCCAGTGGGTCTATACCGTGGGCGAAGTGTCCAGCCTGTTGTATGACCCCGAGCCTGCCGCCTACCTGTTGATGGACATGGTAGTTTCCCGCACCATTCCCTGGACGGAACAACTTGGCCAGCTTCGCGGTGCCGGGGCAGGATTGCTGGCGAAACCGGAAAGCGATGCAGCCGGCGAAGCAGCCATGCGCATTCGCTTCAGTGCGCTGACCGATACGCTGGCCGAGCAGCGTTTTTCACAGGTCGTTCTCAAGCGAAATGGTGAGTCCGATCTGGGTATTGAAGCTGCCGTTGAAGCTTCCGATCATTTTGGTGCACAGGCAGCACAATCCTTCTCGGGCACCGCTTCGGCTACCCGCGACGCCCCGGCCTACTTCATGGCGGGCACCCGTGCCATTGATGCCGTCCTGGCATCCGCAACCCGCATGACAGACCGTCTGGACGAGCGTCTGAAGAGCCGCGCCAGGTCGCTGGCGCTGGAACGCTACGTGCTGATTGCGGCTGCCGTATTGGGTTTCATCATCCTGCTGTATCTGCTGACCACGTTTTTCAAAGCGTTCTCAATCGACCTTCGCCGCCTGAGTTTTGCCATGGAGCAACTTGCTGAAGGCAACCTGCGGGTCGCGGGAACAGTTCGCAGCAAGGATGAAATCGGTGATCTGGCAGAGATTCTGAGACGCATGATCAACAACGTCTCGGGCATGGTGGCCGCCGTCGGCAGCGACGCGGCTCTGGTTGCCCACGCGGGCCATGCGTTGAGCGAAGGCAACCGTGACCTGTCTGACCGGACCGAACAGCAGGCTGCCAATCTGGAGCAGACGGCGGCCAGTGTGCAGGAGCTGGCTTCCACCGTCGAGAAAAACGCGCTGACCGCCAGCGATGTGGACCGGCAGGCCCAGAGTGTGCGCAGCATCGCCGAAACGGGAGCGCAGGCGATGAAGGCATCCATCGAGTCGATAGAAGCCATTCAGTCCGGCGCGCAGCGCATGAATGAAATCATTGGGGTCATTGACGGGCTGGCCTTCCAGACCAACATCCTGGCCCTGAATGCAGCGGTGGAAGCGGCCCGCGCGGGTGAGCAGGGCCGCGGCTTTGCCGTGGTGGCCAGTGAGGTGCGCTCGCTGGCACAACGCTCGGCAGCCAGTGCCCGCGAAATCCGCGGCTTGATCCAGACATCATCCACCCAGGTGGAAACCAGCGTGGCCCAGATCAGAGGTGCCGGTGAGGGCATGACGCGCATCGTCTCCGGCATTCGTGAAGTGTCCGACAGCATCTCCCAAATCTCCAGAGCCAGCGCCGAGCAGAGTACCGGACTTTCTGAAGTTTCCTCGGCCGTTGCCCAGCTGGACGAGATCACCCAGCGTAATGCGCAAATGGTGGAGCGGGCGGTTACCCAGTCCAACAACCTGGAAAACCAGGCAGGTTCGCTGTCGGCGGCCATCAGCAATTTCAAGTTGCTGCAGGGCGTGGCGCCAGAAGCCGTGGCACTGGTGGAACGGGCGGCCGGATACCGTGTGCAGGCCGGTTCGCGGGACGCCTTCCTGCGTGGCCTGACGGTGAAGGAAAACAACTTCCACGACCGCGACATGTATGTCTTTGTGCTCGATGACGATGGCACCTACCTCGCCTTTGGAGGCAACCCGGCCAAGGTTGGCACCCGCGTGCAGGATGTCCCGGGCATTGACGGTGACGGGCTCACCCGGGCCATTGTGAGCCAGGCCTCTGAAGGGCCGGGCTGGGTCGAATACGACATCACGAACCCGACGACAGGCAAGGTGCAAACCAAGATGTCGTTTGTGCGGCAGGTGGACGGCGTCTATCTGGGCTGCGGCGTCTACAAAAATCTGGCCTTGACCTAGCCTGTTTTGGGGGGTGTTGCGGCTTTCGCTCTGGCCCGCGCCAGGGCGGCCTCAATCACTGCACGCTTTTTGTCCAGCAACACGGGGTCGGTGTGCTGCGAATGGCTGGCCAGATCGGACAGCTTCAATTCGGCCTTTTCTTCCAGCCTTTTGGCGTTCTCGCCCTCGTCCCTGTTGCGCCGGTAGCTACTGAATTCATAGCGATCCCGCGCCTGATCGGCCAGCGCCTGGGGCCAGGCTGCCCAGCCGGTGGCCGTGCCGGTGACGTTTTCCAGCGCGATGCAATCCACCGGGCACACCGGCAGGCACAACTCGCACCCAGTGCAATACGGCTCAATGACGGTGTGCATCAGCTTGTTGGCGCCCAGAATGGCGTCGGTGGGGCAGGCCGCGATGCACAAGGTACAGCCGATGCACCAGGCCTCATCAATGATGGCAACCGTTCGGGGGGCTTCCAGCCCGTTGGCGGGGTTCAGTGGCGCGATGGCCTGCCCGGTGATGGCGGCCAGGCGCGCAACCCCTTCAGCACCACCCGGCGGGCACTGGTTGATGGGCGCACCGTCGTGGGCAATGGCCTGCGCGTAGGCAACGCAATCCGGGTACCCGCAACGTGTGCACTGGGTCTGGGGCAGCGCCGCCAGAATACGGGCAGCCAGATCCGGCATTACTTTTTGCGGGCGACCTTCTTCGCAACCGGCTTGGCAGCAGCCACCACCACTGGCATCGGTGTATAGGTCCTAGCTACCTTTTTCGGAGCAGTCCGCGCAGATTTGACAATGGACAGAGGGGATCTGGATGCCTTGACCGGGCTCGTGGCAACCGATTTTCCGGCGGGTTGGTGAGCGAGGATGAACGCCTTGACCTTGGGGTAAACCATTTCGCGCCAGCGGCGGCCGGAGAAGATGCCGTAGTGGCCCGCGCCCTTGGCTTCCATGTGGTGCTGCAGGTTTTTGGGAACACCGCTGCAAATGCTGTGCACGGCTTCGGTCTGGCCGGAGCCGGAAATGTCGTCCAGTTCACCTTCCACCGACAGCAGTGCCGTGGTTTTGATGTCCTGCGGGCGGACGCGCTCGACTTTGCCGTCCACACCCTTGACGTCCCAGGTGCCATTGACCAGCGCAAAGTCCTGAAAAACGACGCGGATCGTTTCCAGGTAATAGTCGGCGTCCATGTCCAGCACCGCGTTGTACTCGTCGTAAAACTTGCGGTGGGCTTCGGCGGACGCGTCGTCGCCCTTGATCAAATCCTTGAAATAGTCGTAATGGCTGTTGGCGTGGTTGCTGGGGTTCATGGCCACAAAGCCGGAATGCTGCAAAAAGCCGGGGTACACGCGCCGCCCGGCCCCCGGGAAGTTGGTGGGCACGCGGAAGATGACGTTGTTCTCGAACCAGCTGTGGCTCTTGTTCATGGCCAGGTTGTTCACCGCGGTGGGGGATTTGCGGGCGTCAATCGGGCCGCCCATCATGGTCATGGTCAGCGGTGTCTTTTCCTTGCGGCTGGCCATCAGCGACACGGCGGCCAGCACCGGCACCGTGGGCTGACACACGCTCATCACGTGGCAGTTGCCATACTGGGCCTGCAGGTGGCGGATGAACTCCTGCACGTAGTTGACGTAGTCGTCCAGGTGAAATTCGCCTTCGGACACGGGGATCAGCCGGGCATTCTTCCAGTCGGTGATGTAGACCTTATGGTCCTTCAGCATGGTTTTCACCGTGTCACGCAGCAGCGTGGCGTAGTGGCCTGAAAGGGGCGCCACGATCAGCACGGCGGGCTGTTCTTTCAGCTTTTCCAGCGTTTGGGTGTCGTCGGTGAAGCGCTTGAAGCGGCGCAGCTCGCAAAACGGCTTGTTGATCTCTACGCGCTCGTGAATGGCCACGCCCACACCGTCCACATCGACCGTGCGCAGGCCGAATTCCGGCTTTTCGTAGTCTTTGCCCAGCCGGTGCATCAGGTCGTAACCGGCGGAAATGCGCTGTGCCAGCGGCAACTGGCCCAATGGGGACAGGCGATTGTTGTAAATCTTGGCCGCTGCCTGCGCGAAATCGGAAAACGGCTCCATCAGGGAGCGTTGGGCTTCGTACAGTTGATACAGCATGGAACGATGACCTTCAGAAAATGTTGCAGTGCAATATAACAGTTGTTACTGTCGCGAAACTTGGGTGATTACCCCAATTTCGGCATTTATCCCATATTCTGGATGTTCAGCCAATCCCAGCGAGACTGGTAACTGCGGGCTTTTTCCGCAAAAAGCGGGATGTGATTGCACAAGGGGTTGGGTTTCAGGATGCCTTGGTACAGGTCGTCCAGACCGTAGGGCGCGTACAACATCAGGTCCAGTTCGCCCGCTGACGATTCGGCAGCGCGGTTTTGCAGGCCCACACAGGTGCAGGGCACCAGAAACCGGTCGATCCCGCTTTTCGAGCTGGTCAGCGGCTCATACGGAAAACCAAAGTAGGCCGCGTACCAGGTGTGTACCCGCGCCTGGTTTTTGGCCTCCACGGTGACACCCAGGTCGGCAAAGCAGGCTTCCACCCGCTGGCCCACGCCGGTTTCAGCTGCTTCTGACAAGTCACCGGCATCAAAGTAAAACAGGTCGTAGTCCTTGATGTCGGCCTCGGGCGGGCGGCCGCTTTTCAGGTTCCAGACGCTCTGGAACAGGCAGCCGGCCACCAGCCAGGCGTCGGGCAGATCCAGCGAGGGCAGCCGCTCCAGAATGGCGCGGTTGAAACGGTTCTGCAGCGCGTCGGCAATGAACTGCGAAGCATTCGGACTCGTGGCAAGCATGCTTTTGCTATTAATTCAATAGCTGTTCACGCATATCCGACGAGGGCTGGAGGCCTTTTTTGATGCTGAAAATGATCAGGAAACCACTTTGGCGATGCACGCGCAGACGTAATCGATGTTTTTGCTGTTCAGCGCGGCCACACACATGCGGCCCGTGTCGGTGCCATACACGCCAAACTCGTTGCGCAGGCGCACCATCTGGTCTTTGGACAGGCCCGAGTAGCTGAACATGCCGATCTGGCTGGTGATGAAGGACATGTCCTGTTTCACACCCGCAGCCTTCAGGCCATCGACTAATCTTTGCCGCATGGCCTTGATGCGCACACGCATCTCGCCCAGTTCTTTTTCCCACAGCGCGCGCAGCTCGGGGTTGTTCAGCACGGCGGCCACCACGGCCCCGCCATGGATGGGCGGGTTGCTGTAGTTGGTGCGGATGGCGATCTTGAGCTGGCTCAAGACCCGGCCGGCTTCTTCCTTGTTCTCGCACAACACGCTCAGGGCGCCCACGCGCTCGCCATAGAGGCTGAAGCTTTTGGAGAACGAGGTGGAGACGAAAAAGGTGAGCCCGGCATCGACGAACTTCTGCACGGCCGCGCCGTCTTCCTTCAGGCCATAACCAAAACCCTGGTACGCCATGTCCAGGAAAGGCACCAGTTTGCGGGCCTTGACCGCGGCCACCACCTGGTCCCACTGCGCGGGCGTGATGTCGTAGCCGGTGGGGTTGTGGCAGCAGGCGTGCAGCACAACGATGGTGCCAGCGGCGGCTGCGTTCAGCGCGGCCAGCATGCCGTCAAAGTTCACGCCGCGTTTGGCGGCGTCATAGTAGGGGTGGCTTTCCACCACGAAACCGGCGTTGGTGAACAGCGCCCGGTGGTTTTCCCAGCTGGGGTCGGAGATCAGCACCTTGGCAGTCGGGTTGATTTTCTTCAGAAAATCCGCGCCAATTTTCAGGCCGCCGGTGCCGCCAATGCCCTGCACGGTGGCCACACGGCCGGAGGTGACGGGCTCGGAACCTTCGCCAAACACCAGGGTTTTGACCGCGGCATCGTAGGCAGCAATGCCGTCGATCGGCAGGTAGCCGCGGGCAGCGGGCTTGTCCATCATGGCTTTTTCGGCGGCCTGCACACATTGCAGCAGGGGCAGCTTGCCGTTGTCGTCGTAATACACGCCCACACCCAGGTTCACTTTGGCGGGATTGGTGTCGGCGGCAAATTGCTCGTTGAGACCCAGAATCGGGTCGCGAGGGGCCATTTCGACAGCGGAAAAGAATGACATGAGAGAGGTGTCCTGTGTGTGGGGGAGTTCGGAATTCCGGGGAATCTCTATTTTACCGGGCGGAGGTTTTTGGGGGGCATTGCGGGCGGCTTGTGTGGGGGGCTGCGCATGAGGCTGCGCTCCGAGCCACCCTGGGGCGCTGGTCGCTGAAGCGACTTCCCTGCGCTGCTCGCGTCAGGCGGGGTCTGGCTAAACTCGGCTGCGCCTCAAACAACGCCAGCCCTGATCCGCCCGCCGCTGCGCTGCTCGGCAGCGCCCAAGGGTGGCTCGGAGCGCAGCCTCAAGCGCGGGGGCGTCCTTGTTAGGCCCCGCCAAGTGCTAAGAACGTGCCACCGCCGGAAACCGCATTTCCAGACATGTGCATGCCTCCTGCGGTGAGAGAGCTCTTGTTACCAAAGATGTTGAAGCCAATTGGCCTCAAGTCAAGCTCATCAACCTCCGCCTGCTGATCATTGATCTGACGTACACGTAGCACCAGCGTACCCCCCGCGTAGACCCTTAGCGCCCCGCTTTCTGAGGAAACTGACACGGCTGGGTGAGTTGCTACGGAAGCTGAGACCAATGGAGCAAACGCTTTACCCGAAGGATCTGTAGGGGCTTGCAGCCATACTTGAGGTGTGGGGCCTTTGCCTATCAATAGTGGAAGTGCATTACCTGTTTGTATCAGGTGGCCACCACCAATCAAAAGGTTAGAACATAACGTCAGTTGTTGATACGGTAGGTATGTTGGAGGAAGATGGTCTTTAGTGATCACTTGCCACCCCCGATGATGTGTGTGGAAGACTTGGTGGCTTTGAAGTGATTGGATAGTTTTTTCATGACGCTCGTGCGTTCGTTTGGCAGGCAAAAGCCTATTGCATAGACTACTAATGAAAAGAAGCTCCAGCCTGCGATGGTTTTGATTTCGCCAATACTCATTAGTGACTGATCACCTGTGATGAGGGACTCCAGCTTCGAGCCAAGGCCGATTGCATAGCCGACGACGCCAGAGAAGATCATCCCGGCTGCTTTGGCAGTGATGGGAGTGCCTCCTTTTAGGCGGACAAAATCAGCCTCAGATAGTGCATAGACCGTTTGGAGCATTGCAATCGTTTGGCCGTTCATCACGTCCGCGACAACGACTGGCTTATTTATTTGCTGATTGTTGAGCTCAGTAGCCATAAATTTGATTGTTTTGGAGTAATCGCCACTAGAAAGGCCTAGCGCAATATAGATCGCAGAACATAGCGGAATATTCTGGCTATTTTACCCATCAAGTTGGCCTCTAGCCCTCGTGGAATATGCGTGAGTAGCTCATATAAAGATAGCAAAAGCCCTGGCAGCGTGTTCGCAGGCGTTTGTGACCACGGCGTACTCATTTTCATTTTTTACCCCTCCCGTTTGTGAGTTCAATGTAACCAACTCGCCCCAGCCGGGCAAGCGGTGCGGGCCGGGTGATCCCTTGTGCGTGGCTGAGGAGCGCAGGGCCGGGCGGATCAGGGATCGCGTTGTTTGAGGCGCAGCCGAGTTTAGCGAGACCCCGTCCGGCCCGAGCACCGCAAGGCAGCCCGCAGGGCCCACGCAGCAGGGGCGCCCGGCCCGCACCGCTTGCCCGGCTTGCCAGCAGCAACATCGTCAAGCCTTCACGGCATCCAGCGCCATCAGCAGGCTGGTGCGATGGTCCCGCGCAACATCCTGCCAGCGCAGCCCCGTCAGCGCGCCTTCCAGCGCCCACAGCAGGTTCAGGCTGGCAGCGGGCCATACCTTTTTGACCCGCACGTAAGCGGCAACCGAGCCTAGGCGCTGGAGCTGCTCCAGGC
>Ga0116157_10004893_pt1 | contig 12424 bp, 3 predicted proteins | sample AD_UKC048_MetaG_FD_89882 | JGI IMG/M metagenome (GOLD analysis project Ga0116157, IMG submission 89882) | Active sludge microbial communities of municipal wastewater-treating anaerobic digesters from USA - AD_UKC048_MetaG | ecosystem: Engineered > Bioreactor > Anaerobic > Digestate | place: USA... | reverse complement strand
CTGGCACTGCGACCGCCTCGGCACGCTCGTCATCCAGGACGCCGTATCCGGGGGCGTCAACCGATCGGCCGGGAACGTCAAGGTAGCCCTGCCGATGATATTCGGGATCCACCTCGGCGACCGCTCCGGCCGAGCGCTCAGGCTCGCGGGCCGCTCCGACCCCGATAAGCGCGAGGAGTTCGAATCCGAACTGGCTGGAATGATCGACCTGCTCCGACCCCACCCGTCCGTCGTCATGTGGACCGTCTTCAACGAGTCATGGGGCCAGTTCGAGTCTGAGCGCGTCGTCGGGGCCGTACGGCGCCGGGACCCGACCCGCCTCGTCGACGCCGTCTCCGGCTGGCACGACCAGGGCGGCGGCGACTTCCGTAGCCGCCATACCTACCTGGTCAAGCTGCGCCGACCGCCGAGGCGCGACCGGCGGCCGTACTTCGTCTCCGAGTACGGCGGCTACAACCTCGCCGTGCCCGGCCACATGTGGGACGACGAGGCGCGCTTCGGCTACCGCTTCTACGACGACGGCCCCGCGCTCCAGGAGGGCTACGCGCGCCTGATCCGCGACGAGCTCATACCGCTCGTCCGTAGCGGCCTCCGCGTCGCGGTCTACACCCAGGTCTCCGACGTCGAGATCGAGAGCAACGGCTTCTATACCTACGACCGCAAGGTCCTCAAGTACGACGCCGCGACGGTCCGCGCGCTCAACGAGGAGCTGTACGCGGCGAGTGCGACGGTGGAGGCCGTGCGATATGAACCGCGTTTCCCCCTCGCGTGATATACTGTTGCGAAGGCCGGGGTGCCGATCCATGCAATACGCGACGCCACAACTACGTTCCATCGACTCGCTCGTTCGGCAAGGACGCTTCCTTCAGGCGCGCTCGGACGCCTTGGCGTACGCCGCCGAGACGGGCGACGGCGCGGACCGCCAGGCCCGGGGCCAGCTGGCCTTCGTGCTCGGCAAGATATATCGTAACATCGGCGACTACGGCGACGCCGAGCGGGAGTACCTGTCGGCGGCCGAGACCTTCCGTGTCGCGGGCGACGACGAATCCACGGCCGACGCGCTGAGCGGCGCGGCCCTCGCGCGCTGGCAGCTATGCGACTTCGCCCGCGCCACCGAACTGCAGCTCGAGGCGCTCCGGACCTACGAACGCATCGGCGATCGGCTAGGACTGGCCAACGCCCACAATAACCTCGGTCTCATCGCCTGGAAGCGGGAGGACTTCTCCCGTGCCATAGAGAGCTTCGAGGCGGCCCTCGCGCTCTACGAGGAGCTATCCCACGCCCAAGGCCTGGCCGCCACCGCCAACAACCTCGGAGGAGTCGTCCAGGACGCAGGCGACCTGGAACGTAGCGCCGGCTACTACGGCGAGGCCGAGCGGCTCTATAGGCGCGCCGAGGACGAGGCGGGGGCGGCCCTCGCAGCCGGCAACCTGGCGTGGACCCTGGCGCGGCTCGGCAAGCCCGGAGAAGCCGCCCCCTTCGCCGAGCGCGCGGTATCGGGCTTCGGGCGGGCGGGCGACAAGGCCGGCCTCTACCGGGCCCTCATGCAACGTGCGGCGGTACTCGCGGCCGAGGGCAAGCCGCGCGACGCCGCCATCGACCTATATAGGGCCGCCCACGGGGCCAGGGACCTAGGCTGCGCTGAGCTCGAGTCGGTAACGCTCCAGGACCTCGTCGAGGTCCTGGGCTCGCTCGGGCGCCATAGGCGCGCGGCGGCCTGGTACGGACGAATCCTGTCCCTCGAGAAACGGATACGAGATGAGGCGAGCGAGCGAGAGATAGCCAGGCTCAGGCTCGACCTGGAGCTAGAATTCAGGAAGGAAGAAGAGGAACGGCTCAAGGCCGCGCTCCGCGACAGGGATAGGCTGCTGTCGACGCTGGTTCACGACGCGAGGGCGGCGACGTCCAGGCTCCGCGGCTCGATCGCGAGCCTTCGCTTCGAGCTTCCGTCCCTCGACCCTGGCGGACTGAGGAGCAGGCTCGGCGCCGTCGAGGAACAGGCGGCGAGGCTCGAGGCCGGCTTGGACTCGGCCCTGGCGTGGGCCCGGGCCCGCGACGGTTCCATGGAACCCGCCGTCGAGGCCCTGCCCGTGCTACCCGCGCTTCGGTCCGCGCTCGCCGAGGTCCGCCAGGCGATGGCCGACAAGGGCATGGCCTGCGGGCTCGACTGCCCCGACCCCGGGCCGTCGGTCCTGGCGGATCGGCGCATACTGGGGATAGTACTGGGGAACGCGCTATCGAACGCGGTCGAGCACGGCGCCGGGCCGCTAGCCGTGAGCGTCCGGCGGGAAGGATCGGTCGTATCGGTCGACCTGCGCAACGCCGTACCGGGGCGGCCGAGCCTCGAGGCCAGCGACGCGTCCGGCGCCTCGATCAGGGGCCTGGGACTGCCTCTCTGTGCCGAGCTCTGCACCAGGATGGGCGGCAGCTTCAGCTTCGTAGCTAAAGACGGCATGGCCTTGGCTCGCGTTGAACTGCCTTGCGTCGAAGGGAGGCTATCATCGACCTCGTGAACGAGCTACGCGGACTACTCCAGGGACTCGACGGCTCGCTAGCCGGGGCCGACGACCTGAGCCCGTCCGAGAGGACGCAGCTGGCCTTATGCCGCAGCGCCATAGCCTTCGTGCTCGAGGGCCGGCTCGCGGGCGAGGCGAGCGCGAACGCCCCGGGCACGACCGCGATGAAGGGCGCCGAGGGCGCGGGCCGGATAGTCATCGTCGAGGACGACGAGCGGCTCCGGCGGGCCCTCGTCGCGGAGCTCGAGCCCGGCAGCGCGTGCGAGGGCTACGCCGACGCCGAGTCGGCGCTAGCCGGCCTGGCCCGAGACCCGGCCGTCGCCGGCTTCCTGGTGGACTTCAGGCTACCAGGCATGGACGGCCTGGAATTCATCCGCGAGGCCTTCCGCCGCTTCCCGCTCGGCGGGACCCCCGCGATCGTGATGACCTCCCTGGACGACCCGGCGCTCGAGGAGAGGGCCTACGGGGCCGGAAGCGTCAACTTCGTCCGGAAGCCCTGCGAGCCCCGCGCGCTGAGGCTACGCATCGAGGCCGCGATCGCGAGCGCCCATGACGGCGAGGAACGCGCCAGGCGCTACCTGAAGGCCAGGATATCGAGGGCGCTCGAGGACGAGGGCGCCGCCGCCTCGCCCCTAGACGAGGGCGCGGCCTCGCGCTACGGGCTGAGCCCCCGCGAGCTCGACGTCGCGAGGCTCCTCGCCGGCGGGCTCCAGGCCAAGGAGATAGCCGACGGCCTCGGGCTGTCGATCCATACGGTCATGAACCATATGCGCAACGGCTACGCCAAGTGCGGCGTCGGGAACCGCATAGAATTCATACGCCGCCTATCGTCCCCCTAGGCCGGCGATCGTCGCCGCGCCGCCCCCACGAACGGCGACCGGACTAAAAATGACATATTCTCGTCATGGCGAGCGTATCGGCCGAGAGATACAGTCGTCTGATAGCGTGATCCTCTATCGCGCTATCGGAGGAAACCATGACGAATAAAGTACTGAGGCTGGTCGCCGCGATCGCGGCCACGCTCGCGACCGCCTGCCCCCTCGGGCTAGGAGACAAGCCGCTCCTGCCGTCGACGATAGTCTTCGCGGACGGCGAATCGGTGACGCGCATGCTCGGGAGCGGGGACTACATCAATACGGCCGGCGGCGACGGGGACGGCGCGCTGAGCTGGGCGAGCGATTCCGCCACGACGGCGACGGTTGACGCCTCGTCGGGCGTCGTTACGCTCGTCTCCGCCGGCGAGGCGACGATCACGGCGACGAGGGCCGCGACGTCGGCCTACGAGTCGGTCAGCGCGTCCTATGCGCTCACCGTGACGGCGCTATCGCCCTCGACCATTGCCTTCGCCGACGGCGCTACGGTGAACCGGCTCCTCGGTAGCGGCCCCTACGTGAACGCCGTCTCGGGAGAGGGCTCGGGCAGCCTGAGCTACCGGAGCAGCGTCCCGGCCGTAGCCGCGGTAGACGCGGCGTCGGGCCAGGTCGACGTGGTCGGCCTGGGGACGACGACCATAAGCGTCGACAAGGCCGCGACGGCCACGCACGCCTCGGCGAGCGCCTCGTATACCCTTATCGTCACGGCCCTGCCGCTATCCACCATCGTATTCGCGGACGGCGGCTCGGTGAGCCGTACGCTCGGGACCGGGCCGTACACGAACGCGGTGTCGGGCGAGGGCGACGGCGCAATCTCCTTCGAGAGCTCGTCCCCGGCCGTCGCCTCGGTCGACGCGGCGACGGGCGAGGTGACCATGGTCTCCCAGGGCACGGCCGTAATCACGGCGTCCAAGGCCGCCACCGCCACCCACGAGGCGGCCAGCGCCTCGTATACCCTGACCGTACTCTCGCCTTCGACGATAGTCTTCGCCGACGGCGCTAGCGTCACGAGGACCTGGTCCACGACCCTCTACATCAACGCGGTAAGCGGCGACGGCTCCGGCGCGCTGAGCTACGCGAGCGGCGAACCGGGCGTCGCGACGGTCGACGCCTCGAGCGGCGAGGTCAGCCTCGTAGCGGCCGGCTCCACGGTAATATCGGTCAGCAAGGCCGCCACGGCCACCCACGCGGCCGTCGAGTCGTCCTACTCGCTGACCGTGACCAAGGCCGCGTCGGTGATAAGCTTCGCCGACGGAACGTCCGTCTCGAGGGCCTACGGTAGCGGTTCGTATATCAACGTCGTCAGCGGCGCGGGAACGGGAGCCAAAACCTACTCGAGTAGCGAGACGGCCGTGGCGACGGTCAACGCCGCCGGCTCGGTCCTACCTCTACTGGTTGGCAGCACTGAAATAACGGTTAACAAGGCCGCCACCGCCACCCACGCGGCCGCTAGCGCCTCCTACGCGCTGACGGTCTCTCCGGCCGCCTCGACCATCACCTTCCTCGACGGAACCTCGGTGACCAAGCGGCTCGACGAGAGCCCCTACACCAACGCCGTCTCGGGCGACGGCTCGGGCGCCGTCAGCTACTCGAGCAACAACACGGGCGTAGCCACGGTAGCCTCCAACGGCGCGGTCACCCTGGTCAGCGGCGGCACCGCGGTAATCACCGCCAGCAAGGCCGCCACCTCCACCCACGCCTCGGCGAGCGCATCGTACACGCTGACCGTGCTCTACCCGTCGACGATAGTCTTCGCCGACGGCGCGTCGGTCCATAGAACCCTCGGTAGCGGCACCTACACCAACGCGGTCAGCGGCGACGGATCGGGCGCGATCAGCTACTCGAGTTCCAACCCGGCGGTCGCCACCGTCAACGCGAGCTCAGGTACGGCCAACGTCCTAGCCCTCGGCAGCACCGTGATCACCGCGACCAAGGCGGCCACCGCGACCCACGCGGCGGTCGTCGCCAGCTATACCCTGACCGTGGAATTCCTCGCCCTGGTCGACGTCCCGGCCGGCACCTTCCAGCGGGACGGCACTCCGGCGAACAGGGCCACGGTCAGCGCCTTCCGCATAGCGAGCACTGAGATAACGAGGGCCCAGTACCTGGACGTGATGGGGGTAGACCCGCAGCAGGGAGCGTCGTATTCAACCGGCGTCAACGACCCGGTGTTGAATACCAACTGGTACCACGCGATAGCCTTCTGCAATAAGCTCAGCCTGCGCGAGGATCTCGAGCCGGTCTATACGGTCTACGTGGGCGGGTCGGCCGTCGACTTCTCGAGCCTGGCGTACGCCTCCATCCCGACCGCCGCCAACGCCGACTGGAATAACGCCGTGGCCGATTGGGACGCCGACGGCTATAGGCTCCCCACGTCGCACGAATGGCTCTGGGCGGCTATGGGGGCCGATACGGCCAATCCCGGCGCCTTGAATACCACGGGCTACGCCAAGGCCTTCGCCGGCAGTACCGGCGCCAACGTCGTCAACGACTACTCGTGGTCGGCGGCCAATAGCGGAAGTAAGACCCATCCGGCGGGCGGAAAATATCCCAACGAGATCGGCCTCTATGACATGAGCGGCAACGTATCGGAATGGTGCTGGGACTGGATGCACAACCCGTACCCTACGGGAGCCTTGACCGACTACAAGGGCGGGAACGGAGCCTTAGCTAACCGCATCCGCGCCGGGTCAACGATATACACAAGTGAGAACGCTGGCAGGTACTTGAGCAACTTCAGCCTGGACTACAGCGGCCCCGACTCGCCGGGTATCGGCATACGGGTGGCGCGCAACGCCGAGTAGGGCATATACGGCTCCCGCCTAGGCGGGAGCCGTATATGCCCTACTCGGCGTTGCGCGCCACCCGTATGCCGATACCCGGCGAGTCGGGGCCGCTGTAGTCCAGGCTGAAGTTGCTCAAGTACCTGCCAGCGTTCTCACTTGTGTATATCGTTGACCCGGCGCGGATGCGGTTAGCTAAGGCTCCGTTCCCGCCCTTGTAGTCGGTCAAGGCTCCCGTAGGGTACGGGTTGTGCATCCAGTCCCAGCACCATTCCGATACGTTGCCGCTCATGTCATAGAGGCCGATCTCGTTGGGATATTTTCCGCCCGCCGGATGGGTCTTACTTCCGCTATTGGCCGCCGACCACGAGTAGTCGTTGACGACGTTGGCGCCGGTACTGCCGGCGAAGGCCTTGGCGTAGCCCGTGGTATTCAAGGCGCCGGGATTGGCCGTATCGGCCCCCATAGCCGCCCAGAGCCATTCGTGCGACGTGGGGAGCCTATAGCCGTCGGCGTCCCAATCGGCCACGGCGTTATTCCAGTCGGCGTTGGCGGCGGTCGGGATGGAGGCGTACGCCAGGCTCGAGAAGTCGACGGCCGACCCGCCCACGTAGACCGTATAGACCGGCTCGAGATCCTCGCGCAGGCTGAGCTTATTGCAGAAGGCTATCGCGTGGTACCAGTTGGTATTCAACACCGGGTCGTTGACGCCGGTTGAATACGACGCTCCCTGCTGCGGGTCTACCCCCATCACGTCCAGGTACTGGGCCCTCGTTATCTCAGTGCTCGCTATGCGGAAGGCGCTGACCGTGGCCCTGTTCGCCGGAGTGCCGTCCCGCTGGAAGGTGCCGGCCGGGACGTCGACCAGGGCGAGGAATTCCACGGTCAGGGTATAGCTGGCGACGACCGCCGCGTGGGTCGCGGTGGCCGCCTTGGTCGCGGTGATCACGGTGCTGCCGAGGGCTAGGACGTTGGCCGTACCTGAGCTCGCGTTGACGGTGGCGACCGCCGGGTTGGAACTCGAGTAGCTGATCGCGCCCGATCCGTCGCCGCTGACCGCGTTGGTGTAGGTGCCGCTACCGAGGGTTCTATGGACCGACGCGCCGTCGGCGAAGACTATCGTCGACGGGTAGAGCACGGTCAGCGTGTACGATGCGCTCGCCGAGGCGTGGGTGGAGGTGGCGGCCTTGCTGGCGGTGATTACCGCGGTGCCGCCGCTGACCAGGGTGACCGCGCCGTTGGAGGCTACCGTGGCTACGCCCGTGTTGTTGCTCGAGTAGCTGACGGCGCCCGAGCCGTCGCCCGAGACGGCGTTGGTGTAGGGGCTCTCGTCGAGCCGCTTGGTCACCGAGGTTCCGTCGAGGAAGGTGATGGTCGAGGCGGCCGGAGAGACCGTCAGCGCGTAGGAGGCGCTAGCGGCCGCGTGGGTGGCGGTGGCGGCCTTGTTAACCGTTATTTCAGTGCTGCCAACCAGTAGAGGTAGGACCGAGCCGGCGGCGTTGACCGTCGCCACGGCCGTCTCGCTACTCGAGTAGGTTTTGGCTCCCGTTCCCGCGCCGCTGACGACGTTGATATACGAACCGCTACCGTAGGCCCTCGAGACGGACGTTCCGTCGGCGAAGCTTATCACCGACGCGGCCTTGGTCACGGTCAGCGAGTAGGACGACTCGACGGCCGCGTGGGTGGCCGTGGCGGCCTTGCTGACCGATATTACCGTGGAGCCGGCCGCTACGAGGCTGACCTCGCCGCTCGAGGCGTCGACCGTCGCGACGCCCGGTTCGCCGCTCGCGTAGCTCAGCGCGCCGGAGCCGTCGCCGCTTACCGCGTTGATGTAGAGGGTCGTGGACCAGGTCCTCGTGACGCTAGCGCCGTCGGCGAAGACTATCGTCGAAGGCGAGAGTACGGTCAGGGTATACGAGGCGCTGGCCGCCTCGTGGGTGGCGGTGGCGGCCTTGGACGCCGTGATTACGGCCGTGCCCTGGGAGACCATGGTCACCTCGCCCGTCGCCGCGTCGACCGAGGCGACGGCCGGGGACGAGCTCTCGAAGGAGATTGCGCCGTCGCCCTCGCCCGACACCGCGTTCGTGTACGGCCCGGTCCCGAGCGTACGGCTCACCGAGCCGCCGTCCGCGAATACGATGGTGGATAGCGGCAGGGCCGTGACGATAAGGGTATACGAGGCGCTCGCCGAGGCGTGCGTGGCCGTCGCGGCCTTGTCGACGCTTATGGTCGTCGTCCCCAGGCCGACCACGTCGACCTGGCCCGACGCCGCGTCTACCGCGGCTACGGCCGGGACGCTGCTCCGGTAGCTCAGGCTGCCCGAGCCCTCTCCCGAGACGGCGTTCACGTAGGGGCCGCTACCGAGGAGCCGGTTCACCGTAGCGCCGTCGGCGAAGGCAATGGTCGAGGGCGATAGCGCCGTCACGGTGAGCGCATAGGACGCGCTGACCGACTCGTAGGCCGACGTCGCGGCCCTCGTCGCCGTGATCGTCGCCTCGCCGGCGGAGACGAGCGTAACGACGCCCGACGAGGCGTCAACCGTCGCCGTCGTGGCGGAATCGCTCGCCCAGCTCAGCGCGCCGTCCCCGTCGCCGCCGGCCGTATTGATGTAGTCCCCGCTCCCGAGCATGCGCGTCACCGATTCGCCGTCCGCGAAGACTATCGTCGACGGCAGGAGCGGCTTGTCTCCTAGCCCGAGGGGGCAGGCGGTCGCGAGCGTGGCCGCGATCGCGGCGACCAGCCTCAGTACTTTATTCGTCATGGTTTCCTCCGATAGCGCGATAGAGGATCACGCTATCAGACGACTGTATCTCTCGGCCGATACGCTCGCCATGACGAGAATATGTCATTTTTAGTCCGGTCGCCGTTCGTGGGGGCGGCGCGGCGACGATCGCCGGCCTAGGGGGACGATAGGCGGCGTATGAATTCTATGCGGTTCCCGACGCCGCACTTGGCGTAGCCGTTGCGCATATGGTTCATGACCGTATGGATCGACAGCCCGAGGCCGTCGGCTATCTCCTTGGCCTGGAGCCCGCCGGCGAGGAGCCTCGCGACGTCGAGCTCGCGGGGGCTCAGCCCGTAGCGCGAGGCCGCGCCCTCGTCTAGGGGCGAGGCGGCGGCGCCCTCGTCCTCGAGCGCCCTCGATATCCTGGCCTTCAGGTAGCGCCTGGCGCGTTCCTCGCCGTCATGGGCGCTCGCGATCGCGGCCTCGATGCGTAGCCTCAGCGCGCGGGGCTCGCAGGGCTTCCGGACGAAGTTGACGCTTCCGGCCCCGTAGGCCCTCTCCTCGAGCGCCGGGTCGTCCAGGGAGGTCATCACGATCGCGGGGGTCCCGCCGAGCGGGAAGCGGCGGAAGGCCTCGCGGATGAATTCCAGGCCGTCCATGCCTGGTAGCCTGAAGTCCACCAGGAAGCCGGCGACGGCCGGGTCTCGGGCCAGGCCGGCTAGCGCCGACTCGGCGTCGGCGTAGCCCTCGCACGCGCTGCCGGGCTCGAGCTCCGCGACGAGGGCCCGCCGGAGCCGCTCGTCGTCCTCGACGATGACTATCCGGCCCGCGCCCTCGGCGCCCTTCATCGCGGTCGTGCCCGGGGCGTTCGCGCTCGCCTCGCCCGCGAGCCGGCCCTCGAGCACGAAGGCTATGGCGCTGCGGCATAAGGCCAGCTGCGTCCTCTCGGACGGGCTCAGGTCGTCGGCCCCGGCTAGCGAGCCGTCGAGTCCCTGGAGTAGTCCGCGTAGCTCGTTCACGAGGTCGATGATAGCCTCCCTTCGACGCAAGGCAGTTCAACGCGAGCCAAGGCCATGCCGTCTTTAGCTACGAAGCTGAAGCTGCCGCCCATCCTGGTGCAGAGCTCGGCACAGAGAGGCAGTCCCAGGCCCCTGATCGAGGCGCCGGACGCGTCGCTGGCCTCGAGGCTCGGCCGCCCCGGTACGGCGTTGCGCAGGTCGACCGATACGACCGATCCTTCCCGCCGGACGCTCACGGCTAGCGGCCCGGCGCCGTGCTCGACCGCGTTCGATAGCGCGTTCCCCAGTACTATCCCCAGTATGCGCCGATCCGCCAGGACCGACGGCCCGGGGTCGGGGCAGTCGAGCCCGCAGGCCATGCCCTTGTCGGCCATCGCCTGGCGGACCTCGGCGAGCGCGGACCGAAGCGCGGGTAGCACGGGCAGGGCCTCGACGGCGGGTTCCATGGAACCGTCGCGGGCCCGGGCCCACGCCAGGGCCGAGTCCAAGCCGGCCTCGAGCCTCGCCGCCTGTTCCTCGACGGCGCCGAGCCTGCTCCTCAGTCCGCCAGGGTCGAGGGACGGAAGCTCGAAGCGAAGGCTCGCGATCGAGCCGCGGAGCCTGGACGTCGCCGCCCTCGCGTCGTGAACCAGCGTCGACAGCAGCCTATCCCTGTCGCGGAGCGCGGCCTTGAGCCGTTCCTCTTCTTCCTTCCTGAATTCTAGCTCCAGGTCGAGCCTGAGCCTGGCTATCTCTCGCTCGCTCGCCTCATCTCGTATCCGTTTCTCGAGGGACAGGATTCGTCCGTACCAGGCCGCCGCGCGCCTATGGCGCCCGAGCGAGCCCAGGACCTCGACGAGGTCCTGGAGCGTTACCGACTCGAGCTCAGCGCAGCCTAGGTCCCTGGCCCCGTGGGCGGCCCTATATAGGTCGATGGCGGCGTCGCGCGGCTTGCCCTCGGCCGCGAGTACCGCCGCACGTTGCATGAGGGCCCGGTAGAGGCCGGCCTTGTCGCCCGCCCGCCCGAAGCCCGATACCGCGCGCTCGGCGAAGGGGGCGGCTTCTCCGGGCTTGCCGAGCCGCGCCAGGGTCCACGCCAGGTTGCCGGCTGCGAGGGCCGCCCCCGCCTCGTCCTCGGCGCGCCTATAGAGCCGCTCGGCCTCGCCGTAGTAGCCGGCGCTACGTTCCAGGTCGCCTGCGTCCTGGACGACTCCTCCGAGGTTGTTGGCGGTGGCGGCCAGGCCTTGGGCGTGGGATAGCTCCTCGTAGAGCGCGAGGGCCGCCTCGAAGCTCTCTATGGCACGGGAGAAGTCCTCCCGCTTCCAGGCGATGAGACCGAGGTTATTGTGGGCGTTGGCCAGTCCTAGCCGATCGCCGATGCGTTCGTAGGTCCGGAGCGCCTCGAGCTGCAGTTCGGTGGCGCGGGCGAAGTCGCATAGCTGCCAGCGCGCGAGGGCCGCGCCGCTCAGCGCGTCGGCCGTGGATTCGTCGTCGCCCGCGACACGGAAGGTCTCGGCCGCCGACAGGTACTCCCGCTCGGCGTCGCCGTAGTCGCCGATGTTACGATATATCTTGCCGAGCACGAAGGCCAGCTGGCCCCGGGCCTGGCGGTCCGCGCCGTCGCCCGTCTCGGCGGCGTACGCCAAGGCGTCCGAGCGCGCCTGAAGGAAGCGTCCTTGCCGAACGAGCGAGTCGATGGAACGTAGTTGTGGCGTCGCGTATTGCATGGATCGGCACCCCGGCCTTCGCAACAGTATATCACGCGAGGGGGAAACGCGGTTCATATCGCACGGCCTCCACCGTCGCACTCGCCGCGTACAGCTCCTCGTTGAGCGCGCGGACCGTCGCGGCGTCGTACTTGAGGACCTTGCGGTCGTAGGTATAGAAGCCGTTGCTCTCGATCTCGACGTCGGAGACCTGGGTGTAGACCGCGACGCGGAGGCCGCTACGGACGAGCGGTATGAGCTCGTCGCGGATCAGGCGCGCGTAGCCCTCCTGGAGCGCGGGGCCGTCGTCGTAGAAGCGGTAGCCGAAGCGCGCCTCGTCGTCCCACATGTGGCCGGGCACGGCGAGGTTGTAGCCGCCGTACTCGGAGACGAAGTACGGCCGCCGGTCGCGCCTCGGCGGTCGGCGCAGCTTGACCAGGTAGGTATGGCGGCTACGGAAGTCGCCGCCGCCCTGGTCGTGCCAGCCGGAGACGGCGTCGACGAGGCGGGTCGGGTCCCGGCGCCGTACGGCCCCGACGACGCGCTCAGACTCGAACTGGCCCCATGACTCGTTGAAGACGGTCCACATGACGACGGACGGGTGGGGTCGGAGCAGGTCGATCATTCCAGCCAGTTCGGATTCGAACTCCTCGCGCTTATCGGGGTCGGAGCGGCCCGCGAGCCTGAGCGCTCGGCCGGAGCGGTCGCCGAGGTGGATCCCGAATATCATCGGCAGGGCTACCTTGACGTTCCCGGCCGATCGGTTGACGCCCCCGGATACGGCGTCCTGGATGACGAGCGTGCCGAGGCGGTCGCAGTGCCAG
>Ga0116157_10004886_pt1 | contig 12435 bp, 14 predicted proteins | sample AD_UKC048_MetaG_FD_89882 | JGI IMG/M metagenome (GOLD analysis project Ga0116157, IMG submission 89882) | Active sludge microbial communities of municipal wastewater-treating anaerobic digesters from USA - AD_UKC048_MetaG | ecosystem: Engineered > Bioreactor > Anaerobic > Digestate | place: USA... | reverse complement strand
GGATCCGGAAAGCAGGATTTGAATTTGTAGGGAAGCTCTATACCGGCGCGGATGGTCTTGCGACCATTGAAGCTGGAGAAGCGGCATCATCGTTCCGGGAAGAACTGGAGTATATGGATATAAAATTATCCGGGGAAACGCCGGCTTCTTGCTGGAATTGTAATAGTCCCTACCTGAAGAACCCGGGCCCAGTATGTTGCTGCGCGGCAAGGGATCTGTTATGTATCGTGAACGGGGCAAAGCAGTTAATACATTAAAGCTGGATAAGAGGCATAAAAAACCCCGGCTTGTCAGCCAGGGTTAAAAAAACTACTTTATTCTGTTAATATACTTTTGTAGCGTAAAACCTGTTTTGTTTGAAATTGCCGGATCCTAATCCATTGTATAATGGGGTAGCGTCATTAAAAACCGGATCACCACAAGGGGTGGATTCAATGGCGAACAGATAATAGGTTTTGTTATTACCCGATGTGTTGTTGATCTGAAAGCGACCACTGTTCTGGACCACTGCATTAGCACCCATTTCGGCAGTAAATGAAGCCCCGCCAGGGACAGTTACATCTGCGGTGATATTGGTGATGGCGGCCGGCAATACATAGGAGATGCTGGTAGCGGTGGTGTTATCCTGCAGCCAGTAATTTATATAGAAATTGCATGCAATCAGTGTACCCGGAGTCTGTTGGCAATGGTTCACAATATACAACACTACTTCCCATTTACCGGGAGGCAGGGTAATGGATCCGAGATTAAAAGAGGCAGGCGCATCAGGGGCAATAATCTCCAGACCGCCAGTATATGTATTCAAGCTGCCACTTACAAATACTGCAGGCTGAGTGTCTGACAACCGCTGCCAGGCAGACCCACTGAAATAATAGACGCCGGGGGTTACAGCAGTTGCGCCCGAACCAGCCGTAGCGGTATTAAAGACCATCAGTCCTGCGGCAGGACTGGCGATAGTGCTGTTGTCATCAGTCCCGGTCAGCGTTACCCGTGGTTGCAGGAAACCTTTATTGGAAGACTCGATCTGTAATTTTGCGGAGGAGTGTACATTGGTGGTACCGATGCCTACCTGACCGAAGGAAAGTATGGGTGCAATTAGAAATGCGATAATTACTGAATGGCGGATCATGATGTTTGGTTTTAAAGTAAAAGAAATCGGATAGCGTTATTTTATAATTGAGCGAACACAGTTTTGCGATTTATTATTGAATAACCCAGCGTATCTGTTGGATGCCGTTACTGATCAGGTAGAGCCCGGCCTTTAATCCGTATGCATCCAGCTGCTGCAGACCGGCTGTGTATTTTTTCCGGGAGATCAGGGTGCCATTGGCCTGGTAAATACTGATCGTGGCCGGACTGGTCAGGAACAGGTTCACTGTTTGTTTATGAGCAGGATTGGGATAGAGCAACATGTTTTGGGATGCTGTAGCCACCAGTACGGTTACTATTTTGCTAAAGGAATAACTCCCCGTTTGGCTGACTTCCCGGATACGGTATTGGTTGATGCCGGCAGGGGGTTGTGCATGGAGAAACAGGTAATCATTAAGCGGGTTGCCTTTCGGATTTACGTTGCCCAGCGATTGCCATTGCCGCCCGTCGGTGCTGTGTTGTACTTCATAATAATGAACCCGGTCTTCACTCGCGGTTTTCCAAACCAATTCAGTGAATTGGTTTTTCAGGGAGGCCGAGATTTCCAGCCATGCTACCGGCAACGAATGGAGGGAACTGGCCAAGGTGATTTCCAGCGGCAGTATGGACACGGTTCCGGTTGTTAAGAAATTAAGGGTCGTATTCCGGCTGCTGGTAGCCACCGCCTGCCAGTTGGTATTGAAATAATTCAGCGCAAGTTCATTCTCATCTATACCATTAAGAATATCATCGGAATAATAAAACTGCAATACCCCTGAAAACGATGGGGCCGAAGGAGTGAAAAGAAAGGATTTTGATATAGCCGTATTAAGTGAGGTATTGGTGAGTGTGCTTTGTGAACTGATGCTGATGCCGCTCATGTCAAAAGTACTGCCGGGTGTGAAAGCAAGTCCATCTACAAAAAATGTTTCCCCCGTGGCGATGCTGACTGTTTCAGTGCCGCCAACAGTCAGCTGAGCGAAGACAGGCTTATAAGTAATAATAAAGCAAAATGCGGGTAAAAACCAGATAAACTTGGTTTTGATATTGGATTTAGACATCTCAGATGGTTTGTAATGCTAATGTATAATCCAAGCACCATCTTTGTAGTGACATACTGATAAGGGCTGTATGTATTTTTGTGATTTAAGCGTTTGTCCTTAACGCCAGGCGACACCTGCACTTAGTATGGTATCACTATTTAACCAGATATTAGCGGATTTGAAGAGAATAGGAGAATTTAGATGACATACCATTCAGTATCAGGAAGTCAAACGTTAGGCTTTTCTATTAGGGTAATGTAATAATTATGAGCTTATTGTCTCAAAAATCAAAGCGAATCTTTACAAATTAAGAAGAACGGATATGAACATGTCTCCAAAGAGTATATGTTGCCACAAACGTTTCTTTTATTCCTTGGATTTTACCAATGCGTCTGTCATAGGCCCGACCGGCTGACTTTGATCGAAATATCATTTCTGCCTGTATAGGCATATCTTTGTATACTTATGGGACAACATGGAAAAGCGGTAAGAAAATACCCTGCAGCCATTAGTAAATAATTCACTAACCTTAAATTTAATTGTATGTAAAAAAACTCTGAACCCAGGAAGAATAAGCCTACAAAAAAGAAAAGCGCAGCACAGAAGAAGGCGGATCCAAAGAAAAAAGCACGCTAATATCAAAGCGCAGAGAGCCAGATTAACAGCCGGGCTCCTTATATATAGTAACTCGTAATTAGTAATGAACATCACTTAACTATTGGAAACATTATCGTTGGGATATTAGCAGACAGGATATAGCAGGCTTTTAAGGTCAAAACCTGACAAACCGATTTACGAGGTCTTTTACAACCGGCTCGTTCGGTTGAAAGAACTTACTTCGTGATGTCGCCAATAACACTGGCCACAGCCTCCAGCAACTCCTTCTTCACTTTCTTTCCAGCGATTAAGTCTTCAAACCCCAGCACCGCTCTCCAGTTCCGTTCTTCGTCGGGTTCGAAGGTCACGATCGTTCCTTCAATTTCCACTTCCAGTTTTACGACATACCCGAACTGTACCACCTTCACGGGAAGCTCGATATCTTTCTCATCAAAAGAAACAGGTAGCATGAAATCTGGTTCCATCCCGCCAAGTTACCCATATAAACACGGATACCCCGTCCGGAAACCAGACAGAGTGCACCTGGAGAGAGTGGGTCAGTTACTACCCACCCTTATCCCTGAAAGATTTGATGATACTGGTTAAATTAGTCACGGCTACACCACCAGCGAGTAGCTTCATGGCCCAGTTTTGAAGTAAGCAGAGTGCTGTTATCAATGCTCCAATCGTGACCAGGAAATACAGGACCTTCACCCAGACGGGTTCATTGCTGCAATCAATAGTAATACCGGGAAACTTGAATTTCGTGTTCCCTTGTACTAGAGGTGGAACCGGCGTTGGAGCTAGTTTAGTTTTGTTTTTCATCTTTTTTCTCTTTTTATTTTTGTTCTTTCCCATTGTTTTAAGTTTTAGTTTATTTATTCTACCACGGGCGGGTTAAAAAAGTCAACCGGTTTTGGTATATATTTTTAAGTATTGAAAAGGTTTAAATTTTGTGTTGTTTATTATAAATATGTCCGGTTCGACCAAAACACCGGCTTTCGTCGATTTTTTTTGGAGCCAAGCATCCACATATTGCTCCGACTGGTATCCCCGATTTACACCCCCCTATATACCCAAGGGTGGTATCCCCGTTTCACCGGTTGGGTAATCAACCCATTCCCGGACATACCTCTCCGTGTTCAATAACTTCCCTGTTTTGAAACACCTGTCTTTTCTTGGTTTTTTACCGCCTTGAAGCTTTTAAAGCGGTCTTGCTGTCTCATAAAACCCCTTTGGGATGGGTTTTATCTGGTTAAGGGCTTAGTAGCTGACCCTTAATATATTATACAATATTTTTGGATAATTTCCAAATTAATCTCCCACGTTATTATCCCTTTCGGGGTCTTTTCCGTCTCGGCTTCATCTCCACCTTCACCCCCCAAACACTCCTCCCAACCCTTCCAGCTCTCCGCATACACGGTTACTGAGTTCCCCGGAATATACCCCGGTTTCTTCAGCTTCCCGATCCAGTCCAACCACTCATATTTCGTCTGTAGCCGCAGCTTCGCCACATACACCCGCGCCACCTTATACGGCAAATACCCCGGTAGCACCGAAGCATGAACCGCCTCGAAGAGCCCCACCTTCCCACGCAAAAAATCCACAAACGATAACCCTCGGTATTGACAGGTTTGTGCAATCGTCAGCATACTTAAATAATCCGTCAATCCTTTATCCGAGTATTGCCCGTTCACATTGCGCCGGTGCTGTACAAAACCCTTGATCGCCCGCTCCGCATTATGATTATTCCGATGAACCTTGGGTATGGAATCTGGGACAGCAGGAAATAGGAAATATTAAGTATGATTTGAGTAAGCTATGTGAGCTGGAGGGTGGGAGGGAAGTAGCTAACGAACTCTGGAAAGCGTATGTTCCCGAACATTCCATTAGTAAACCTGATTTTTAAATGTAAAAGTGAATACGATGAACGAAAACAATTTAGCCTATCTCGAAAAACAACTCACCAACCTTGACTTTTGTGATCACATGAATGCGGATATGAAAAAGCATATCGAAAGTGAAAGATCAGAGTTCAATCTGCAGCACACTTTTAATTATCGTGGCAAGGATATGCTGGCGGACCTGGCATTTAAAAGGGGAGAACAGAATGAAATGTATTTCTTCAATTCTTTCCGCGCCACAATGAAGGACGATCCGAATATGTCTCAATCTTTCCGGTTAAACAAAGGCAATTCAATTACCTCTAAAGAAGCTTTCAATCTGTTGCAAGGTCGTGCCGTATACAAGCATGGCCTGGAGAACAAGGAGGGGGAGAAGTACAACGCATGGGTGCAGCTCGACATAAAAGGTGACAAAGATTTGAACCAGAATTTCAAGATGGGGAGATTCCATGATAACAACGGCTACGACCTGACCAAAGCAATGAATGAGCTGATCTTAAAACCCATGTCGGTCGATGAGGATAATAAATTACACGCTTCGATATTGAAAGGAAATGTGCAATCCGTCACCTTCCTGAAAGATGGTAAAGAAGTGAAAGGATTTATCCAGGCCAATCCAAAAGACAAAAGCATTGACATTTACGATAACCACATGAAGCCGCTGTTGAAGGAAGCGAAAAAAGATTTCATCGATCATCATCCTGGCCAGAACAAAGAGCAAAAGCAGGAAGGTAAAACAACACCTCCCGCCGAAGAAGAGAATGGTGAACTTAAAAAAAACGCACACGTAAAAAAGGTAACGGAATAAAAGCATGAGCGATCATTTCAATATTGACACCAACACCCGCGCCGACACAATCGGCGGCACGATGACGGCCATTTTCCTGAACATTCTGCAAAATGACATCGTTCGTACCATCGGCTTTGCAGTCCTGGGCGCCACCGTCTCCTTTTTCGTCAGCCTTGGCTGGAAATGGCTAATCAACGAATTAAATAGGAAGAAGCGGAAAAACCGGCCTCCCGGGAACCAGCCAGTCTGATCCGGCCCTTTGGGTGTCAGCCAATCTGTAAAAGCAGGCTGGCTTTTTTACTTTATGCCATATATTGCGCATTTTCAACACTTTATTTTGTCATATCGAGAAAATTTCGTATATTAAGTATATGGCAACAGTTTATAGATTCGAACCGGGCCAGAGTTCGGTTTACAAGGTGCAGGAGGACAGCTCCTACACCAAAGTGGTGTTTGATGGGCCTGGAAAAGGCATTATTTCAAGGATTGACAGGGATAACGAGGAGATTGGCTACCTCCTTTGCTGCAGTTGTGACCCTAAAAGGGAGATTATGGAGGTGTCAGGTGACTTCTACCTGATATACCTGAACCAAGTCATGAAAGGCATGGCTAGGGCTTAAGCATTGTCCTTCAGAGGTAACTTTCCACGCCAATCTACACCATCTAGATTTTTTGAAAAGCACCCCACCGGGGCTGGCTTCGCATTGCCTGATCTGAACTCTATGCACATCCGGGGGATAACCCAGACCTGCTTTGTGGGATGGGTTTACTATTTTTAAAATCCCCCAAAAATCTAAAACTATGAATATTATTAGTTTTCAGGTAGCTGAGATATACGATGAAATTTCCAACGAAGGACTTGGGTACGAAAATGCCTTGAGCCTCATTCGTGGGAAGGCTGAATATTTTGACCCCAAGGACAGAATGCCCTTCTTATCCGAACTGGTCAATAAGTTTCAGAAAGATTATGATGAACATTTAGAAAAATGTAAGGCCGAGGATCCAAGAGAGTGCACAACCAGCCAATGGAACATCCCATTTCTTCATTTTTTGAACCAGGATATAAAGAGTCTCGAGCAGGAAATAGCGACCGCTGTTCCTGACGATTCGAATTTTTCAACAGAAGAACGTAAAAAGGCAAACGAACGGCTCGATGAAATAATGTCTGAACTTGAGAAATTAAAAGTTGGCCAGGAAGTGATTTGGACCGATATAATGGAAGAGCTTAATGAAATGAAGGATAGATTCTTCCTAAGCAAAAAGAATTGGCGTCAGCTCCTTACTGGTAAATTATCAGAGATGGTAATTGCAGGTGTGATAAGTGAAACTATTTCAAAAGGCATTGTAGATTCAATCAATCCAATAACCGAAAACCTGTTAGCCTAAATGATCAATACGCTAATCACCAATGAAAGGAAGAAAGAATTTGAGCTTCATATGCTGAGCAAATTCATTTCGCATGAAGAGCATGGCCTTCGGGTTAAAACAATTGACGAATGCGAAACCCCGGATTTTATCGTCCGGGAGCTTACAAAAGATATTTCTATTGAACTAACCCGCCTTATTTTACCAGACCTTATGCAGGAAGAAAGATTCCAGGATAAGTTGGTTAGCCTGGCATGGAAAAAATTCAAAGAAAAATATCCTGATAAATTACAAGTATTGGTCAATTTCTCAAACCAGGTTATTAAATGTTCCGCAAACGAAATTGATAAATATGTTGATCAGCTCATTGAAGTGGTTGAGCCCGTGTTTCTGGCTAATCGAAAATTTGAATTCCGGGTCTCATCGGTAGGTCGTGGAAGGCACATCAACAGGTTTATTGATTCCATTGCCATTTCTAATGACCTGGCGCTCGACAATTGGCAACCATTTGGAGCTTTTCTTGTCAAACCTGTTGATGCCGATTGGATCAAAAATATCATTAAGAGCAAAGAATCGAAAATTGCAAATTATCCGGATAAGTATGATGAAAACTGGTTGTTATTACTTGCCAACTTTGGGCATGAATCATCTACACATGAATTCGACTACCTTTTTTTGAAAGATTTTGAATCGGTTTTCGATCAGGTATACATTTTTAAATACATGGATAACACATATACGAGACTATTATGATAGCCGAAGATTTGAATATTGAGATTGACCCATATTGGGATGTCTTTGACATCACAGACTATGAGACATTTAAGAAGAAATTTCTTCATGAAATGTATTTCAAGCCTGAGGTGCATGGAGATGTTCAGGAAAGTTTTAGGGTAATTCAGCGTCTTCTTGAATTGGGATATTATGAACATCGATTTTTCGAAGTGGCGTATACCAAGGCCTTACTTACACTTGAAATGGCTTTTAAGCAACGGTATAGGGAATTAGAGTCAAAGGAATGGGACGGCGATTTGTGGCCTTTAATGGGTTGGCTGCACAAGCGAACCTACTTCGACGTTTATAATCGGCATTTCATGAAAAATATGTTGGATTTAAGGAATCATTTTGCTCATCCGGTGACCGGCAGTTTTGCTGGAGTAGGACAGTCAAATCTTATTCTTTATACCATGGATTTGATCAATGGTTTATATGAGGATAATCGGTTGACTGGTGAAAGGTTAGAAAAAGGCAAGCAGTTTTTCAGAAAGATAGAAAAGTTAGGGCCGGGCTACAAAGTAATTACTGAGAACGAAGTTCATTTTGCTTTTAATATTTGGCTGTCGTTTTATGACAATAAGTCCACTCCATCAAAAATCCATGTTTTTGTTCAGCCTGTGTATGAAATTCCAAACCCATACTTCGATGACAATAATCAGTTTCAGTTGTCACAAGTTTACAAGTGGCTGGCTTCAGATCTGACGATTGAGGAAGGGGCCATTAAATTACCAGATGAGACAGGGCGTGTAATGGAAATTAGGTCGATAGGATGCGAAATTGAAATGAATCAATTCTTGAAGTGGAAAAAGGGATATAATGATTTTGATGTTCAAACAGGTGATGTAGTTTTAAGATCTGGATATGCGACGGATACTTTTGTTCATTATCTGCGCGATTTTCATAAAAGATGAATCTAATTGGCTATGAATACAAAAACTCTCAACATTCTCGAACTTCCGGATAACCCTTTTGCAATGAGGGCAAAGCTATTTGCTTTTGATGCCGACGAACGGGCAGAACGGACCCTTAAGCAATTTGAAAATCATAGAAAAAAGGATAAAGTTTTGTATGCCTGCGATTTCATGGATCACGTTTTTATGGACTGCATAAAAGGACAGCTAAAGGAGCTTAAGAGAAATGCTACCTTTCCTGCACTTGAAGCGAATTATCAGTTTGATTTTGCAATAAAACATGCAATGACGGCTTCCTATAAAGCTTCGTTTGATGCTCTCAGGTCGACCCTTGAAATGGCAACGCTATCGGTTTATTTTGCTATGGAAAAGCATGTCGTTGATGAAATAGACTGGTTCACGCTCCCGCCTGAAGATATTGCGGCTGCATTTGAGAAGGATGCAAAATGGTTCAAATCGGAGGCTATTACGCCGTTTTATAGTAGAATGCTTAAGACATTGGCATCGCATCCAAGATTTGCCGATTTCGATACAAAACATCAATGGTTTGATAAACTAAAGGAATTTTATCATACCCTCTCCGACTATACGCATATCAAGGGATACAGGATGGGAACCCAGCACCTCAACAATGTCAACATACATATAAGATCGAGTTGTGCCGTCAACGTCAATCTGACTTCATTTGATCTATTTATCGATTTTTTAATAGAGATGGTAGGGCACATCGGTGTTATGTTTTCTTTGTATAATCCTGTTTTGCTGGCTGAGCTGCCCATTCTTGAGAAATTTGGAATGAATGAGCCTATTGGGTTTGTATACAACGGGCAATCTTCGATGGCTAATCAGATAATTCCGAATCTATATAAAGATTATTTCAAACAACTATTGCAGACAGATGAGGAAGTGATAGGTGTTACTAAATGGGTGAATTCAATGCCTGATCTGACCAATGAGGATCTTGACAGGCAGGCTGATCTACTAAATAGGATGTTGGAGGATTTTAATAAAATGAACGCGTAATTTAATGGGAAAGACTTATAGCTATCCGGTTGAATCATACGCTCAAATCACGAACCTCGATTCCAGCGTATTAAAACTGAACCCTGCTCTCCAGCCTTATGGTTTTCATTTTGTAAAATTCAGATTGGATGAGTTGGAAAAGAAACTTGGAAGTTTCTTTGGCCTCCCAGCCGATTTTAAGCCTTCTGCTATTAGTAAAATTCCAGTGAATGATTCGGACCAACCTCAGTCGGAAGATATAATTGGAATATCAAGTGAATTCTCTGAAATGCTTTTCCATACAATTCCAGGAGGGTTTGAACTATTGAAAAGCAAAGAAATGGTATTTCTGAAAAGGACAAAGGATGCTATACAAAATGTAGTCAATGGTGAATTCACGTTTGAGTCAATAAAGGATCCATTAAATTCTATTACTGAATTTGGTCGCGAATTAGTTTCTCATATCCGCCTTTTTAAGAAAGGAGATGTAATGGCCAGAACATTCTTTCAGGTTGATAGTGTTTCTAGAAAAGTAATTTCCAGATATAATCCTGCTTATATTTCGTCTGGTGGGATTAAGTTTATAGTTTCTGATAAAGAGGCATCAGACTTCGGGCTGATGTTTAAACCCCCATTAAAGTATGGTAAACTGTCTGAAGTCGCCTTGATCAATTTTTATTCATCGTATGGAGTAACTGAACCCAAGGCTAAGTTCCTGATGCTTATGACATGCCTGGAGGCCCTTTTCAATTTTAAAGGGGCTGAAATTACCCATACAATTTCGCGCCACCTCGCAATACTTTTGTCCCAAACTGTTGAGGAATTCCAGAATAACTATGTGAGGGTAAGAAAACTGTACTCCTTGCGTAGCAAGATAATTCATGGAGCAAATGTTTCTGGGAATATTTCAGATTCACTCGATGAATTGGAAGACTTTGTTCGAAGGGCGTTGAAGTCCTGTATCGGTTTAGACATTACCCATGATGTTTTTTTCGCAGAATTGAACAGACGCGGGTTTTAGAGTAGACCATAGTTATTTAAGGCTTTCCAAAGCCGCTCCTGCTCTTGCTGATCAATCCCGGAACCTCTGAATTGTTTGTTTCTGAATGCATAAAAGTGATTTGCAAAAGCTTCATCAAGCGCAAGATCAACAATCGATTCAACATACTCTTTCGGAATATTCTTAATCACATTTTCTTCGATAGAAGTTTTTACTTCAGCGTGTATGCGGTGGCTGAAATATTCCGTAAGTATACCGTAGTAGATTTTACGGGCTACAAATTTAACTTCCAGCTTGCCTTCGTCAAGTCCTTTGTAAAGGGCTTTACATGAGAAATTCATGATAGATGGAATAAAATCAACATACGAGCTGTGGGAGTCAAAATATATATGCTCGAACTTAACGGTACCATTCTCGTATTCGCCATTGGGATGTTCACCCCCAAAATCGATCAACCAGTCATTCATCGCCGAGAACATTTTGCTGATTAGCCAATGGTAATTGGTCGGATATTCACCGACTGGATCTTCCTCCAGTTGACTTAGGTTTGAGATCATTTCTTCAATCATTCCCCCAAATAAGGTGTGTATGTGAGAATGAGTTTTGACCTTGTTTGAAATTGCCGTATCATACATTAACCAAATGAATCGGATGTGATAATATAATGGAAGATCATACCCTTCTTCTCCCTTTGTATGAACGTGCTGATGTGGCTGTAGGTAAATGCTTTCTGACTTCCCTTTCTCTGACCGTATGATTCTTTTGGATTGGTCAGAGACTATATACAGCATACCGTTTTCCCTATTTTTGATCAGGTGGGTCACTATTACTGATTGCAAGAACGGATTATTTCCCAAAACCGTGGAAATTCCGTCATTCGCTTTTATTTCTATATAATAGGCAGATTTTGGATCCGCTAAAAATGGAGAGAAAGCAAGTTTGAATTCCTTATCATCCTCAAAGAAATCCCATAGATTATTAAAGTATGTTGGACGGAATTTACTGACCCCATTCAGGAAATCTGGATGTTGTACGATTTCTTTATAAAAGTCCCAGTCCTTTCTCAACAGATCTGGTGATGTGTACTTGGTGAATAATGAAAGAAACTGAGGAAACTGCATTTCAGTTAATGCGTTCCTGAAAAAACTGATGATATGCTCATTAATTCTTGCTTTCGGACGTAGAAACACCATTCTTACAATGACCCAAAGAAACAGTAAGTAAAAAAAGGCAAACGCAATATTAGCTGGATGAAAGCCATTGTGGATTGTGAGTTTCCAGAATAGAGGATATCTGTTCGCGATGGAAGGGAAAAGTATTAAAAATGGTATGACGCCTACAAGTACGATGAAAAAAGTGATATATTCTGCTTTATACAGTTTTAATTGTAATAGTGTTCTTTCTTCTTTAGGAAGAACCGTTACGATACCAATGAATATAGTAACAACTGTCAGCCAAGTATTTATGTCCATAGTGCTTAAACTTAATAGCTCACCTACAGTGAAATGACATCTTTAGGCTTCTTTATACTCAAATGCCTTTACAACTTTAAGCTGAAGATATACACTATCCTTTGTACTACGAGACCATAGAGCATAAAAAAAGCCCTCCTTCGCTTATAGCTATGGAGGGCGCTGTAGCCTCGCCTAGAATCGAACTAGGATCTACTTGTCCCGCTCGTGCGGGAGAGCTTCGTCCCGGACGTCCGGGATTATACTATCCATTGTACTACGAGAATAAAGCGCATAAAAAAGCCCCCCTTCGCATTAAGCTTCGGGGGGCGCTGTAGCCTCGTCAGGGCTAAATAATTTATTGAGAATCAATTAATATAAGAAAACCGTAAACGAATCCGTAAACTGGTGTTTTGTGTTAAATCAGCAATTTAAAATACTATAGATCAAAAATACAATTTAAAGAG
>Ga0116157_10004870_pt1 | contig 12451 bp, 10 predicted proteins | sample AD_UKC048_MetaG_FD_89882 | JGI IMG/M metagenome (GOLD analysis project Ga0116157, IMG submission 89882) | Active sludge microbial communities of municipal wastewater-treating anaerobic digesters from USA - AD_UKC048_MetaG | ecosystem: Engineered > Bioreactor > Anaerobic > Digestate | place: USA... | reverse complement strand
AGTTTCACGACAACAGGAGTCCGGTGGTTATTTCTTCTTCAACACAGGCGACACTTGATAATCCATACGGCAAAAGCAAGCTTGCCGGGGAAAAACTCATAAAAGACTACGGAAAAGAAACCGGCTCAAAAGTTCTCATTTACCGTTTTCCGAATGTTTTCGGCAAATGGTGCAGACCAAATTACAACAGTGCAGTTGCAACTTTCTGTCACAACATGGCAAACAATCTTCCGATAAAGATAAATGATCCTGAATATTTGATGACTCTTGTTTATATTGATGATGTTGTTGAGGAACTGATAAAAGGCCTTTCAGGAAAAGAAAACAGAACCGGGGAACTTTGTGAAGTTCCTGTTGTTCACAAGATAAAACTTGGTAAAATTGTGGAACTGCTTGAATCTTTTAAGGAATCAAGAAACAACATTTCAATTCCCGATATGTCAGACCCTTTCACCAAAAAACTTTTCAGCACATATTTGAGCTATCTCCCTGAAAACAATTTCAGATATCCGCTGAAAATGAATGTGGATGAAAGGGGATCATTCACTGAATTTTTCAGGACTCCTGAGAGAGGACAAGTATCTGTAAACATTTCAAAACCCGGAATTACAAAAGGGAATCACTGGCATCACACAAAGTTTGAGAAATTTGTTGTAGTGGGTGGCAGAGGAGTTATCCGTTTGAGAAAGATCGGCGAAGAAAAAGTGCTTGAATATTTTGTAAGCGGCGAAAAAATGGAAGTGATCGATGTCCCTGTTGGATATACGCATAACATTGAAAATCTTGGAGAAAATGATCTTATAACTATAATCTGGGTGAATGAGCCGTTCAATAAGGAAAAACCTGATACCTTTTTTGAGGAGGTTTGAAGATAAATGGATAACTCCCTCAAACACTCCGCCGAAGGATTTGGCTTGCAGGCAGATCCCTCTTTCAAAAAGAGGGAAGAAGAACTTAAAAAACTAATCACAAACGGTGAAAGCGAAACTGTTGAGTTTAAGAGTGCTGCCAAAGGTGTGCCACAATCAATGTTTGAGACCATCTGTGCGTTTTTAAACAGAAACGGAGGAATTATTCTTCTTGGAGTTAATGATGATAAAGAGGTAACTGGTATAAATCCTGAAAAAGCCGAAACTTTTTGTAAAGAGATCGTTAATCTTTCAAACAATCCGCAGAAACTGTTCCCGTCTTTTCTTTTAAAAGCTGAAGTTATTGAATTTGACGGCAAAATAATAATATATGTCTATGTTCCTCAATCTTCACAAGTTCATAAATGCAATGGAAAAGTCTATGACAGAAGTGCCGATGGTGATTTTGTGGTTATCTCGGACGAAATGATTAAAAACATGTATATTCGGAAAAGTTCTTTTTATTCTGAGACAACTATATATCCTTATCTTATTGAAGATTATTTTGTTCCCGGAATTGTAAAAAAAACGAGGGAACTGATAAAAAGAAACCGCCCGAATCATCCATGGAATGAATTGTCAGATAAAGATTTTTTTGTTTCATCCGGCTTATACAGAAAAGATATTTCAAGCGGAAAGGAGGGGTTCACGCTTGCAGCTCTGCTTCTTTTTGGAAAAGAGGAATATATCATAAGTGCCATTCCTCACTATAAAACAGATGCCATTGTAAGAAAAGTTGATCTCAACAGATATGATGACAGAATAACTCTTAGGTGCAATCTGATTGAATCACTTGATAAGCTTATGGATTTCATAGAAAAACATCTTCCTGATAAGTTTTATCTTGAAGGGATCACCAGAATCTCGTTGAGAGATATTATATTTAGGGAAATAATCGTTAATTTTCTTATTCACAGAGAATTCACAAACGGTTATCCAGCCACTCTTATAATAAAATCAGATCATATTGAAACAAAAAATGCCAATAAGCCACATAATTACGGAAAACTTATTCCAGGTAATTTCGAACCATTCCCGAAAAACCCTAACATTTCGAAAATATTTACTCAAATGGGACATTCAGAAGAACTGGGGACCGGAATCAGAAATGTTTACGACTACATTGAACAGTATTCCGGCAGCACAAATGTAGATTTTTCTGAAAAAGATGTGTTCATCGTTAAAGTGCCGTTAAACGATGGCACATTGGATGGCACATTGGATGATGCCGCCCAAAAGACCGCCCAAAAGACTGTGGAAAAGACTGTGGAAAAGACTGTGGAAAAGACTGTGGAAAAGATACTGGATATTATTAAAAAGAAACCTGAAATAACACAAGACCAAATTGCAGAAATTGTTGGCATTTCCAGAAGAGGTATTGAGTGGAATTTAAAAAAACTCAAAGAAAGTGGCATTCTTAAAAGAGTTGGCGGAAGAAAAACCGGACACTGGGAGATAATTGAAAATAAAGAGGAAAAATAAATGAAAAAACTAAAACTTATGACAATTGTGGGGACAAGGCCTGAGATAATAAAACTGTCTGAAATAATTAAGAAATGTGACAAATATTTTGATCACATTCTTGTTCACACAGGTCAGAATCACGACTACACATTAAATCAGATATTCTTTGAAGAACTTGAGTTGCGTAACCCTGACATTTATCTTGGAGTTGTGGGAGAAAATCTTGGAATAACGATGGGAAATGTTCTTGCAAAAAGTTATGAAGTGATGGAAAAAGAAAAACCGGATGCACTTCTTGTTTTAGGTGACACGAATTCATGTCTATCTGTCATATCGGCTAAAAGGCTTAAGATCCCGATTTTCCACATGGAAGCAGGGAACAGATGTTTTGATGAAAATCTTCCCGAAGAGATAAACAGGCGAATTGTTGACCACACAAGTGATGTGAATCTCTGCTACACGGAACACGCAAGAAGATATCTCAATTTTGAAGGAATTCCCAAAGAGAGAACTTTTGTTGTCGGCTCCCCGATGGCGGAAATTCTTAATAAAAACAGCGAAAAAATCACAAAAAGTGAAGTTCTCAAAACTCTTAGATTAGAAAAAGGAAAATATATTCTCCTTTCAGCTCACAGAGAAGAGAACATTGATAATGAAAAAAACTTTTTTGAACTGATGAATGCAATAAATTCACTGGCGGAAAACTATAAAATGCCTGTAATTTATTCAACGCATCCAAGAAGCAGAAAATTTATTGAACAAAGAAATTTTAAATTCAATGATCTTGTGAAAAATCTGCAACCATTTGGATTTGCTGATTATAATCATCTTCAGCTTAATGCGTTCTGTGTCGTTTCAGACAGCGGAACTCTTGCAGAAGAGGCATCTTATTTCAAATTTCCGGCAGTTTCAATCAGGACAAGCACAGAAAGACCTGAGGCAATTGACAAAGGAAATTTCATAATCGGCGGAATAACAAAAGAACAGGTTCTTCAGGCAGTCAATCTGGCAGTTGAGATGAATTCAAACAACGACCTTGGAACAGATGTGCCTGATTACACAGATGAATTTGCAAGCACAAAAGTTGTAAAGATCATTCAGAGTTACACCGGGATTGTCAACAGGGTTGTTTGGAGAAAATCGTAGATCTTTATTCTTTGCAATATATTTTTTCTTTTTCTTTTTCGTCCGGATAGCTTATCAATACCGCCTTGTACTTTCCTTTAAAAACAAATAAACTTCCAGCTCCAACCCCGATTATTCCATGTTGAGAAATAACCTCTGCAATATCATCAGTTGTTCCTGCACCACCTATAACGGTCATGGGAACATTGACCGTTTCTTTGATCTTGGCAATTAAATTAAGATCATAGCCTTTCATCATACCGTCATTATCAATGGAATTGATCACAATTTCTCCGACACCGAGCTTTTCAAGCTGTAAAACAAAACTTAACAGATTCAATCTGCTTTTTTTCATTCCATTGTGAGTATATATCTCATATCCGCCCAGCATTTTCTTTTTCACATCAAGCACTGCTACGACACTTTGATTTCCAACCCTGGTTGCAATTTCAGAGACGAGTCTGGGTCTTTCAATTATTGCAGAACTTATGGCGATTTTCTCAACTCCGAGGTTAAATATTCTCTGCGCCTGGACAGCAGTTTTTATACCGCCGCCATAGCAGAGCGGCATTCTGCATTCTGCGGCAAGATTTTCAATCATTTTGTAGTCCGGTTCTATGTTTTGAACTGTTGCATCGATATCAAGAACTATCAGCTCGTCAACTTCTTTTTCATTGAATATTTTTACAGCATTAAGCGGATCTCCCACATATTTGCCATCTTTGAATTTTACAGTTTTTACAAGTCCTTTGTTTCTTACAAGAAGACACGGGATTATTCTTGGATAAAGCATTTACAATTCTCCGAAATTCTTGAGAATCTGAATTCCATTGCTATGACTTTTTTCAGGATGACACTGGATGCCATAAATGTTTCCTGAATTAATTACACAGGCGAATGCTTCACCATACTCCGCTTTTGCGATGACATCTTGCGGGTTGTTACACTCAAAATAGTAAGAATGTAAAAAATAAAATCTCGGATTTCCATGGAGATCTTTTAACAGTCTGTTGTCAGAATCAATCAGCACATTGTTCCATCCCATGTGAGGAAGAGGCTCTTTACTTCTGAGTTTTGACCTGTCAAACTTTTTCACAACACCATCAATCCATCCAAGCCCTTTCTCTACACCTTCTTCGCTTGATTTTGCAAGCATTTGCATTCCAACACAAATCCCGATGACCGGAATATGATCATCAAGCACCATTTTATCAAGAGTATCTCTCATGCCGGAATCGTTCAAACTCTTCATTGCATGATCAAAAGCACCCACTCCAGGAATTATTATTTTATCAGTTCCGGCAAGATCATGGAAATCGGAAATAATTTTATAAGAAACATTCAAGCTCTTGTATATATTGGCAAATGCCTTAATATTGCCTAACCCGTAATCAATAATTGAAATCATCTTCTTACAGCCCTCTCAAGACCTGCAGCTTTCATAATTCTTGCTCCGAGAACAAAAAACCACTCACTATTTTTGTAATCTCTAAAAGTTTTATTCGGTGCATTGAAATATGAGCGAAGTTCATCAACAGATATATTCAGCTTTTTAGCAATATATTCAAACTCTTCTGCAATCTTTTCAGGATTATATGCCGGTTTTTCCACAATGCTCAGGGCTTCATTCCTGCTAATTTGTCCGGTAAGGATCAAACTGGAAAGTTGAATTCTTCTCATATCAATACCGAATTTTTCCGGCAGCCAGTACCCCTCAAAGAATTTGGTAAATCTGGATTCAAAATGTTTTTGAGGATATTCTCTCCAATCATAATTATCAGCAAGTATCCTGACAACATCCTTTTTAATATAAGGCACATAGTTAAGAGGTTTGATATTCTGGATTCCTTTAAGATATTTCAAATACAATTTATGTTTCAGGACTGAGACAAAAGGATATGTTTTAAGCGGAATTGTTCCAAACTTCCCATGAATATCTTTAATGAATTTGATATCTGTTCCGTAATAGAGCCATTCCCTTGGAGGCATAACACATTCAGTTGAGAAATTTCCACCATTGAGAATGTATTTAATTTTATATTTTTCCGCAAACTTATCAACCATTGCAATAAATGCATGATCTTGAGGAATATCTAGCTCCCTGATGCCGGATTTGAAGAAAGCAAGTTGAAAATCTTTTATTTCTTCCCAGTTAATAACTTCCGTGTAGAGATCCACCTTAAGTTTTTCAACCATACACTCAATGTTTTTCACTGCTAATTCAGAGTTCCATCCTGCATCTACATGAAAAACCAGTGGCTTAAGACCCCATTCATTAACAGCCATATGAAGCATATATGAGCTGTCCATTCCTCCGCTCATTCCGAGCAGACAGTCAAAATCTCTTTTTCTTCCATCTATTTTTATCTTCTCAACAATTTTTTCGAGTTCTTTTCTTCCATTTGAATCCGGGTGCCAATTAGGTTTGACATACTTGTTGAAGTCACTGCAATGGTGGCACACACCTTTTTCGTCGAATGTAATTGAGGGGTCAGAAGTATCCATAATACATTCAGTACAGATTTGATAATTTCTTGTCATTTTATTCCCTTTTTCTAAGATATCTTATTTGTTATCTTCTCATACATATTAACATACTTTTTTATTAATATCTTTATGGAAAACTCCAAAGCATACTTCACAGCATTTTCTTTCATTTCATTCTTTTCTACTTCTTTTAAACTAAAATATTTTTCCAAACTATTTTTAATTGCTGTCGGATCGTGTTCCACCCAGTATCCACATTTATTTTCTATAAGTCCACGCCAAGGGGTTCCTTTTGAAGCAATAACGGGCAATTTCTGAGCAAGAGCCTCGACAGCAACCATTCCAAAATTCTCTTTAATTGAAGGGAAAACAAAAACTTCAGCGTTTCTGTATAATCTTCTTTTTTCTTCACCCTCAACTCTCTTATTTCCAAAAACAACCCTATTTTCAATTCTCAATTCAGTAACCAGTTTTTTCAACTCACCTACATAATCCGGATACTCTAAAACTCCACCTGCAACATAAAGCTTAATCTCTTCGTCAATATTTGCCATTGAAAATGCTTTTATAAGAGATTCAATATTTTTTTCTCTGGAAAGTTTTCCAAGTGATAAAATATATTTCCCAAAATCCTCTGTCTTTTTATTATCTTCATTATTATAGAAAATCTCATCATCAACCATATTGGGAATGCTTATCCAAGGTTTATCTTTAAATTCCGGAAATCTATTTTTAAAGAAACTGCTTAACCAAACACCTTCATCATTAGAAGTAACATGAAAAAGTTCTACTGAAGAAATAAGTTTTTTAACCCAGGGAACTTTAAAAAAGATCTCCTTCTTTATTTTTTTTGTATCTAATGCAAAATCAGCAAACTCTCCTCTTGGAGACAATATGCATTTAATTCCATTCTTTCTTGCAATTTCAGCAGAAAAAAGTGCAACTGGATCAAAAAATGAAGAAAGATGAATGATGTCAGGGGAAAATTCCTTTATATGCCTTGACAAGTTTTTAGGCATAACTGAAAATGGGGCCAATACTTTAGTAAATTTGGTTGAAAAAGATGGGCTGCTGTAAATTACATTCATTCCATCAATATTCACTATTTTGTCTAAATTAACACTATGATTTCTGTTTAATCCCATATTTGTTGTAACAACATAAACAGATATGCCTTCAGAAACCAAACCTTTTGCAATGTTATAAACTGAATTACACGGACCACCTACCTGAGCAGGATAAAAAGCACTAATTGGAAACAAAATCTTCATAAAAAAACCCGTTTTTTTTCTTAATTAACAGCCCCTATTATTTTAGCAGGATTTCCTGCAACAACAGCATTTTCGGGCACATCTTTTGTAACAACAGATCCTGTTCCAATTACTGCGTTCTTGCCAATAAAATTAACATTGTGCAAAATTTCAACCCCTGACCCAACAAAAACATTTTCTTCAATCGTCAAAGATTTCCCAACAGGAATATTTTTATAGTCATAGCCATGATCGTGCGTAGAAATTGATATAAAATGAGCCAAATGAACATCTTTGCAAATTTTTACGTCTCCTGTGAAGTCAATTCTGCAATTATTTCCTACAGACACTCCGTCTTCAACAACTAATTCTCCTTCATTTTCCAATTCATTAAATAGAAATAGGTTCTTCCCTAAAACTACATTGTTTCCAATTTTAATTCTTTTAGGATACCTGTATTGGAATCCGCTTTCTATTGAAACATTTTTTCCGCATTCTGCCAAATTGCGCTTAACAAAAAATGTTGTGATTTTATCACTCAATCTGCTTAAAGCACTTTTTGTGATCAATATTGCTGCGTGAGGCAATCCCAAAATTTTTCCATTCCAGAATTTATCAAGCATTATATTCTCCTTTCTAATAGCATGTTAATCTGCTCAGCATGAGACGGACGAGAAGGATCAATAATCTTTTCTGCCGTTATTGTTCCATTCTTTGCAAGTTCGCCCATCCGTTCATAATTATTCATGGCATAAACCAGCTTTTCCACAATACTTTCAACTGATTTGGGTTCAATTCTCAAAGCATTAACATTTTCTTCCATAAAACCGGGAATGCCACCAACAAAAGTTGTAATAACTGGAGTTCCAAAGATCATCGACTCACACAGCGTTCTTGCAAAACCTTCGTGGTATGTCGGTAAAACATAAAAATCTGCATCAATATAGAAATTCTTAATTAATTCTTTCTCCTTTATCATTCCATGAAAATAAACAATATCATTTAACCCCAGGTTTGCTGTTTTTTCTTTAAGAAATTCAACAGGATCTCCTGCGCCTACTAAATTAAGAGTTATGTTGTAGCTTTGATTTCTTAAAATTTTAATGGCTTCCAGCAATTCAACCAGTCCTTTATCCAAATCAATTCTTCCAAGATAAAGAAATGAATATTTATCTTTTCTTTCATAATTTCTATTTCTTATAATATCATTTATTTCAAATTGAATTGTCGGCTTTTTGTCAATTCCTTTTCCGCCTGCATCATTCACCATTTTTGAAAATACCGGTGACACGCAAAAGACTGCTTTTGCATGTTTGTATAAAAACTTCGATGTCTTCGATTCTATTCCTTCACTACCTCTAAGATATAACCCATATTCCTTTCCCAGAAGTTTTGCAATCAAGCCAAGCCATTTGAAATTATTAGGAAAATAAATATAAACAAAGTCGTTGTGCAATATCCGCCAAATCCCGATCAAATAACAATATAAATAATTTAATATTTTTGGCTTAAATGTTTTTATTGCTGTGGCTTTAATTCCATGTTCAAGAACATTAAAAGTGGCTACTGTTTTTTTATCAGTGACTGTTTTCCTTTGCAATATCTCGACCTCATGTCCTGATTTTTTTAAATATTCTAATACTTCTCCGTCAGCTTTAAAAATATAAAGTCCATTATTCTGTGAAATAAGGCCGGAATTGTTAATGATTAGAATTTTCATAATCCACCAAGATAATAAACTCCAAAAATTTGCAAAAAGATAAAAGACAAAACTGTTAAAAACATAAACTGCTTTTTTTCTTTTAATGTCAGAACTCTATAAACTATAAAAAACAAAATATAAAACATTACATAATATCCCATCAACCTTCTTTGTGCAATTACTGTTGCCTGAAGATAAAAGAAAATTAACCCGACAAAAAGATTGTAAACAAGCGGCTTTGAAAAATATTCATAAGTTCTTTTTCTAACATCTTTAAAAACAAGCCAGATAAAAATATGAAAAAGAACAATCCAGTGAAACATTGCAGATATTGATTGTGGAAATTTCATTATATTATATGCTTCAGCCCTGAATTCTCTTATTTTGGGGCTCCATCCTGACCAGAAAGGCAATGGAAGAACAAAGTTATAAATGATTGCAAAAAGATCGCCGGCAACAGGAATTGAACTTAAATTACCGATCACACCCTCACCTTTATCTGTTTCAATATAATTCTCCGCATTTCTTTCATACACAGATTCAACCTCTTCCTGTTTTTCGTTTCCAAAAACCATTAACCCGATAAAAACTAAAACAGAAACAAACAGAACAAACACCTTTTTTCTTGAAAACTGCAGTGAAAGAAACAAGTATAACGGAATTAAGATGAATATAAAAATTCCTGACTCCACTCTGAAAGTAGTTGTCAAAAAAGATATTAGAAAAATTCCAGAAAGGGTTAAAAATGAAAACTCTTTCTTAAAAGTTAAATATATCGCAAATAAATATAAAAGAGCAATGTGTGAATCTCTTAAGATAAGTGAAGAATAAAAAAACAAAATAGAACAGATTGAGATAATTAAGGAGTTTCCATAACTTTCCTTTTCATCAAATCCGTTTTTCTTAAATAATTTAAATATGACGATTCCAATGAAAGGGGAAAAGAACAGTGTTGAAAGTTGAAGAGTTAAATGAAAATCTGTTTCAAAAACTTCAGCAAGTTTTCCAAAGAATATCAAAACTGAGTAATATCCCGGCATTTGTCTGGCGAGAAATCTATATTCACTCCAAATATCAAAAATTGTGTCAAAAAAATCACCGCTTTTCAGGTAGTATTCTGTCATTGGAATGAACACATTCATTGAATCAATGACAAGTAAGTGATCATAATTATGGTAATCCATATAAACTTTGCACATCAATGCATAAATCATTCCGGCAATAAAAAGAAGATGGTAAATTTTTATAGCCAATCTTCTTTCTTCAGATCTGAATGCCAGTGCAACAACTCCGATTCCGGACAAAAGAAAAGTCAGATACAAAAATGATGTTGAGATGTTGGCAATCTCAGCAAGAAGAACAAACCCTATTATTGAAAAGAATATAGTTATCATTTTTCTAAAATACAATTGAAATTAACATTTTAATTCAATTTTCCCCAATAAAATCATTTAAAATTAATTCTTCAGGATAAAAATGTCCAGGATGAAACTCTAATTTTTTATCCCAAAATCCAGCAGCATTAAATATCGCTGAACTTACAAAACCGTATGAAATTTCTACAATCAAATAACCTCTTTCTTTATCTCGAACATAATCAAAACACACACTCTGCATATTTAGTTCTTTTGCAATATCAATTGAATATTTAACCAAATCAATTGGAACGGGGGTTTCATAGTCAATTTTACCACTGCCACTCGCTCTAAAATCATTTTCTCTAACTCCTCTATAAAACCCCCAAGCTCTATTATTGATAACAGATATTCTCAAATCATTGTCGTTTTCTGAAATAAATTCCTGAAAACATACATACCCTTTTTCATTGTTGAATCTATTACTTTTTTCCATGTTTTCTTTAATCTTATTTGGCATGTTTATTATCTTTTTAAAAACACTTTTTAATCCATTTCGCTTTATTGTCTGTGATATTTTATTACTAATATCATTTAATAAATATGAAGGATTGGGTTGCTTCCCTGATCCAAACATTGTATTTGTATATTTTTTTGCTTCTTTAAAATCTTTTAACAAAACAACATTTGATGATCCTGCGCCCTTTCTTAATTTTCCAACTAAAGGAAAATTATCATATCTTCCTAGCCATTCTATTGCCTTTTTTTTGTTAAAAAATGTCCAAGTCGGAACGATACTTGCCCCTATACTCTCAAGCAAGTATTTTTCGGCAACCTTATCATCAAAATGCCAACTTGTGTCAAAATTTGGAAAAACCTTTATTCCCATTTTTTTTTCTGCAGAAAATAAAACACTTCTTGCAACAATAAAATCTTCAGGATATGAAAGACTAAAAGCCCACATCAAATGAGTTACATTTAATTCTTTCAACTCTTTAATTATTGTCGGAGAATAACAATCTAACACAACATGTGGAATGTTTTTTTCTTCACATATTCTAATCCATGACCTATTCCATCCTTTACCCGGATGTATTGCAATTTTCATCTTAAATTTTCTCCTAATAAATACATAACTGATTATTTAAATGCTTCTCTTCTCGTTTCCTTGTCTTTATATACTTTGAGAACTATTAAAAAACATAAAATCCCTCTTGACATTGTTATTGTCAAAGCTGCTCCAATATAATCAAAGTAATATATCAAAGGCACAGCAGACAAGAACCCGATTATTGAACTCACAAAAGTTGCATTTCTTAAATCTTTTTCCCTGTTTTTAATTATTAAAAAGTTCGTACCATAAACAAAAATAATTGAAGTAAACAGAACAGAAAAGGAAGATATCCGTAACACTAATATTGAATCAAAGAACTCAGGAGTAAAAAAAACATTTATTATAAAAGGAGAAAAAAAGAAAAGAACAACAGTCATCAAAAAAGCAGAAAAAACGCTTGTTTTTGCATAAAAAGAATGTTTGTCAATCCTCCTGGATAAAAATGGAAAAAAAGCTCTTGATATTACAATTGTAAGTGCATTGGATGTTTCAGAAAATTTTGTACCGGCGTTTAATATTCCAGTAGAGACCGAACCGCCAAAAAAACCTAATAAAAGAACCGAGAAACTGTTATAAAGATTAGGCATAAGGTTGTTTATAAAAACATCGGTGCTGCTTTTTATTGTTTTAAATATAATGCTGATTTTGGGCTTATTCAATCTAATTCCCCACATTATAAAAATTATATATAAAGAAATAAAACCAGAAAAAATAAAACCAGAAGCCGCAATCAAAGGTTGAAAAACAAAATCAGACTTCTTGTTTATAAAAATAAAGATTGATAATGTGAATACTGTTTTTGCCAACAAACTTAAAATAGTAATATATTTCATTTTTTCAAGTCCTTGAAAAAACCATTCTGAAAACATTATTTTCCCTGGTATTAAAAAAAATGTAAATAATAAAAGCATTGCGTTCTCTTTAAACTTAGGAACTGAAAAAATCAATATTAATAAAAACAAAAACGACACTGTCATTAAAAAACATCTTGCCCAAAAAACATTTGAAAATATTTCAGAAACCTTGTTTTTATCTTTTCTGTGTCT
>Ga0116157_10004867_pt1 | contig 12460 bp, 13 predicted proteins | sample AD_UKC048_MetaG_FD_89882 | JGI IMG/M metagenome (GOLD analysis project Ga0116157, IMG submission 89882) | Active sludge microbial communities of municipal wastewater-treating anaerobic digesters from USA - AD_UKC048_MetaG | ecosystem: Engineered > Bioreactor > Anaerobic > Digestate | place: USA... | reverse complement strand
GGGACTTCCGGCGTTGACGCCAACGACCACGCGAAAAGGGATCGTAATGAAAGACGTAGCCGTCGTCAGCTATTGCCGCACAGGCATCGCCAAGGCCTTCCGTGGCGCGCTCAACCAGACACACGGCATTCCGCTTGCGGCGCATGTGTTGAAGGAAGCGGTCTCGCGGGCGAAGATCGAAAGCGGCGAGGTGGAAGACGTTGTCCTCGGCTGCGGCCTGCCGCAGGGCGCGACCGGCCACAATATTGGTCGCACCGCCTCGCTTGAAGCCGGCTTCGATGTGCCGGGCGTGACGGTCAACCGCTATTGCGGCTCAGGCCTCACAGCCGCCTCGATGATCGCCAGCCGCATCGCCACGGGCGAGATTGCATGCGGCATCGCTGGCGGCGTCGAGAGCATCAGCCTCGTGCAGATCGGCATCGCGGTTGACGGCTTCTTCTATCCGCCGCTGCAGGCGAAGATGCCCTCCGTCTGGTGGACGATGAATGAGACCGCCGACTTCGTCGCGAAGAAATACGGCATTAGTCGCGACGCACTCGATGCTTATGTGGTGAAAAGCCAGCAGCGCGTTGAGGTCGCGCGTGCGGCGGGCAAGTTCGCTGACGAGATCACGCCGTTCACCACCACGATGAAAGTCACTGATCGCGCGACAGGGCAGACGAGCGAACAGCAGGTAACGCTCGACCATGATGAAGGTCCGCGTGCCGACACGACGATCGAAGGTCTCGCCAAGCTCAAGCCCGTCTATGAGGGCGGCACGACGACGGCTGGCAATGCCTCGCAGCTTTCAGACGGCGCCGGCGCTGTCGTGATGATGGATGCCGATTTAGCTGCAAAGCGCGGCCTGCCGATCATCGGCCTGTTCCGCGGGATGCAACTCGCCTCCGTCGCGCCGGAGGAGATGAGCATCGCCATCACCCCGGCAATTCGTAAGCTGATGAAGCAGCACGCGCTCTCCAACGCCGATATCGACTTGTGGGAGCTGCACGAGGCCTACGCCGTCACCACGCTTTACAATCAGGCGCAGCTCGATACGCCGTGGGAGACGACCAATGTGAATGGCGGGGCGATTGCGCTGGGCCATCCCTATGGCATGTCAGGCATCCGCTATCTCGGCTCGACGCTGCTGGAACTCGGCCGTCGGGGCAAAAAAAAGGCTCTGGTCGGCGTTTGTACGGCCGGTGGAATGGCCACGGCGGCTTATCTCGAGCGCACATAGGTTCGCAAAGCCCTGACCGGGTTGTGTTCCGGCCCGTTTTTCGCCATTGCTGCCCCCGAAAGCGAGGCATCTATGGCTATTCACCACCACGAGGGGGATCTTCCGGCGAACGTTACGTTCACGGGTTCCGTTGCCATCGACACCGAGACGATGGGACTCAATCCTTTCCGCGACGCCCTGTGCGTGGTGCAGCTGTCAGACGGGAAGGGCGATGCGCACGTCGTTCGCCTCAATCGTCCGGACTATAACTGTCCGAACCTCAAGGCGCTGGTGTCCAATCCGCGCGTGCTCAAGATCTTCCACTTCGCGCGCTTCGATCTCGGCATGATCCAGCAATGGCTCGGCGCGCCGTGCTTCCCCGTCTATTGCACCAAGATCGCCTCGCGCCTCGCCCGTACCTACACGGATCGCCACGGCCTCAAGGATCTGTCGCGCGAGCTTCTGAACATCGACATGTCGAAAGCTCAGCAATCGTCCGACTGGGGCGCCGAGAAGCTCTCCGACGCGCAGCTGGCCTATGCCGCCTCCGACGTGACCCACCTGCATGAGCTGAAGGCCAAGCTGGACGTCATGCTGGCCCGCGAAGGCCGTACCGAGCTGGCGCAGGCCTGCTTCGACTTCCTGCCGGTCCGGGCGGCTCTCGACCTGTCCGGCTGGGCCGAGCAAGACATTTTTGCACACAGCTAGGAAATTCCGCCTCTTTTGGGCCCTGTGACTGAAGTCAGAAGGTTTCCCAGACAAGGTTCCCGTCCTAGGCTGGCGCATGGTCACTGCCGCAAATCCGCATCGTTCGATGGATCTCTGGGGTCCGCGGCGCGCTACCTCGCTGAAGGAGGCGCGTCGGCGCACGGCGCTTGTGCATATCCTGCGGCTGCTGTTCACGATTGGCGCTGTGCTTTCGGCCGGAACGCTGGTCGGCACCATCATCAATTCCAGCCTCGCGCCCACGCCCGTGTCCGGCCCTACCTCCGGTCTCAGCGTCACTGTGCTGGCTCCCCGGTTCGAGGGGTTTGATTCGAATGATCGCCCCTACAACCTGACGGCTGAGACCGCCCGCCGCCGCCGCGAGGACGTGTCGCTGATCGATCTGGTCAATCCGCGCCTTGAGGATGCCGCCTCATCCGTGGTTCAGGCGCGAGAGGGCGTATGGAACGCCGACGCCGAAGTCCTCGATCTGATGGGCGATGTCGTGATGACGGATGCCGCCGGATACACCTTCACCTCGCAGCGTACCCGCATGCATGTGAAGGAAAACAGGGTGGAGGGGCAGACCCCGCTCAACGGGGTGGGGCCCATTGGCGAGATTCGGGCGGACGAGTATGAGGTGCTGGATGACGGCAACCGCATCGTCCTCAAGGGCAATGTTTGGACAAGATTCACGCCCAAAAGGAAACGCGGCGCCCGGCCAACCGGCGGCGCCAATTAGGACGACCACTATGACGGGCAAGCATTTCACCCTTCTTCTGGCTGGCGTTGCCGGCGCGATCCTGGCCGCTGGCCCTGCCGCCGCCCAGATCGGCCGCGGCGACGCTCCGGTCGAGATCACCTCGAAGGAGGCGTCGTATCTGCAGAACGAAGGCCGTGGTGTGTACACAGGCGACGTTGTTGCGACGCAGGCCGACAGCCGTATCACCGCCGACAAGCTCACCGTGCTCTGCGCCAAGACCAAGCCCGTCGCGGGCGAAGATTCCCAGTGCGAGGCGATGGAACAGCTGATCGCCGAAGGCCGCGTCTTCTACACCGCGCCGGATGTGAAGATCCGTGGCGACAGGGCCCAGTACGACTATACCGCCGACACCATCACCATCACGGGCGATGTTATTCTTTCGCGTGGCACGGAAGGCGTCGTTCGCGGCACGCAGGTCGTCTACAAGGTCGCGGAAGGCCGCACGGTCATCACCGCCGGCTCCAACCGCGTGACCTCTATCTTCACGCCCGCCTCGAAGCGTGACCCGGCTGCGCCCGCAGCTCCTGCAACGCGTCCGAACTGAGATCCTGATGGCCGACGCGCCCGCTGAAAAGATCTTCGCTCAAGGCCAGGCTGGCGCGGATGACCGCGACGGTCTGCGCGCTGCCAATCTGGCCAAGTCGTTCAAAAGCCGTCAGGTCGTGAAGGATGTCGGCCTGCACGTGCGCCGTGGCGAGATCGTCGGCCTGCTGGGTCCGAACGGCGCGGGCAAGACCACCTGCTTCTACATGATGATGGGGCTGATCCAGGCTGACGCGGGCCGGGTCACCATCGATGGTGCGGATGTCACAGCCCTGCCGATGTACCAGCGCGCCCGCCTGGGCGTGGGCTACCTGCCTCAGGAAAACTCGATCTTCCGTGGCATGAGCGTCTGGGACAACGTCATGTCCGTGGCCGAACTGACCGAGGACAGCCGTTCCAAGCGCCAGGAGCTGACCGAGTCGCTGCTGGAGGAGCTCCAGATCGCCCGGCTGGCCAAGCAGAACGCCAACTCCCTGTCGGGCGGGGAGCGCCGCAGGGTCGAGATTGCCCGCGCGCTGGCCTCCCGGCCGAACTTCATGTTGCTGGACGAACCCTTCACCGGCATCGACCCGCTGGCCGTGTCCGACATTTCCGATCTGGTCCGTTATCTCAAGGGCAGGGGCCTCGGGGTCCTGATTACAGATCACCAGGTCCGCGAAACCCTCGAAATCGTCGATCGGGCCTCGATCATCTACGACGGGAAGGTGCTGTTCGAGGGCACGCCATCCGCCGTACTTACTAACGAAGATGTCCGCCGTGTTTACCTTGGAGCAAGATTCAGCACGCAGTGACGGGGATTCCCGACGGTTCTGACGTTGCCGATTATGCAATTTTAATACCGACCGGTTAATTGTGGCTCTGTGAGTGGGGTCGGCCGGCATAGGCTCGCCCGGCGCGGTTTCTGGGAGGTTCTTTTGGCGCTTGCGCATCGTCTGCAGCTGAGACAGGGCCAGTCCCTCGTCATGACGCCGCAGCTGCAGCAGGCGATCAAGCTGCTCCAGCTCTCCAACGTCGAGCTTCAGGAATACGTCGAGACCGAGATCGAGCGTAACCCGCTTCTCATCCGCGGTGAGAATGAGGGTGGCTCCGATGGCGACGCCCCCGAGAAGGTTTCCGACAAGCGCGAAGAGATGCGTCTCGACGAAGCCGATGGCGCGTCGAAGGCCAGCAGCGATCTCGATGCTCGCTCCGATGACGTGTACGAGAACGACAGCCCGTCCGAAGGCGCCAGCGCGAGCGGCGAGGGCGGCCCGTCAGCGCAGCTCGACTGGTCCAAGGCTGGCTCGGGCAAGCAACGCTCGGAAGATTTCGATCTTGAATCGATCACGTCCGAGGAGAAGTCGCTGCGCGACCACCTCGACGAGCAACTCCAGATCACGGGCCTGATCGAAAGCGATCGTCTGATCGCCTCGCGCCTTATCGAAGAGACGGACGATTCCGGCTTCATGCGCGGTGATGTTCACGAGATCGCTGCCGCACTTGGCGTCGAATTCGAAGACGTCGAAGCCGTGCTTCAGACCTGCCAGGGCTTCGAGCCCACCGGCGTCATGGCGCGCAACCTCCAGGAATGCCTGTCGCTGCAGCTCAAGGAGCGTGACCGCTTCGACCCGGCGATGCAGAAGCTTATGGAGAACCTCGAGATCGCGGCCCGCCGTGATTTCAAGCGTCTCGCCGAGATCTGCGGTGTCGACCAGGAAGACGTGATCGACATGCTGGCCGAGCTGCGCACGCTGACGCCGCGTCCCGGCGCAGCTTTCGCTGGTGAATCTGCTCCGGCCGTCACGCCGGATGTGTTCGTGCGCGAACTGCCGAACGGAACATTCTCGGTTGAACTCAACGCCGACACGCTGCCGCGCGTCCTGCTCGATCGCACCTACTACAACGAAGTCTCCGGTCTATCGAAGACCGACGAAGACAAGGCGTTCATTTCCGAATGCCAGGCCAACGCCAACTGGCTGATCAAATCGCTCGACCAGCGCGCTCGCACGATCCTGAAAGTTTCGTCCGAGATCGTACGTCAGCAGGACGGCTTCTTCGTCTCGGGCGTGAGAGCGCTTCGTCCTCTCAATCTCAAGACCGTCGCTGACGCTGTCGAGATGCACGAGTCGACCGTAAGCCGGGTTACATCGAACAAGTATGTTGCAACGCCGCGTGGCGTGTTTGAGCTGAAGTACTTCTTCTCTGCATCCATTCCGTCCGTGCAAGGCGGCGAATCTCACTCAGCGGAAGCTGTGCGGCACCGCATCAAGGACATGATCGACGTCGAGAACAGGGACGCTGTCCTGTCGGACGATCAGATCGTGGAACGTCTTCGCGCCTTCGGCATCGACATCGCTCGCCGTACGGTTGCGAAATATCGCGAGTCCCTCCGGATTCCGTCGTCGGTCGAGCGGCGCCGCATTTTTGCGGCTGGCGGCTGATCGATCACATTACCGCCGTTGACGTTCGTATCTGGCGGTCACAGACTTACATAGGAGAGATCGGGGTATAACCCTCGCGTCTGTCGCGTGGGTTCGATAAAGGAGCCTCCTGTTGCAAGTCCAGATCGCAGGCAAGAAGATCGAAGTTGGCGCAGCTCTTCAGGAGCGCATATCGTTCGGTCTGGAAAACCGCGTATCGAAATACTTCAATCGAACCGGGGAGGCGTTCGTTACCGTCTCCAAGCCCGGCTGGGCCTTCAATGTCGATTGTTCGATCCACTTACCTTCGGGCGTCACGCTGCAGGCGCACGGCGAAGGCGATGATGGCTACCAGGCCTTCGAGATGGCGCTCGACAAGATCGAGAAGCGCGTCCGTCGCTACAAGAACCGCCTTCGCGATCACCGCCCCGCAAGCGGCAATGGCATTCTTGAAACCGCTCCCGAGCGCATCATCCTGCCGCGTGACGAAACCGACGAGCCGGATGACGGCGCGGACCTCGATGGGGCGGCAGGGGAAGCCCCGGCGATTGTCGCGGAGTCGGACACGAAAATCCGCACAATGACTGTTTCCATGGCGGTCATGCAGCTAGAGCTGGTGGAATCTCCGGCACTGATGTTCAGGAACGCCGCGCACGGCCGCCTGAACATGGTCTATCGCCGCGACGACGGTAACGTCGGCTGGGTAGACCCAGGCAAGGACGGCTGATTTCGCCTTACGGCAGAAAATTTGCAGAAGTTTTTACGCTGGGTTGTGCACCAGTTGGCTAGGTCGCGAGTTGTTGCGATACGGTCATCCGATGTGGGTATGGGGGCATCTCCTTGGTCGGGAATGCGTAGAGTAATGAGACAGCATCCAGTTCTGATCGGAGGGCGCTCATGAACGGCCCGCTGATCACGTCGCTCGGCGATCTTCTGCTTCCCAACGCCATATTGCCGCGCGCTCGCTGGAAGGGCCGCAAGCAGGTTCTGGCCGAGATGTCCGGCGTCATGGCCAAGGCGCTGAAGCTCGATGCGCGCGAAGTTCACGAAGCCGTTCTCGAGCGTGAGCGTCTCGGTTCGACCGGCGTCGGCGAAGGTGTTGCCATTCCCCATGCACGGATCGAAACGCTGTCACGTCCTGTTGGCGGCTTTGCCCATCTGGTCGATGCGGCGGACTTCGAGGCGATCGACGAACGTCCGGCTGATCTGATCTTCATGCTGCTGGCGCCCACCGATGCGGGTGCGGACCATCTGCGGGCGCTTGCCCGTGCGGCTCGCGTCTTCCGGCAGGAGCGTATCCGCGCCGCGCTGCGTCAGGCCCAGACGGAGGAGGCGGTTTTCGCCATTCTCTGCCCGGACCTCACGATCAATGCGGCCTGAGGCAGCGCAGCCTAGAGGCTCAGCTCGAATTCCCTGATCCTTGAGGCCAGCCAGTCCGGCTGTTCCAGCGGGATCATGTGTCCTGCGTCCTCGGCTTCGAGGATGCGCGCGTGGGGGATCAGCTCACCCATTCGCTCGATCGAACGCCACGGCACGAACGGATCGCTGTCGGCCCCAATCAGCAGCACCGGGATGTCCAGCTCGGGCAGGCGAGGGGCCAGCGAGACGCGTGTCGATGTCTCCTTCAGCTGGGCCATAAGGACGGGCTTGCCCAGATCGCGATCCATCGCCCGGATCACGTCCGCGACTGCCGGATCGGCCTGATGAGAGGGATGGACGAACTGATTGATCCGCGCCTGCGGAATGCCCCGGTAGTCGTGCTTGGCCAGGAGATCGAGCGCCCGCACCCGTTCGGCGGCTTCTTCCTCCGTCAGCCCGAAGGCGGAGGAGGCTACTGTGATCAGCGAAGCCACCCGTCCGGGGTTATCGAGGGCGTATTCCAACGCCAGATAGCCGCCCATCGAGAACGCGACGAGATGAAGCGGTTCGCCCACCAAGGCGGCCGAATGGATCAGGTCCAGCATGCCCTGCCGGGTCGTCTCGGTTTCAATCGCCACATAATCGGTGGAAAACGTTGGCTCCAGGCGCTGCCGGACCGGTTGCCAGACCCGCTGGTCGCACATCGTTCCGGGCAAAAAGGTCAGTATTCCGGGCATTCCATTTCCTTGTGTTTCCCCGCTTGATCAGAGGGGAGTCGCAGTATAAGCAACGCGCTCCCAAATCGGGACCGGCCCTCGCGGTCGGCCACCCGGTCCACGGATGTGGGGCCATAGCTCAGTTGGGAGAGCGCTTGCATGGCATGCAAGAGGTCGTCGGTTCGATTCCGTCTGGCTCCACCATCCGCCTCCTGAAATTTCGGAACTGAAGCCCTCCGGGGCAGCTTCGGCTGTTTCTGTGGCATCGACAGTTCAAACGAAAACGGCCCGCGAGATTTTCGCGGGCCGTTTCTATTTCGGGGCTGCCGGAGGGCGGAGAACCTAGTTCTCTTCTTCCTCTTCAGGGCCGCCTTCTTCGAGATCGTCGTCCTCGAACTCGTCATCGCCGTCGATGACGTTCAGGTCGTCTTCGTCCTCGTCTTCATCCTCGAGGTCGTCGTCGCCATCGTCGTCGTCATCGCCGCCGCCGAAGCCCGACTTGCCCTTGCTGGCCTTGGCCTTGCCTTTGGCAGGGGCTGCGCCGGTGTCGTCTTCTTCCTCGTCGTCGGTCTCGAGAACGTCATCGTCGTCGTCGAGGTCGATATCATCCTCTTCGTCGTCCGAATCGTCTTCGTCCTCGTCGTCTTCTTCGTCGTCCTCGTCTTCATCCTCGTCGTCGTCTTCATCCTCGTCATCATCGACAGGAGCAGCCTTCTTCTTGGCTGGCGCCGCAGGCTTGGGCTTAGCCTTGGCGGCGGCTTTCTTCGCCTTCGCCGGATCGGCCGTGCCTTCAAGGACGGTTTTGCACTTTGGACAGACCGGCGGGTGCTTCCCGAGGTCGTAGAATTTTGCCCCGCATTCCGGGCAGGTGTGCTTCTCACCGAGATCGTTGTTAGCCAAGGTCATTTCCCCATGCTTGGGCCGGGCGCTTGCCATGTCTGTGCGAACCTGTAAAGCGCCCATGTTTCGCGGAGTCCAGAGGGCTCCATGAGCCTTTCTACAAGGCCGAATAAAGGCGCTTTGATACTGATGCGAGCGATCTCCAGACCTGTCAGCCGGATCGCCGGATCTGTCCGTGCGCCGGGCGACAAATCCTGCTCGCACCGCGCCATCATGATGGCGGCCGTTGCAGAGGGCGAATCGACCATTACCGGCCTGCTGGAAGGCGAGGACGTGCTCAATACCGCCAAGGCCGTAAAGGCGCTGGGCGCGGGCGTTGAGCGCACTGGTCTGGGCGCATGGACGATCCAGGGTGTCGGGGACAAAGGCTTCTCGACCCCGTCCGGCGATCTCGATTTCGGGAACTCGGGCACGGGCGCACGTCTTATGATGGGTCTGGTCGGCGGCCATGCCGTCAGTGCACGGTTTGTAGGCGATACGTCGCTGTCCTCGCGGCCGATGGAGCGGGTGCTGAAGCCGCTGCGCGAAATGGGCGTGGGGGCCGAGACTGCGCCGGGCGGACGCCTGCCGGCTCTGATCCGTGGCGGCAATCTCAAGGCCATCCGGTATGCGCCGCCTGAAGCATCGGCGCAGGTGAAATCCGCCATCATGCTGGCTGGCCTGCGCGCCGATGGCGTGACGGTGGTCGAGGAAAAAGAAGCGACCCGCGACCATACGGAGCGGATGCTGCGGGCGTTCGGCGTCGAGGTTGGCGTGGAAGAGCGTGCGCATGGCGGGCCGATCGTGTCGGTGCGTGGCGGGCAGATGCTGAAGGCGCTCAAGGCCGAGGTTGCGGGCGATCCGTCGTCGGCTGCGTTCGCGCTGGCCATGGCGCTGATCGCGGGCGAGGGCGGCGCGACGGTCACGGGCATGCTGGATAACCGCACGCGCACGGGCTTCATCGATGCGGCCAAGGCGATGGGCGCTGACCTGCGCACGGAAGAAGACGGGCAAGCGACGGGCGAGGATACGGTGCGCGTGATCGCAACGCCTTCGCGTCTGCGTGGGGTCGCGCTCGATCCGGCTCTGGTGCCGTCGATGATCGACGAACTGCCGATCTTTGCTGTGCTGGCGGCGTTCGCCGAGGGCAAGACGACCGTGACGGGCGCGGCAGAACTGCGGGTGAAGGAGAGCGATCGCATCAAGGCGATCTGCGCCATGCTGGCAGTGAACGGCGTTGCGGTGGAAGAGCTGCCGGATGGCTTCATCGTGACGGGACGTGGTCCTCGTGGTGTTGCAGGCGGTGGTACGGTCGAAGCGCGTCACGACCATCGCATCGCCATGTCGGCGCTGGTGATGGGATCGGCTGCGAAGGATCTGGTGACGGTGGACGACATTGCAATGATCGCGACGTCGTATCCGGAATTCTTCGACCACATGGCGACGCTGGGCGCTGATGTGGTGACCCAATGATCATCGCGATCGATGGCACGACCTCGTCCGGGAAAGGCACGCTCGCGAAGCGGCTGGCAGCGCATTACAAGCTGCCGCATCTGGATACGGGGTTGCTCTATCGCGCGGTAGCGGCGTCGGCGCTGAACAAGGGGATCGACTTCCAGGACGAGCGGGAGTGCGCGCTGCTGGCGCAGCATATTGATCCGAGCGAGTTCGATGAGCGGGAGCTGAGAGGCGCGGGCGTGGGCGCCGCGGCTTCGGTGGTGGCGTCGCTCGGCGCGGTGCGGCGGGCGCTGTATGAATTCCAGCGCAGGTTCGCGCAGCAGGAGGGCGGTGCGGTTCTGGATGGACGGGACATCGGGACCGTTATCGCGCCGGATGCGGATGTGAAGCTGTGGGTCGATGCTTCGGTGGAGGAGCGGGCGCGGCGGCGGTTCAAGGAGCTGTCCTCCATGGGCGAGGACGTGACCCAGCATGGCGTGCTGACCCAGTTGAAGGAGCGCGACGCGCGCGATGCGGGGCGCAAGGATGCGCCGATGAAGCCGGCGAATGATGCGATCTGGGTCGACACGACACGGCTGACCGCTGACGAGTGTTTCGCCAAGGCGGTCGCGCTGGTCGAAGAACGCATCAACGTTCTTGGGGGCAAGTCGAAGCTTGAAGCGAAGAAAGCGGCGGCGAAGGCTGTGGCGAAGAAGCCGAAGGCCTGATCGCGGTCTGCGAGCGCGCCTACGTGGTTCGACGGGCGCCTGCTTCGCTAGCTGCTCACCATGAGGGTTAAACGGCTACTGGACCTGTAGCCCTGATCCGTCACCCCACCACAGCTTGCTGCACGTCGCGGACGACCTGGCCGGCCATGCCTTCGAGCGTGGTGTTGGTGAGGTTGACGATGGTGGTCTTGCGCGTGGGATCGACGTGCCAGGAGTGGCCCCAGACGCCGCCCCACTGCCATGTGCCCGGCGACAGGAAGGAGCCGCTGGCGGCGGGGTTGAGCAGGATCGATCCGCCGAAGCCGAAGGCGGTGTTGCCGGTCGGATCGAAGATCACGCGCAGCGGCCCGATCTGGTTCGACATCATGGCTTGCGTGGTTTCCGGCGAGAGGATGTTGCCGCCGCCAGCGCGGATCGTGTCGAGGAAGCGCACGATCTCGCCCGCCGTGCCGTTCATGCAGCCGCCGCCGCCCTGGAAGGCGTGGCGATTGAAGGCGCGTGAAGTGCCCAGATTGATCGGGGCGCAGCCGGGGACGAAGGGCTGCTTGAAGTTGTCGCCGATGCGCACGGGCTCCGGCATCGCGTTGGAGTAGGGCTGGGCGAGGCGGGCGGCGTCGGTGACGTGGAAGGACGTGTCCGTCATGGCCAGCGGGCCTGTGACGTATTTCTGGACCACGCCTTCGACGTCCGTGCCTTCGATCTTCGCGAGGATGGCGCCGAGCACGTCGATGGCGACGGAGTAGAGCCACATTGCGCCGGGCGGGAAGGTGAGGCCGGCCTGCACCATGCGGCCGAGATTTTCTTCCATGGTCAGGTCGCCGTCGATGCCGGCGGAGACTTTGACGGTGTTGTAGGGGCCAGCTTCGGGCTGGAGGAAATCATAGGACAGGCCAGCCGTGTGGGTGAGCAGGTGGCGGATGGTGATCGTGGGCGTTGAGCCGCCGGGAAGAGGCGGCTTGAAGTCGGGCAGGAAATCCGTGACCGGCGTGTCGAGCTGCATCTTGCCGAGTTCGATCATGCGCATGGCAGCGGCCGTGACGATCGGCTTGGTGATCGAGGCGAGACGGAAGATGTCCGTGCCCTTCATGGCGCGGCCAGCTTCGCGATCGGCAAGGCCGTAGGCCTTGAAGTGCGCCAGCTCGCCATCCCGCATGACGGCGATGACCGCGCCGACGAGGCGCTTCTGGTCGAGTGCGGATTGAAGGGCGGCGTCGATGCGTTGGGTGAGCTGGGTCATGGGGGGACGATAGCGGGGTTGGGTGTGGACGCAACGGGGTGCGTTCTCGCAGGTGAATGCGAGGTGGTCGGCAGTTGGCAATGGGTGATCGCGTGATGTGGGGGAGGTCCGCGCGTGCGCAGGCATCCGCGTGCGAGCACGCAGCCCCCTCCGTCTCGGCGCGAAGACGCGCCGATCCACCTCCCCCGCCTTTGGCGAGGGAGGACTTCGAGGGCGGTGTGCGTTGCTGGTGCTCCACCGGCGAAGCCGGGGGAGGTGGATCGATGCGGAGCATCGAGACGGAGGGAGCTGTCGCGGAGCGACGGAGTGAGGCTTTCCTCACGACGCATGCGTTCCGCGCGCCGTGCGGCCAGTGCATCGAGATTGTGGAAATCGCGCGCGAGCTGCGCGAGGCGCTTCAAGAGCTGGTCCAGGCTCTTCGGGTGGCGGATGTGGGGTTTGTCCTGCAGGGGCATGTAGACGTATCGCTGGCCCAGCATCTGGCGGGTGCGGTCGT
>Ga0116157_10004865_pt1 | contig 12462 bp, 12 predicted proteins | sample AD_UKC048_MetaG_FD_89882 | JGI IMG/M metagenome (GOLD analysis project Ga0116157, IMG submission 89882) | Active sludge microbial communities of municipal wastewater-treating anaerobic digesters from USA - AD_UKC048_MetaG | ecosystem: Engineered > Bioreactor > Anaerobic > Digestate | place: USA... | reverse complement strand
TCCTGATGGATATTTTGACTTTAGAATTGAGAATAAAGCGAGTACCCATCAATTTACTGTTTATGTAAATGGCTCACCAATATTTACGGGTGGCGGATTCGCTGATGAGATAGAGCAAGTTGTTATCTTCTCATTAATGGAGGATGCCGGACAACTTTTGGATATTGATAACTTTTATATTCTGGATGGTCCTGCTCAGGCACCATGGCTAACGGTTGATCCTAAATCGGGTAGCGCAGCTTCTGGAAGTTCATCAATAGTTAATTTGTATTTCGATGCAACGGATGTTGAGCCTGGAACCTATAGTAAGATTTTAAATATTTCAAGCAATGATCCGGCAACACCAAATGTATCGGTGCCAGTTACGCTTGTCGTTTTACCAAATCTTCCACCGGTATTAGCAACTGCATATGACAAAGCAGTTCGCGAGCTTGGAACGTTGAACCTTTCCTTTACGGCCACAGATGCTGATGATTCAGTTGTTGTTGTGCGATTGGAGAACGCTCCTGATTTCATCACGATGACAAATATGCAAAACGGATTGGTTTCGTATTCAGCAAAACCATTAATAGGCGATGCTGGTGATTATGAGATTACAGTTGTTGCTGAAGACGGTCGCGGAGGTATTGCAACTGAAAACTTTAACTTAAAGGTAACACCATATGGTGTTCAAAATTTCAGTCTCATAAACTTCCAGACAGGAACAGTCCTTCAGAATTTTGAAGACACAGTAACAATTGATATTGCCGATCCGCTGATTTCAAAATATACGATTCGTGCCAATACAAATCCAGGCACTGTTGGAAGTGTGAAGTTTACATTGGATGGTTCGAATACAAATACTGACAACTCTCGATATTACACCATTAACGCATGGCTAATACCTGTATTGAGTGGAGGCGATCATTCCATTACTGCGCAAGGCTTTACACGAAGCAACGGAAATGGTGACGGAGGTCAGGTTAAAATGGGTGTCATTAGAGTAATTAATTCTGTAGCGGTAACTGATTTTGATGTTGTGAGTGGAAGCGGCACGAAGTTGCTTGATCTTGAAGATGGAGGAGTAATTGATATTAGTCAATCTGGATTCAACAAGATTAATATTGTAGCCAATACGGGTAGCAGCACTATACGAAGTGTTAAGTTTACGCTCAACGGAACTATAGCACGAATTGATAACGGTTCGCCATTTGCCTTAAAAGGTAATGCAGACGGAAGCGATACCTTCTGGCCGGCAAGTCCTGGAAGCTATACATTAACAGCAACTCCATACTTGAGTTACCATGCATGGGGACCAGCAGGAACTCCTCTTACAATTCATTTTCAGGTTATTAATGGAGAAGATCCAACGGTTGCTAATGCGCGATCAGGTAGTGCTTCATCCGAGAATGAGAGGGAAGAAATGCAAGTTCAGGAATTTGGGGAATATTCATGGACGATATACCCAGTACCTGTAATAGATGATCTTCACATCAAGCTCGAAGGTAAAGTGGAAGGAAATGTATCCGTAAACATTATCAATACACAAGGGCAATCCGTTCATTTAAAAGATGGAACAGCAGAAACTTTCCGTGACTATACTGTCAGTACAGTTAAACTCGGCTTAACAACAGGTTTCTATTTAATACAAATTCAGCAGGCTGATGGTAAACGCATTACCAAAAAGTTTATGAAGGAGTAAGTAATAATAGTAAATGATTAAGAGGGTGGGGTTGTTAACCTCACCCTTTTTTATTGCCCAATATTTGAGATATAGAATAATCAACAGGTATCAACATGAGGTGATTATTTTCCGATCATACTATGCGAGTTTCTAAGGTATCCGTGAAGACATCAGGAAAATCGCCTTTTAACTTTATAATTATTGATTGTTTTAAATTGATTTGATAATTTTTAATCGTTTGCTGCTCGCTGCTCCGGAGGAGCAATCTGTTTGTAGAATTTATTTGTTAGTTTATTTGACTCCAGAGGAGTCACCTGTTTGTGTACGGGTTCAACAACAAAAAAAGTGCTAACAGGAAAGCATCTCAAACTCTTTAAAGACGATTTCCCTCGTGAAGCCAGGAATAAAATATATTCGTAATATTCTGTTCTATATCTTTAAGAATAATCTGTGGTAATGAGGAACGTCAGACTGGTATTAGGTAGTGGAGGAGCACGAGGTATGGCGCATATTGGCGTAATTGAAGAATTAGAGAAAGAAGGATTTTCCATCAAAGAAGTTGTGGGATGTTCAATGGGTGCTGTGGTTGGAGGTATTTATTGTGCAGGGTATTTACAGGAGTATAAGCATTGGCTCATTGGCCTTTCACGATTGGATGTGTTCAGGCTGCTCGATTTTGCATTTTCATCTCAAGGCTTTGTAAAGGGCGAACGTGTTTTTAAAGAAATCGAAAAATTAATTGGAGATCATACTATTGAAAATTTCCAAATACCTTTTACTGCAGTAGCGGCAGATATGATGAAGAAACGTGAAGTTCACTACACATCCGGTAGTTTATTTAAAGCGTTGCGCGCGTCCATTGCTATACCAACTGTATTTACTCCCGTAATGGAAGGACGATCACAATTAGTGGATGGTGGTGTTTTAAATCCACTCCCATTGAATGTAATCCATCCGGAAGAGGGTGATGTGGTTGTAGCGGTAAACCTCAATGCCAATACTCCAGTGGAAGCAAATTCTCCTGTTGTTGAGGAAGGAAAAGAAATGGCTGCCTATCAAAAAATGTTGATTGCTTTGTTGCCTCAGTTTTTAAGCTCTGAAAATAGAGTTGAGCAATTCGGCTTCTTTGATTTACTCAACAAGTCGTTTGACATGACACAAGACCGCCTTACAGAATTAACAATCGATGTTCATAAACCCGACATCGTTGTGGACATATCGCGAGACGCATGTGGTGTGTTTGAATTTTATCGTGCAAACGAAATTATTGAGCAGGGTAGAAAGGCTTTTCAAAAAGCATACACTAAAATCTAATGTAGCATAAACAACAGGTAGATGAAAAAGAAAATCAGATGGGGAATTTTGGGCTGCGGAAAAATTGCCAATAAGTTTGCGGCTGATCTGCAATGGGTTGAAGATGCAGAACTTGTGGCCATAGCATCACGCGAGGTGGAAAAAGGAGCTGCGTTCGCAAAACAGTATAATGCTCCATTAAATTTTAACACATATGAAGGATTGGCATCTTGCAAGGATGTCGATGTGATCTACATTGCTACACCGCACGGATTTCACCATGAACATACCTTGCTCTGTCTTCAACATAAAAAAGCAGTGCTCTGCGAAAAGGCATTGGCTTTAAATACGAAGCAAGTAACTGAAATGATAAACTTTGCCCGTGAGCAAAAGGTATTTTTGATGGAAGCATTTTGGACCAAGTTTTTACCGCAATATCAAAAAGTATCCTCCATGATTTCTGCGGGTGAAATAGGAACGATAAAAATGATTGAAGCTGACTTTGGATTTAAGGCAACCGATCCAACACCCCAACGTATGTACGATCCCGTTTTAGGAGGAGGCGCGTTGTTAGACGTTGGAATTTATCCGGTATTTCTTGCGCTCTCTTTTTTAGGAAAGCCACTGGATGTACAGGCGTTCATTACTCCTTACGATACTGGTGTAGATGAGCAGATTTCCATGACCATGAAATTTAAAGAGGGAGCTTTAGCGGTATTGAATGCAAGTTTTGCTGCCGATACTCCGGTAGAAGCAACCCTTGTTGGCACGGAGGGTTACATCCGTATTTCAAATCGGTTCCATAATGCAACGTCAAAGATTGAATTGATAAAGGATAAGCAGTCTCCAGTTGAAATTCAAGTGCATCGGGAAGAAGGTTATGGCTATCAGTTTGAGGCGCGTCACGTGGGAGAATGTTTGAGAACAGGTTTAACGGAAAGTCCGATAATGAGTCATACTGATTCTCTGCTTTTAATGGAGACGCTTGATCGTGTACGCGCAAACTGCGGTATTAAGTACGAAGTTGATTGAAAAGGGATTTATTGACACTGGTGTAGGTTGAATGAAAGCGATGTGAAGAGGAACAAATAAATCCTGAGACCAAACAATAGTGATAGGTAATCCGAGATTGGAATTGGATTGAATGGCTTAGCAATGAAAAATAAAAAATTCTCAACCCCACAACGACTAAAGAGTTTTGTTTATGCTTTTAATGGATTGAAAATTCTGATAAGGGAAGAGCACAATTCAAGAATTCATTTTGTAATAGCAATAGTTGTTACGATTGCTGGATTTATATTAGAGATATCAGTAGAAGAATGGATTGCCATTGTAATTGCCATTGGGTTTGTTATCGCAGCGGAAATTTTCAATTCTTCTATCGAAAATATAGCCGACTTTATCTCGCCAGAAAAACACGAGAAGATTAAGAAGATAAAAGATTTGGCTGCAGCCGGAGTTTTAATAAGTGCATTAACAGCGCTTACCATTGGATTAATTATTTTTCTACCAAAGATTATTGAATTCTAAATTCTGTACTAAACCGCAAAACTCTCCCCACATCCACATGTGCGCGTAGCATTTGGATTAATGAATTGGAAACCTTTTCCGTTTAATCCATCAGAGAAATCTAATGTAGTACCGAGCAAATACAGCAAGCTTTTTTTGTCGACCAGAATTTTAATACCCTTATCTTCAAAAATCTGATCAGCTGATTTTATTTCGTCATCAAAATTCAAATCATACATCAAACCAGAGCAGCCGCCACCTTTCACCAAAACGCGTACATTGTTTTCAACGGCCTTACCTTCCTCTCTGCGAAGTTGAATGATTCTATCTTTTGCTTTTTCAGTTACGTTAATCATAGCTTTATGAAATTGGATTTAATACAACACTGAAAACGGTAATCGTATTCATGTCGCGTCCGTAATATAATTTTTGCAAGGCATCCATAATGTTGCTTGCCTTAAAGTACGAAGTGTGAAGTTCTTTGTCACTCTTCGCTACCCATTGTATGGTGTATGAATTTTCTTTTTCCTTGTAGTCCTGAACATAAGCGAGCATCTTTTTCAATGCGTCTACTTTATCGGCACCCGTTTCATTGTGAAACAAGAAAGCCTGATTGTGTCGTGGATTAATGGTAATGAGATCGAGCTTTACCTTGCCATCGATAGAGGTAAATTCAAAAACAAGGTCGGAGGTACGCAGGCCCAGGTAGTCCTTAATTTCCTGCTGAATACGAGCCGCCTCAACGTGCATATCGCTCAAAGTTTCGATCATCATAAGTAATTTTCATTATGCTAAACTTTCGATTTAGCCAAAAAGTTTCTTCTTTGCCTGCAAAGGTAGCAATTATGGAAAAACTTGAGCATATCGGAATAGCGGTTAAAAGCATTGAAGAGTCAAATGTAGTCTTTGCCAAGCTATTGGGGCGTGAACATTATAAAATTGAAAAGGTAGAATCGGAAGGGGTAACGACTTCCTTTTTCGAAGTTTCGGGTGTAAAGATCGAATTGTTGGAGGCCACACGTCCAGATTCGCCCATTGCTAAGTTCATTGAGAAGCGGGGAGAAGGTATTCACCACCTTGCCTTTGCTGTTGCTGATATTGACGCCAGCATTGAAGAATACAAGAAAAAAGGATTTGAACCGATCAATCAAGAGCCAAAAAAAGGTGCAGATAACAAAATGATTTGTTTTCTGCACCCTAAAAAAAGTGGGGGTGTTTTAATCGAACTGTGTGCTGATATTTAAAAAATCCTATGCCTCCCGATTTTAGCGGGATTTAGGGAAGAATTTTAATTCTTAGGTTTTTTCATTTCGCTGGCGCTTTTGCCACCGAACTGAATTTCGTTGTAATACTTCGTTTTCTTCTTACCCTTCGCAGTTTTATAATAGGGCTTGGGCCCACATGCGCTAAGTAAGATGCCCGCTGCAAGGAAGAGTCCAATAATCTTTTTCATGGTTAATGATTTCAAATGCATAGATACCAGCTTATTTCGAACAAAACCTTCCATATTCGTTCATAATCTTACTTTTGCAGGATAAAGCCCAATTCAAATCGGTGAAGGGCAAGTTAAACCATTGTTATATGAGCGCAAATAGATCGGAGATTAATCAACTTGGGGAATTTGGACTGATTGATCGGATCAGCACGAAATTCAGCCTCACAAATTCAACATCCATAAAAGGTATTGGCGATGATGCAGCCGTGATTGATGCCGGTGATGATTTTGTGTTGATCTCTACGGATATGCTGGTGGAAGGCATTCATTTTGATTTGTCGTACATGCCCATTCAACATTTGGGATATAAGGCTGTGGCTGTAAATGTATCAGACATTGCCGCCATGAATGGGAAGGCTGAGCAGATTACAGTGAGCATTGCTTTGAGTAATCGCTTTTCACTTGAAGCGATCGATGCGTTGTATGCCGGTATTAAAAGCGCCTGTGAAAGTTATGGTGCAGATCTAGTTGGTGGCGATACAACTGCTTCTGTTTCGGGTTTAATTATTTCGATCTCAGTTGTGGGTCGTGTAAAAAAAGATAAGGTATCATATCGCAGTGGAGCAAAGCCAACGGATATTATTTGTGTTACGGGCGATTTAGGTGCGGCCTTCATGGGCTTGCAAATTTTAGAACGCGAGAAAGAAGTCTTTCTGTCTAATCCAGATATGCAGCCGGGCATTGAACAATATGAATACCTTGTCGGCCGTCAATTAAAAGCAGAGGCGCGAACCGATATTGTTTTTGAATTGGAGGAGTTAGGTATTCAACCTACTTCCATGATCGATGTATCGGATGGATTGGCTTCCGAATTATTTCACATTGCTAAGAACTCGAATGTTGGTGTCCGGATTTTTGAAGATAAAATACCGATTGATCATTTAACATTTGAAACGGCTATTGAATTCAAGATGGATCCGATTACTTGTGCATTGAATGGAGGAGAAGACTATGAGTTGCTCTTCACGATCGGTCAGGATGATTTTGAAAAAGTAAAGAACCATGCCGATATCCATTTCATCGGTTATGTTCACGAAAAGAAAGAACAGAACATTATGATTACCAAAGCCGGAACTCCTGTTCCATTACAGGCGCAAGGCTGGGATCACTTTAAAAGTTAATTGTTAATAGTTAAAAGTTAATTGTCATAAGGGAATTCATTCGCTGTTCACCATTAGCCATTAACTGATTACCAATTACCTTACACCGAACACCTACCTTCTTCTCTTCCTCTTCTTCTGTGGGCCAGCTTTACCTCCACCACCTGAATTGAAAATCAACCCGATTGAAAATTCATATCCGGTAAAATCAATCTTTGCATTTTGATAATCATCGCTGAGTTGAATAGTCTCTGCAGGATCAACTCCGTTGCTGCTTATGTAACTTCCTTTTAGTGGAAATTTAGAATCGCCAACTAAATAGTTTGTCTCTAATGAAATGCCCAATTGATTGGTAACATAAACAGTTAACTCCGCACCAGCATGGTAGCCATAGCCTGGTTTGTTCTTATAAGTAACGGTACTGTTCACAATTTGCAGACCTTCATGGTCACGAATACCTCGATCAAGGTTTCCGTAATTTATTTTGTGATCGAAACCATAAAATGCAAACACACCACCCTTGATATCGAATTCAACCTTTTGTCCTTTTAGTTGGATCACTAATTCTACCGGAACAAAAATGGTAAAGTTTGGTCCAACGATTGGCTTCTTACTTTCGAATGGCATTCCTTTTACATTCATTCCCGACATGCGATACAATGTTCCACCGGTTTCGAAGGCAAGGTATTTATTAATGTCAAAGCCAAGTCCGCGAATAGAAAACGGACTTACTGGCGTAGAGAAGTATCCGTTCTTTGGTATGAAATAAGAGAAGGAGAGTCCGAACTCTTGTGCATAGGTAGAGACTGAACACAGAAAAAGAATGATGGCTACGATGGATCGTTTCATATGTAAAAAGTAGAATGTGGAATTTATAATTCGGGATAAAGTTAATGGTTAATCGTTAATCGAGAACACGAGTCTGCGCGATCAGCGCTATGAACTTAAATGATCACTACCTGAAACCTCAAACATCAAACCTCAGACTTTATAACTATTAACGAATAACAAATAACGATTAACCTTTAACCTGAATCGGTTCAATTAGATCCCAAAGATTACCATACAAATCTGCGAAGACAGCAACCGTTCCATACGGCTCAACAACAGGTCCTCGAATGATTGAAATATTGTGTGCTTTCAGATTTTCGAAATCACGTTGAAAGTTATCGGTGTGAAGAAAAAGAAATACACGGCCTCCGGTTTGATTACCTATTCTGCTTCGCTGTTCATCATTTGCTGCTTTGGCTAATAGCAAACAACATTCTTTAGATCCGGTGGGAGCAATCAAAACCCAGCGCTTTGCATCACTTAATTTGGTGTCTTCAATTAAAGTGAAGTTGAGTTTCTCCGTGTAAAAGGCAATGGCTTTGTCGTAGTCATCAACAACTAATGTAATCTGAACTAAACGTTGATTCATTTTTGAAATGTGTTGGAGAGAAAAAAGGTGTCATTGAATATCGTTATCAACAACACCTTTGTATTTTTTATAGACTCCATCCTTGCCGATACTCTCTCTTTACAAACTGATTGGCTTCGTCAAAGTTGGTGATCTTCATATTCTTTGCATCCCACAATAATTTCTTGCGACCTGGATATCCATTGGCATTTTTCATTGCATAACTTCGTATTGCAAGATTACCCATGATTACGGCTTCTGTGAAAGGACCTGCATATTCAAACGGAGAGCTTAATTGCATCTTTCCGTAACCAGCCAAACAAGCATCTACCCATTGTGTATAGTGACCATTTTCTGCGCCTGGAATGCGAGGAATAGTTTGTTTCGGAAAAGTAACTTCTGTCATACGAGACGAAGGAAGTAATACAGGTGCCTTGCTGTAGTTGGCCATTAACTTTCCTTTCGTTCCTTCAAAGATGTAACCGTTACCTCCATCCGCCATTACTTCATCAGGAAGCAATTCATCTGGCCTTTCAGGTAAGAGACCGCCATCCATCCAGGTAAGTTTGATAGTGCCTTTACCATCTTTGCGCGGAAACTTCAAATGGATAATGGATGATGCCGGACAACTCTCTGAATAGTTTGCTTCTTTAAAAAATCCTTCCCATGCTGTTGTGGAACTGCATTCAACTTCTGATGGATAATCAATAGGTAATATTCGGAATGCAGCATCCATAATATGGCAACCCATATCGCCCAGAGCTCCCGTACCAAAGTTCCACCATCCACGCCAATTAAATGGTAAGTAAGCAGGATTGAAATCCATTTCCTTTACAGGACCTAACCATAAATCCCAATCAAGTTCTGGCGGGATTTCGTGCTTACCTGTTGGTGCAGGAATACCTTGTGGCCAAACAGGTCGGTTCGTCCATGCGACTACATTTGTTACATCACCGATCAACCCAGCATCAACCCATTCTTTTACAGTACGCACATGATCTGCCGATGCATATTGATTCCCCATCTGTGTAACTACTTTGTATTTCTTCGCTGCTTCAGTAAGCATACGCGCTTCATAGATGTCATGTGTTAAAGGTTTTTGAACGTAGACATGTTTACCTCTTTGCATGGCGGCCATCGCAGCAACAGCATGTGTATGATCAGCAGTAGAAACCGAAACGGCATCAATGTTTTTATTTTCCTTCTCTAGCATGATGCGGAAATCTTTGTAATACTTCGCATCCGGAAAATTCTTTTTTGATTCGATTACCTGTCGATCATCTACATCGCAGAGAAAGGCAATCTTAGCTTTTTTGTTTGCTGCAAATCCCGTAAGGTCACTCGTACCTTTTCCGCCAACACCAATACCAGCAATGTATAAGGTATCACTCGGTGGAGTAAAACCATTGCCGCCCAACACAAAGCGTGGGACAATGGTAAACGCAGCCGCAGCCATACCGACATTCTTAATAAAATCTCTTCGTGATTGATTCGCTTTTGGAGGAGTTGATTTGAGTAGTGGCATTCCTTTTTTGGTTAATAGTTATCTGTTATTAGTTAATGTGTTATAGAGTACCAGTCAGATGATTACTTGCGATGATACGATTAACCATTAACAATTAACTTTTTACTTTTTTTTTAAGCACCAAACTTCACACTCTCTGCAAGTGTGCGTTCATCATACTTCATTCCGTATTGATCCAGAACATCTTGTGGTACGCCATCCCAATCATTGGCTTTATTGCCCACGTATCCCAAATCTTTTATTCCAATTTGACTTGTGAAGAATCCGCAAGCAGTGAGGTCGCGCATTGTATTGAAGAAAGCAACGCCTTGTTGCATTTCAGGTTTTGCTTTTTCGGGAAACGCAATTTCATCTATCATTTCAATTTGCTGTTGTGCTGTGCAAGATGCAAAGTCAGCATTGAATCGTTTCATGCATTGAATGTCAAGCCACTTCAATCCACCTCGCAATGGCGTTTGATAACGTGGCATGTCTTTCGAAATGAATTCGATAAAGGCAGGGACGCCAGCATCAGTTGCACTGCCCGATGTTTCATCTTTTGGAATGATAATATCGGATAAGATGCTGATGGTTTTCATCTCATGTTCATCAAAGAATTTTTCACTGGCAAGTTTTAATTCGCGTTTTAGTTCATCAGGTGTACGATCAATGGTAAAGGTTTTTGTTACTTCCTTTATTTCTTCTTTTGCTCCTGGCTCGCAAGACTGAAGTAATAGGCTGGCTCCCGCACCACCGACTACTAAACTTTTTAAATATTTTCTTCTGTCCATAATTTTTCGTTTGATGTTTGATGTTTGATGTTGGAGGCACTGTGATTAACATGAAACCTCCAACTTCAAACTTCAAACGAGTTAAATATTCTGTTTTTTCAGTTCATCAATAATGAATTCACTCGCACGCATAGAAAGCGCTAGAATTGTCCACGTTGGATTTTTATCTGCTTGGGAGACGAAGGGCCCACCATCCACCACAAATAAATTTTTGCAATCATGTGCTTGATTGAATTTATTAACGGCTGATTTTTTTGGATCATCGCCCATACGAGTTGTACCTACTTCATGAATAATTCTTCCTGGAGCTTCTAATCCATAGTCATTTTCCGGACCGGACCCTGATTTTCCCCACGTTACAACACCGCCTGTCTTTTGAATAATTTCATCAAAGGTTTCTTTCATGTGTTTCGCTTGCTTTACTTCATGATCGCTCCACTTGTAATGAAAACGCAAAACAGGTATTCCAAATTTATCAACAGTTGTTGGATCGATCTCACAGTAATTGTCTTCTCGTGCAATGGCTTCACCACGACCAGACATTCCAAATGTAGCACCATAGAAATAGCGGTAGTCATCTTTTAATGATGCGCCATAACCACCCGCTTCTTTTTGTTTGCCATCACGACCAGGGTATTTACCGTTCGTACCTTGCATACCAAAACCAAAACCATAGCCGGGCATTCCCATTCCTCCATAGTATTCAATATGGTATCCTCTTGGAAAATCTAATTTTTTGTTATCAAGCCACCACGGGGTGTACACGTGCATACCACCAACACCATCTTCGTTGTATCTTTTTCTTCCAATCAAATCTGGAATAATTCCTCCCATAGATGCGCCCGTAGAATCGTGGAGGTATTTACCGACAACACCACTTGCATTTGCAAGACCATTAGGATTGCGCGAAGATTTTGAATTGAGAAGTAATCGTGAAGATTCACATGAGCTGGCTGCCAACACAACGATCTTAGCATTCACTGTGTATTCCTGCATGTCATCTTTATTCACGAAAGAAATGCCAGTGGCTTTACCTTCAGCATCTGTCAGTACTTCGCGTGCCATTGCGTTCGGAATAATATCAACATTACCTGTTTCGATAGCGGGCTTTACTAAAACTGATGAGGATGAAAAATCACCATACACCGTGCAGCCTCTGTTGCATTGCGAGCAATAGAAACATTTCCCACGGGTGTCATTTATCTTTTGCGTTAGAATAGAGAGCCGTGAAGGAATTACAGGTATACCAAGTTTTGATGCACCCTCTTTGATAAAGAGTTCGTGCAATCGTGGCTTTGGTGGAGGAAGAAATATTCCATCGGGTTCATTTAGAAAACCTTCTTTCGATCCGAATACTCCAATGAGTTTGTCAATTTTATCATAGTAAGGTGAAACATCATCATAACCAATTGGCCAATCATCACCTAAACCATCAATACTTTTATGTTTAAAATCTTTGGGTCCGAAGCGAAGTGAAATCCTTCCCCAATGATTGGTGCGACCACCTACCATTCGTGAACGGAACCAATCGAATTTTGTATTGTCTTTGTGCGTATAAGGTTCTCCTTCTAATTCCCAACCTCCATAAGCAGCATCGAAGTCACCGAAGTTCCTGTAGGGAGTACTTGCGCCTCTACGTGGAGATTCCCACGGCCATTTTAATTGTGTTACATTTTTAGCAGGATCATATAAAGGGCCAGCTTCAAGC
>Ga0116157_10004855_pt1 | contig 12470 bp, 9 predicted proteins | sample AD_UKC048_MetaG_FD_89882 | JGI IMG/M metagenome (GOLD analysis project Ga0116157, IMG submission 89882) | Active sludge microbial communities of municipal wastewater-treating anaerobic digesters from USA - AD_UKC048_MetaG | ecosystem: Engineered > Bioreactor > Anaerobic > Digestate | place: USA... | reverse complement strand
CCGGCGACGGGGCCGAGCAAGTTTATCCCAAGAGTGTTCCCGGCCGAGTAGCCGAAGTAGCCGAACAGCAATGCCTGTATCCCCTGAGACATCGCGGTGGCCGCCTTCTGCAGGAAGCCCTGCATCCCGAAATACATCGCCTCCCGCCTGTGCCCGGTCAGCTTCTCGTCGTAGTCCGCCACATCCGCCAGTATCGCCATCGGCAGCACCATGTTCCCCGCTATCGGGAAACTCAGAATGGCGATAAGGATAAGCCCCGCGTTCGTGGGCGACACCGGAAGGTCCACCCTGCCGATGAGAAACAGCGCCGGAAGCACGCACGCCAGCATCAGCATGCAGTACTTGTACAACGTCACCTTCCCCAGTTTCTTCGTCAGGATGTTGATTATGAAAAACGAAATCACGAATCCGGGGATGCTCACCGCGTACACCACTCCCACGAAACTCTCCGTCTTCCCCATCAGCCGCGTCACTATGTACGGTATGCTCGCCGTGAGAGAAGCGAAACCGAGGTACTGCATCACCGAGGAGAATATGTACACCACGAAAGCCTTGTTTTTAAATGTCCACGCGAACGCCTGAAACATCGAATATTTCTCTTCCGGGGCCTCCGTCTTCGCGGGCGCGACGTATTTCTCCCGCACCCCCAGCCCGGTGACGTACAGAAAGACAATAGACAGCGCGCCCGATATCAGCGCCATGTTGAAATAGCCTAAGTTCCATCCATGGGCGTCCACCATCCGCGCGGCGATGAATCCCTGATACGCGTTGGCGATGAGAAACGCCACCGCCATGTACGTCGTCATCCCCACCCGTTGCTTGGACGTCTCCGCCAGCTCCGGCATGAGCGAAAGGTACGGCCCCATGACGGCTGTGAAAAAGAACCAGAACAGCCCCATGATGACGATGGTCGAGACCACCAGAGCCGCGCTCCCGGCGGGGAACATCGGACGGAAAAGCAATATGAACGAGCCGACCATCAGAGGCGCGCCGATAAGGATGAACGGCCTGCGGCGGCCTATGCGCGTGTGCGTCTTGTCGCTCCAGAACCCTATCAGCGGGTCCGCCAGCGCGTCCACTATCCGCCCGCAGATTAGCGCCGCACCCATGATATACATCGATATCAGCGGCTGCGCCCGACCCTCGTCGTTCGTGTAGAAATACAACACCCACCCGCTGAATATCAGGTTTGGCAGGTTGCCTCCGAACTGGCCGCTCACATACACCAGACTCTTCAGCGCGCTTGAACCGCCCGCTTCCTTCTTGCCAGAATCAGTCGCCGTCATCTTCAGCCTCCATCAAGTGTCCAATTATATATCATGCGGGAGCGCTTGTTGAACCGGAAATTAAATGATGTCCCCGGAACCATCCGGCGGCGCGCTCGCGCTTGCTGGCATTTCGCCGCGCGATATTACATAATGACCATACATCGGCGCGGGCGCGCCGATTGAAAGCTGGTAGCTGAGTGAGTGAAGTCCCGAACGACATCATCAAAATAATAACTAAGGCGACGGATGCCGCGTGCGCGACGGCCATGAAGCATTACGGGATTGCCCGCGCGTCCATCAAACCGGACATGACATACGTGACGGCGGCGGACAGGGAAATCGAGCGCGCGTTGCGAGAAAAACTGTCGCGCGCGCTCCCCGGCGCGGCGGTCATCGGCGAGGAAGACGGTTGCGGCGCGGCGGGCGTACGGGGCGCGGCCGCTAAAGGCTGGGCGTGGGTAATCGACCCCATAGACGGCACATCCGCGTTCATCGACGGGCTTCCGACATTCTGTGTGAGCGTCGCGCTGTTTGAGGACGGCCGCCCTGTCGCCGGCGTCCTCCGACTCCCCGCCACCGGGGACATCTACACCGCGCGGCGCGGCGGCGGCGCGTTCTACAACGGAGCGCCCATCCGCCCCGGAGGCCCTCTGTCCAGACACGACCTGCCCATCTGCGTCCCCTCCAAAGTCCACCTCAGGTACAAAATCGCGTATCAGGGAAAGACCCGGAACATGGGAAGCACGGCGCTGCATTTTGCGCTTGTGGCGAGAGGGGCCGCCATCGCGGCGGTCGCCACCGCAAAGATTTGGGACATCGCCGCAGCCGCCCTCATTCTCACAGAGGCCGGAGGCCGTGTCGCATCCCTCGACGGCGCTTCCATCAACTGGCGCTCCATGCTCAAAGACCCCGAACTCCCCGCCCCGCCCCTCCTTGCCGCTTCCCGCTCCCGTTGGAAAACCATCTCCGCCCTCATCTCGCCCTTGAAATGACACCGCCAAACTCGATTTAGATTTAATTTTTGCGGCGCGCGGGCGCGGGACATATAATACACGCAGCATAACAACGGGAGAGGCGAAATGAAAATACTGGATCTCAAAGGAAGCGCTTACGAGCGCGGCGTCAAACAGGGCAAGGAAATGCGGGAAGACTACATCAATATGCTCAACGAGTTCTTTTCATCCGAGATGTGGAAAGAGAACAAACCCGGCGGGCTGCCGGACTCGGTGATAAAGCTGGCGATGAGGATTCTGGGGGTGTCGATGACGAAGAAATCCGTCAAGACCGCCACCCCGGCCCAGCTCGCACGCGTCGAAGGGCTGGCCGCAGGACTCGGCATCAGCCGCGCGTTCTGTTGGGGACTTCAGTTCATGGAGATACTCTTTTGCGAGGCGGGAAAGAGCTTGGCAGCGCCTGAGATGGGCTGCACGCAACTTCACGCCACCCCCGCCTCCACCGCGGACGGCAAACCGCTTCTGGCCCGCAACTACGACTTCCCCAACATGCTCAAACCCTACCAGTTGGTCCGCCGGGACACCCCCTCGGAAGCGGGCAGGCTGGCGACTATTTCTCTCACTCAGGCACCTCTGGCCGGCACACATCAGGGCATGAACGAGGCAGGGCTGGCTATCGCAGCCAACAACGCGCGCCTTTGGAAAGGCCCCGACTTCAGGTATAAGGGCGTCCCCTACATGCTCATCATGATGGAACTGCTCGAAACCTGCCGCACCGTCGCCGAGGCGGCGGATAAAATGGCAAACTTCCCCGCGCGCGCCAACACGGGCTTCTTCGGAATGATGGATGAAAGCGGCGACTGCTGCGTCGTCGAGTTCACTTCCTCCCGCGCGGCAGTGCGACGCCCCGACGAACGCGGCGTCATCGCCCAGACCAACCACTACCTCAATATGAAAGACGCGAACCTTCCCGACGGCACATACTGGACGGTCAAGGGGATGGAAGGCCTCGAATACGCCGAATCCACACTGAAAAGATATGAAGCCGCATACAGGTTGATGAGCGAAAACGCAGGCAAAATCACTGTCGATACCCTCAAAAGCATCCTGAGAGACCACAGCGCCGGAAACGGCTCCGGAACCGACTGCACCGTCTGCTGCCACGGGCTTACCGGGGGCACACTCGCCAGCACGATTTTCGATATCAAGGAAAGAACCGCTTGGGTGGCGGACGGACATCCTTGCGAGTCCGAATATGTGAAAATCCCGTTCAAAGGCTGAAGCCCGGCGGGAACGCCTCCGGGAAGCGGTTCTCCAGTTCCGGCGCGGGAATCCGGGAACGAAAAAACAGAGGTTTCAAAATAACGCTTGACAAGGCGGCGCGGGCATATTACCATGTCAATAGATTTGGTTGACAAGGAGCCGCGATGATTGTTTCCAAAAAAAGCAAATATGCGATGCGCGCAGTGTTCTCGCTGGCAAAACGATTCGGCGAAGGCCCTGTCAAAATCGCGGATATCGCCGAGGAACAGTCCATCCCTCCCCGCTTCCTCGAAGTAATACTCAGCCAACTCAAACAGGGCGGTTTCGTTGATTCCCGCCGGGGCAGCGAAGGCGGCTATTTCATGGTGACGCCTCCCGACCAGCTTTCAGTGGGGAAAATCCTCCGTTTCTTCGACGCCCTCAAGGAGCCTGTGGAGTGCATGGGCGACAACCCGAAGGAGAAGTGCGACCTGAAGGCGAATTGTGTCTTCATGCCCCTCTGGGAGGATTTAAGCGCCGCCATTTCGGGAGTTTTCGACTCGACCACTTTTCAGGATTTGATATTAAAAGAGAAAGAAAAAAAGGATTGCGGCGCAAAGTCGCTGTCTTATGTGATTTGACAGGATTCGGCGCGGGCGCGCGCTTGCCGCAACGGAAGTTTTCCGGGCCGGAACCGCAAAAGGCCGACCCAAAGGACGCTCGGATGATTAAGTTCTCCAAACCGCTCGGCGGCATAGTCGACTTCAAAAAGAGCCTGCATGAGGATGACGCCCTCAGGCTGGAAGAACTTATCAGGGTTTCTGAAGTTTATCTGAGTCAGCCTGAGAGAAAACTGTGCAAGAACTGCGCGAACAAGTTGGCCGGCGCAAAGGATTCCTTTGTTAAGATGGGCGTAAAATACGTTTTTTGCGACAGGTGCGGCCATCTGAACGGCTCCCGCGAGGACACAAGGGAATTCTGCGAGTTTCTTTACACAAAGGACGACGGAAAGGACTACGCCTCTCATTATAAAGAAGAAGACAGGGAAAGGTTTATCGACAGAATGGCGCGGATATACTCGCCCAAGGCGGAGTTCCTGAAACAGGCGCTTGAGGAGCGGCAAGTCGCTCCGGAAGACATGACTCTTTCCGACTTCGGCGCGGGGGCCGGGTACTTCCTCGGCGCGGCTCGCGAGCAGGGGTTCCTGTCCGTAAAAGGCTTCGAGCCGTCTCAGTTCATGGTCGATTTCGGCAACGAATGCATGAAGGACAACCTTCTGGAGCTTTGCGGGATGGGTGAAACGGCGACGGCGGTCAGAGCTTCGCGGTCGAACATCGCTTCTTTCATCGGCGCTCTCGAACACTTTAACAACCCAAGAGAAGTGTTGTCCGCAATAAGGGACAACACAAATATCAACTACGTGTTCATTCTGATTCCGATGTTTTCCCCCAGCGTGGTCGTGGAATCTGTTTTCGAGGGCGTGGCGCCGAGGCTGCTCGTGGGCGCTCACACCCATCTCTACACTCTCCGCTCCATATCCCACATGTGCGGCGAGTTCGGTTTCAAAATCATTTCGGAATGGTGGTTCGGGCAAGACGCGGCCGATCTCTACAGAAGTATTCTAGCGTCTCTCATGAAAAAAGGAGCCGATGCCGCGTTTCTAGCCGACTACTGGCGAGACGAATTTAAACCGTTGCTGGATGACTTTCAAAGTTTGATTGATAGAAAAAAATGTGCAGCGAGGCTCATCTCGTGCTGAAAGTCGACAGGGCGCTTAGCAACTGATTTATAAAAACGTATGTATAACGCTTGATTTTTTTTGCCACAATACTCGACCAACTCGATAGAGATGGTCGCAAGGAGAAAACAATGAATAATCAGGACTTTTCAATCGAAACCCTCGCCCTTCACGCAGGGCACACCCCGGACAAAGAAACCAACTCCCGCGCCGTGCCTATCTATCAGACTTCCAGCTATGTGTTCAACGACACCGACCACGCCGCAGACCTATTTGCGCTGCGCGCATTCGGCAATATTTACACACGCCTGATGAATCCGACGACGGACGCTCTTGAGAAGCGGCTGGCGGCTATTCACGGCGCGGCCGGCGCGGTGGCGGTCGCCTCAGGTCAGGCCGCCATCTTCTACACAATCGCCAACATCGCCTCCGCAGGGCAGAACTTTGTCACTGGCAACAAGCTGTACGGCGGAACTCACACGCTGTTCAACTCGACCCTCCGCCGGTTCGGCATCGACGCCCGGTTCGTCGATTCCTCCGTCGCCTCCAACTTCGAAGAGCGCATCGATGAAAACACCCGCCTGCTCTATACCGAGTCCATAGGCAACCCGAAGGGGAACGTGGACGACTTCGAGGCTATCGCCGAAGTGGCCCGCAAGCACAAGATTCCGTTCGTGGTGGATAATACGGTGTCGCCCCCGCCCCTGTTTAATCCGTTCGAACACGGGGCCGACATCGCGGTTTACTCGCTGACAAAGATGATTGGCGGACACGGCAACTCCATCGGCGGCGCGGTGGTGGAAAAAGGCGATTTCGACTGGAAGGGCGCGGACAAGTTCCCCGAAATCACCGAGCCGGACAAGACGTATCACGGAGTGAACTTCTGGGACGCGTTCGGCGGGCATCCGGGGGCGGTCGCTCCGGGGCTGGCCTTCGTTCTGAAAATCCGCACCGGGCTGCTCAGGGACATAGGCGCTGCGCTTTCGCCCTTCAACTCCTTCCTGTTCATTCAGGGCATCGAGACTCTTCCCATCCGCGCCCGCGCTCACGTGGAGAACGCGGCAAAGGTCGCAAACTTCCTCAACAACCATCCGGCGGTCGCATGGGTCGAGTACCCCGGCCTGCCCTCTCATCCCGACCACGCGCGCGCCCGCAAATACTTCCCTCTCGGCCCCGGCGCCGTCTTCGGCTTCGGCGTCAAGGGCGGATACGAGGCAGGCAGAAAATTCATCAACTCCGTTAAACTCGCCTCCCATCTGGCCAACATCCTTGACGCAAAAACGCTCGTCATACACCCTGCAAGCACCACTCACCAACAGTTGACACGGGAGCAACAGGCGGAGGCGGGCGTCTCTCCTGACTTTGTGCGCATATCCGTCGGCATAGAAAACATCGAAGACATCATCAGGGACATTGATCAAGCGCTCAAGGCATCTCAAAGCTGAACGCGACTTAATAAACGACAGGCGGAAATATAAATGAGCGGCGCGGGACACACATCAAATCAGGGACAAGCTCCGGCAGGCGCGTGGCATCCGGCCAACGCCCCGGACTGTGTCGGCTGGACATCGGCTAAGACCGTCCGTATAGCGACCGCCGCCCGCCCTTTCAGGACAGAACTCGGCGGCAGCGTCGGCCCGGTAGACGTCGAATATGAAACCTACGGCGAGCTTTCCGCCGCGCGCGATAACGTCGTGCTCATCGCCCACGCGCTTTCCGGCGACGCCCATGTTGCCGGATGGGATGCGGACGCCAAGCGGACGGGCCGCCTGTGGAGAATGAAAAAGCCCGGCTGGTGGGATGCCGTCGTCGGCCCCGGCAAAGCCATCGACACCCGCAAATACTTCGTCGTGTGCGCGAACGTGCTGGGCGGGTGCTGCGGCGCCACCGGCCCTTCTTCGCCCAACCCCTTCACCGGAAAACCGTACTCGCTGCAGTTCCCGATGGTGACGGTGGGCGACTGGGTCAAGCAACAGGCGGCGCTTCTGGATGAACTCGGCATCGAGCGGCTCCACGCGGTGGTCGGCGGCTCTCTCGGCGGACAGCAGGCCATCGAGTGGGCGATGTCCCGCCCCGACCGGGTTGACCGCTGCATAGTCCTTGCCGCCACCCCCAGACTGTCCACTCAGGGGCTGGCCTTCAACGCCATCGGCAGGCGCAGCATAATCAACGACCCCGACTTCAAAAATGGGGAATACTACGGGTCGGCCCCGCCGTCGTCCGGGCTGGCCGCCGCCCGCATGCTCGCCCACATCACATACCTGTCTGAAGCCGGGATGCGCGAAAAATTCGGTCGCCGTGCCAAAGACGACGTCTGCCCCGGCTGCGGCTTCGGCATCGAGTTCGAGGTCGAAAGCTACCTCGACCGTCAGGGCCGCTCCTTCGTCGAGCGCTTCGACGCCAACAGCTACCTGTACATCACCCGCGCGATGGACTACTACGACGCCGCCGAAAAATGGGGCGGCGGCAGCCTCGAAGAAGCCGCCTCCCGCGTCTCTTCCCGCGTCATGGCCGTCTCTTTCGACTCCGACTGGCTCTACCCTCCCGAAGGCATGAAAGAGTTCGCTCAAGCCCTCGCCCGCAACGGTAAACCTGTCACCTACATCAACGTCCCCTCCCGCTACGGACACGACGCGTTCTTGGTGGAAACGGAGACAGTGAGCCGCCTGTTGCGCGACTTCCTGTCTGCGGAGAACGGTGGAGCGTCCATCTGGGGCGTTCGCCCGGTCCGGCGCGAAACCGCGCCCGCCCCGCAACCCCAACCGTCCCCCGCCGCAGTAGCCCGCGAGGACGACCCGCCCGCTTTCACTTCAAACGGATTCCTACGCTGGCAAGACAAAGTGATAATCGACGAAATCCCCGAAGGCGCGTCCGTGCTCGACCTCGGTTGCGGCGACGGCAAACTGCTGTCGGCCATATCCGCGTCCAAAGGCGCGCGCGGACAGGGCGTCGAGATCGACATCCGCGCCGCCCTCGACTGCGTCGGCAGAAACGCCCCAGTCTTCCACGGCGACATCGAGAACGGCCTCGCCGGTTTCCCGGACGACAGCTTCGACTATGTCGTGCTCGAAGAGACCCTACAGACCCTGCGGCGGCCCGACGAAGCCCTGCGGCAGATGCTCCGCATCGGAAGGCGCGGCATCGTCTCATTCCCGAACTTCGCCAACTACCGGGTGGTGCACGACCTGATGACATCCGGGCGAATGCCCGTCGGCGGCGCCCTGCCCTATCAATGGCACGAGACCCCCAACATACATCTTTTCACCCTGAACGACTTCAGGGACTGGGCCGCCCGCTCTAACGTCCGCATCGTCAAAGGATACGCCCTCGTCGCAGATGGCGTCGTCAGAAAGCTGTCGCCGAGCGACAACATGTACGCCGAAGAAATACTCGTGGTGGTCGAGAAAACAGGCCCCGCGCCGGAATACTTGATATAGAAGCCCGGAGCGCCGCTCCGAAGGAGTAAACAAACACAACAATCATCCAGCTTCAACAAACCGGCCGTGTACCCAAGTGGCTAAGGGGGAGGTCTGCAAAACCTTCATCATCGGTTCGATTCCGATCACGGCCTTGAAAATAGCCTCATACTGATATTCAATTTCTCAACACAAGTGAAGTCAGCCACGATTTGAACACAACTGCTAAACAATCGCAGACACAATTATCAGCACTACGTATGCGATTCCGACAACTGCCCAATTTCTTTGAGCCTTTAAGAACTTCTGGACGTTGTCCCGGGGACGAGCTTTCCATGCTTTTTCGTTGCCGGTGATTCCTAAGTATATCGAAAACGCAATCAGCGCAATAAACAATGTAATGTTTATCGCAATGTAAGCCATAATATCGATCTTGTCGCGTTCTAGCGCTATTCGAAGCAAATTCGGAAAAACAACAAACACAAATAAATACATAAGTCCTAACGCCCACAGTCTATGGGCAAGCGCCCATATCCAGCCGAGCAAGAAAGCTCCGGGGTTGAAAAACCTTATTTCTTGAGGAACCGGATTTGCCTTTTGAGCATATTTGTCTATTCCCGATTTTTTTCGCCACTCAGCCGCAAATGCGCATTGCTCGCATATATTCATTCCATCGATAGTTTTTACGCCGCATTTTTCGCAGTACATCTTCACCCTCTCGCACTCGCGGTATCAATTAACAAACATTTCTCGCGTATGCGCTGTTGCTGATAATTCATGAATCTGTTTCTCTCATGTTACCACAAAAAACAACCTTAATAAACAATTATTATCATAGTTATCATTATTCCCATTTTGAGCAAAAACATAAAACGGCAACTTCCGCATTCACATTCATGCTGATGCTCTTTCGCCGCCCTCATAAACTCTTTCCAAAGCAATCGGGGAGAAAAACATTTTTAACGCGGAGAGCGCTCATCGTTGCTAAGTGGACTACTCATCGTTGCCAAGGTCTCCTTGGCAACGATGTATTGTTGTGACAAACTGTTATCGTGTTGCTTTTTCAGCCTTTTTTTGCGTTTTTTACTGCAGTATTATGCTCGGTCATTCCAAAATTCACTATCAGTTCCGAAAGTCGCCAAGAGAATACGACTCTGTTCTTCAGCTTCGCTTGAATTCCAAGGAAGCGGTTTTTTCGTAAACCCCTGAATGTTTTTAAATACTTGTATTGGCACAGTTACTAATCCGGGAATGCCCCATAATCCAAACGCTATTGAATAGAATGTACTACCAATTTGTGAACGTATCGCACATTTCTTGCAAGAAATCTGGGGTATGCTTACACAATTCCAATGATGATGGATTGTCCAGACTCTATAGTGCATATATACATTTACCGGGCCGGGCCCTTTGCATACTGAACAACGACCGGCTCTAATTTTATGTCGATATTCATTTACAACTTTTTGAGGAATAATCTTTGCAGAATATTTAACCTGACAGGTTCTTTTACAGAACTTGTTATCATTAATCTTTAGTCCACCGAAAACGATTATCTCGCCGCATTGATCGCATCTTGTCATATATTCCCACCTAAAATCGGCTTTTGCAGTAATAATGAATACACGCTTCATGCCGCTTGTCAATGAACTATCACGGACTGAAGTCCGAGGTTTTCCCTTCGATTAAATGAACAACTTCTTAATTGTCCCCTTCACCTTCTCGAAAGTAGACACGTTGTATTCGCGGATGTGATAATCAACCATGTAATATAATAGCGACGCTTTTCCCAGCAGACTGCTTTCATTGAGCCATGCCACCATGCCTACATTTCCATGAATAAAAACAAAATCGCTATAGAACAGCGACAAATCATTGTGTGCCTCAACAACCATGTAGCCGTTTCCCCCTGCTCTGAAATAGTAGTATTCCGTTTTTGTTTCATCCGGGTCGTCGAATCCGAAATAGAAGTCCATCACAACATCGGACTCCCCGGAAGAGTCGTATTCTGTGAGCATCGTGTTGCGCGAACGCCCTTCATCGTATTCGATAAGCGCATATAATCTTCCGTCTGAATAGTCGATGTTCAATATGTCGTATTCGCGATTGTTTTCTAGATCATATATCAGGTTCCCGCTGGAATCTATTTTTTGAATTATTCCTTCTGAATATGCCGCGTAATAATCGTCATTTTCATCAACCGCGATGGCTAACATATTGAAATCATCTTTGTCTGAACACTCTTTTCGCGACTCTTTCAGCCGTCTGCACGGCTCGGCAACAAACTCCGACACTTTCTTACCCTTTCTCGAATACCTATAGATTCCACAGTCGTTGCATCCGAATATGAAGTCGCCGTTCTCCGCAAATGTGAAGTTGTTTCCAACGAGATTGATTTTTAGGCGACATCCAAGCTCTTTGGTGTTTATCACAAACAAAGGTTTTTCAGGAGCGTCATATTTATAAACATCTATTGTTTCGAGTCCGGGTTCCACAAAAAACAATTCGCCTTGTTTGTCCGCCACAATTTTGCTGAATCTTTTATCAAATCGTTTCAGAGATGTTCTTTTTCCAGTCTGCATATTATAGGCAAAGACCTTGGCTCCATTATCGTTGTTTTTCAAAAAGTACGCCGTTTCGCCAAATGCGCAATAGTCGTTTGCGACAATATACGGATTTGACCTCAGCTTCTTATAGTAAGAACCGGCGGTCGAGTGAGCAATGTTAGCCACAAGCGCAATTGACGCTATCCCAACGGCAAGAAACCTTATAGAGCGAGTATGTGTAAATCCGACAATTAGAGAAGAAATGAACAAGACGAGCGTTAACCCTAGCTGGACTTGCGCTGAAAACAATCCGCTAGTCGATGAGCCACGAAACAACTCGTTTGGATAAAAAGCCATCGTATAATACCAGCTTATGACGCCTAACGCCGGCGCTAACAGCAACGCGAAAGAATAAAATGACAAGGCTCTGAAATAGCCGACGCCGTTGCATCCAGCTATTGCGCATGGAACAATGAAATACCAGATAATGATTGCAGGCCCGATAAGATAATATTGGTTTTCCGGCGTTATCAGTGTCGTGTTAAAAAAGTAAGGAAATAAGAATGCGTATGACACGCAGATAATATTAGCTTTTAAACCCGCGCTGTTGCGAAACAAAGCCGCGATTGCATAGACCATTAGCGCAGTCACAAAAACACGCACAATTATCTCTGCGCATCCAAAGCCGAAATATAAAACGATCATCGCCGGCTTTAAATTGATTTTAGAAAAATACTGCGCAAACTGTGCGCACTGAACAACGCAAAGAAATGATAGCGGTATTAAAGCCCAAGTAAGATTAGCTTTTTGTTTCAGCTCCATGCCAGTCTTGCGGGGACTGGATATCATATAAATAGCGGTTTTAATCTGATATATTACACCCTCTACAATTCCGCCGTTTTTGCCGAGATTATCTTTCTTTGTATTCAGCGGCTCTTTATCATTCTGTTCATCGCGCAATTCGGGATAGTAATCCATTCAATAGCTCCTTACATCGCCTGATATCTCGCGGCCATTGCCCCATGCCCGCTTAAACGGAACTGCGTTGCTCTTTTGATTCTTTTTATTGTTGCTATTTTATCAGAATACCATGTTCTTTTGTCAACTATGAATAATTGCAACGTTATAAACCAGTTCTGTTTATTTTCTTGCCTATGAATTTGAAACTGGAAGCACAAAGATCGCTGGAGGCGTTTGTGATCCGCGCCGGGGGGGTAGATTGGAGGGATATTTTTCAAATGAGGCGTGGGAGTCTATAATGAGCGCTGCCGGGCGGGTAGACGAGCCGGGTTGTCGCGCGCGGGTTT
>Ga0116157_10004849_pt1 | contig 12477 bp, 6 predicted proteins | sample AD_UKC048_MetaG_FD_89882 | JGI IMG/M metagenome (GOLD analysis project Ga0116157, IMG submission 89882) | Active sludge microbial communities of municipal wastewater-treating anaerobic digesters from USA - AD_UKC048_MetaG | ecosystem: Engineered > Bioreactor > Anaerobic > Digestate | place: USA... | reverse complement strand
GGCGGCATGATGCCCCTTCCGTACCGACATCTTACCTCCGTCCTGCTGCGCCGTGAGGGAGACTTGTTCCTGTTCGACGGCGGTGAAGGGACACAGGTTTCCCTTCGACGGCTCAATCTGCGCTGGAAAAAAATCAATGCGATATTTGTCAGCCATACCCATGCGGACCATGTTACCGGTTTGCCCGGTTTACTCATGCTTTCCTCACAGGTAGACCGTGACGATCCGCTCTATATTTACGGACCGCCCAAAATTGCCGAGTATATTCAGTCTAGCCGTCAGGTTCTCGACATGTACATCAATTATCAGATCGTGGTGAAAGAAATTACCGAACCCGGAATCGTGTATCAGGGAGAGGACTTTCATGTACGCGCGTTTCCCCTCCAGCACACAAAAACCTGTGTGGGGTACACACTTGAAGAATACGAACGGCCCGGACAATTCAATCCGGACAGGGCGAAAGAACTTGGTGTTCCCTGCGGGCCTTTATGGTCCCGTCTGCAAAACGGTGAAGCGGTAACCTCCCTTGAGGGTGAGACCGTGCTTCCGGAGCAGGTGCTGGGAGCACCCCGCAAAGGGCGCAAATTCAGTTATGTTACCGACACCAGATATTTACCCTCAATAGCGGAGGAAGTAAAAAACTCCGATTTTCTCGTCTGTGAGGGCATGTTTGAAAAGGCCCTTGCCGAGACCGCGGCGGAAAAGAAACACATGACCGCCGAACAGGCAGCGACGGTTGCCCGTGACGGCAAGGTTAAAAAAATGGCGCTCATACACTACAGTCCCCGCTATACCGACTCCGACCTCAAACTGCTTCTTTCCGAGGCGAAAGCGATCTTCCCCGAAACCATTCTGAGCAGGGATCGCCTGGTAGTGCCCATTGAGTATGAAGACTGATTCAAAACCGGGAGGAACCACGGCGTGACCGGTTATCTTTCGCTCACGTTGTACATTCTCGCCATTCTGATAGTATTTGCCGCCTGCCGCCTCCATGTCCACAGAAACGGATCGCGTTTTCCTGCGTTCCGCACCGCGGGTGTCCTTGTCTTTTGTTCAATTCTTTTCCACCTGCTGCCGCCGCTGCGCCATCTTTCCGTTTTCCGCATCATATATGCGCTTTCCGGGGAGTATCTGGATCTTTTCTGGATCACATTCTACTTTTCAACCGCGATCCTTCTTGCGTCCGATTACCGCCACACGGTAGTGCATATTGCCGTGATCACGGCATTGTCGCTCTTTGCCGCTGTCGGCATCTCCACCGTCCCCGTCCGTGATCTCTCGCGGGACGGCGCCTACACCCTGAAGCCCTGTACGGTGACCCTGCTTGACCGGCTCGACTCCGAATGCATCATTACCTGGTACCGCACGGATTCATACGCCGAGAGCTTGTCGGGTACGGCCCTTTCCATGCTTCTTGACCGGTACGAGCGGCAGAATCGGGAACATCTGCGCTTCTATGCACGCGACCCGGTTCAAAACATTTCGCCCGCCTTTCCGGAAAAACTCGGACTGGTTCCCCTTGCTGACGGGAACTACTCGGGAATCCTCATCGAATACCGCGGTTCGAGCCGCCTTGTTCCGGTGATTGCCGGACATACCCTTGCGGAGTATGAGCTGACACGTTCGATTGAATCCCTTGTGGAAGGTTCCCGCGAATATCCGCTGCAGGTTCTTGTTCTGGGAAACCCCGGAAGCGGCCATGATCATCTGCAACTGCTTCTTGAACACGCGGAATTCACCCTCGTTCCCGTTGATAATCCCGAAAATGGTCTTGATGAACGAGTTCCTCTTGTGGTGATCGGTTCGCGCTTTGCTACCGGACCGGTCGCCCGTTCGATAGACGAATTCCTGAACCGGGGAGGGAATGCCCTGGTCATGGTTTCCGGTATTGAAATCGACAGTACCGGCGACTGGTCCGCCCGCACGAAATCCGGTGATCCGGTCATCGAGTTGCTCCGCCGCCGGGGTATCGCCATACAGGATCGTCTGCTCCGCGACAAAAACCATTACACCATCATCATGAACGCTCTTGATGACGCAGGAATACGAACGGTGCCCTATCCCTACTGGATCAGAATTCCCGAATCGGGATTCCTGAACGGGCATTCCGTTTTTTCCGGGGTCCCGGCAATCCAGCTGTACTGGCCGTCTCCGGTAACCATTGACGATTCAGCGGGAATTCCGCTCATGGAAACCGGTAAAAACGCGCAGGCGGACCATGCCCCGTTTGATACCCGCCCGCTCGTTAACTCCGGGGAAACCGTTTGGAGCGGGGAAGGGAGCTTTATCGTCGGCGTTATCCGTGATGACGGTTCCCGACTGATCGTTATACCGGATGAACATGCCGTATCCACGCTCAATGATTTCACCGGCGCATGGGACAACTATACGTTTTTTGTGAACTGTGCCGAATGGATTTCAGGACGGGAACACATTACTACCCTGAAACGACGGGAACCGTCCTCTTTTGCCCTTGTGCGGAGGCTTTTCCCGTGAGAAATACCCGTATGCTCCTTGTCCTGCTCGCATCCGTTCTGTTCTCATTATCGGTGTACCTGATACCGGTGAATGGACCGGAATCCGCCGTATCGGAATCTTTTCTCGCAGACGGACCGCTGGAGTACCTCATGCTTCAAAAGGCTGATTCCTTCGCCCTGTATTTTATCCGTGCGGGCGATCAGTGGACCCTTACCCTGGATGGTTCCGCACAGTACCCGCTGAACATGACACGATTCACGGCCTTCTACGACGAATTGTCCCGCCGGCATGCCCTGGCCGATACCGGTATCCGTGATCACCGGATCCATGAAACCGGAGAGCGGGCGGACTACAGAATCGAAAGCGGCCGTTTCGGCGGTACGATAACGCAAGTCGCGTTCGGTACAACGGGAGCGGATGAATGGTTCCGGTATATTTCCCGGGGACCGATCGTGTACCGTACCGATAACGGCATACAGTATTTTCTTGATACCCGTACCGCGTTCTGGGTGAATCTGCGGCCCTTCGAGTCGATATTTGAAAAATCGGGCCTCCAGCGAGCTGTTCTAACCCCGGACGGGTACCATCAACGGGAAGTTCCGCCGGATGCACTGAAGGGCCTTCAGCGCGCGCTGGAAGGACTTTCCTGCGTGGATATAACCAATATACCGGTAGTACCCGAACAGGAACTGGTTCTGGAGTTGGGGAATCTTTCTACGATACGGATCGGGTTTTCACGGCTTTCCGCAGAGCACGCGATCATGAGCGAAGACATCCACAAGGTATCGTGGATAATCCCCGCGGAGACAGCGACGCGGATTGAATCGTTTTTTAACGTGCAAGAAGGGGACTAGAGATTGCCCGCGACAAAGTCCCGGTATTTATCCGGATTTGCCCTGAATGCAACGATGGGAAGATCCGGCTCCGCGACAGCTTTTGTCGCGGCGGCTACCGCTTCATCGAGCATCCGATCGGCCGAAATGAGCCGGGCGGTCCGCGTGGTAATGCCGATGGTTATCTGACTTTCGCATCCGCTTTCCATCAGCAGCGCATCGATATTCTCGTACAGTTCGTCGGCCAGTTTCATGGCCTGATCAAGGGTTACGTTCTGGAAAATTCCAGCAAATCCGTCAACACCGAATTCAAAAACCATATCGCGGAATTTGATGAGTTCCAGAAAAGCCTGCGCTATCTTGCGGGAAACGAGATCGGTGTGTTTTGTACCCGAAATGCGCACCACCATGAGTGACAGGTCCTGTTCCGACGAAGCCGCCCGTACCAGTTCGGCATCGAGACGCTCTTTCAGGTATTCTTCCCAGCCGACTCCGGTCGCCGGGGAATACAACCCCTCCGGGCGCTGATCATCGATGGTGTCAGAAATGTCAGCAGGGGCACTATCCGGAATGTGATCCGGTTCAATATCCTGGAATGCTTCACCATTGTGCTCATGGATATCGGTATCGTCATAACCCGTGTCGGGTTCATCGTAGCCATTTTCGGGCTCGTTGTAGCCATTATCAGGTTCGTCGTAGCCGGATCCCGGTTCGTCAAACGGAAACCCGAAATCGTCATCGGCGGCGGTATCGTCAAACGGCGGAACCGTTACCCGGGCAAGCTCATCGGCATCCGGACCGCGTGCGGTCTCGGGAAGCGTATCGGGCATCTCGTACGACGTGGCGACCGGTGTACTGCCGTTCTTGCCGGGTGAATAGGCAAGTATGACGATCAGGGTTATCAAAATCAGCGCGAGGGTAATGAGAAACGACAGTCTGCTTGCCGTGAAAATTGCCGAAGGGTGAAGAATGTACATGACGGCGGTCGCGACTACCGGAGGGCCGGAATGACCGGGAATGTCGAGTTCAGTACTGAACGTGCGCATGAAAAGCGAAGAACCGGTCAGGACCGCCTCGCCGTTGGCCGTATAGGAAATTTGCCCGGAACGGTCCGGCCAGGCATAGGCCACACCGGAGGGCGTGGTAATCATGAACGCTACGAGTGACCGGGATTTACGGCAGGTATCCGTGAGTTTTCCGACAAACCGATCGCTCATGAATCCGTCAGTTACCGCGGACAGAGACGTGCTACGGGTAATCCAGGAAAAACTGAGGTCGGCTTCCCCGGCTCCTTTTTGAAGTTCCGAGTACACGGTAACCGAAAAAAGTGCGATGGAGAACAGCAGGACCAAAAACGCGAAGATACTGTAACCGGTAACAAACCTTTTGCTCATGATGCAACAGTATATCCCGCAATCATGTCCAGCGCAAGTTGAATTGCTTTTTTCCGCCCATTTTCACCGGGATGGATGGCATGATGCCGCTGAAACCACGCAAAGAACGGGAGCATTGCGGTATACCAGTCGGTATGCCCGGTATCATTGGAAAGGATCTCCTTCAAACCCCTTGTGAACCGTCCAAGAAACTCATCCACGGGAAAGGCGGAAAAGGTATCATCCGTCCAGCGGATTGTCTGTATGGCAGCGTTCATGGCTTGCTTGTATGACCGCATAACTTCGGTATGATAGGTCCAGCCTCCGGCGTCGTGCGTACGTTCAACCGCGCTTCTGAACATGAGCGCGGTAAAGGCGGATTCGGCAGAAGCTGTTCTCTGGGAAGACGAATCAAAAAGCTCGGACAGATAGGTGTTCCGCGCATAGGGCTTGCCGCGCGTATACGCGAAATCAGCGCCGATAACGCGGGGATTGTCATATCCGAGCGCAATTGCGGCATTGCGGGCCGCGCCGGTAACCGTTCCGGATGCGGTGTCGAGTACGGGCAGGGGCGAGCAGTTGGCGGCCATACGTGAAAGCGGGTGCCCGCCCGCGAAAAGAATAACCCGCGCTCCGTATGAAAGTGCCCGTTGTACTGCGGCCGGATTTGAAACGCAATCCGCCAGAAAAACGGTTTCAGGTTCGGGAGGCCGGAACAGATGCCATGACGAATAATGCTGCGGATCGATGGTCACATAATAATCCGGTACAATACCGTATCCGGCCAGCGTGCCGCAGGCGGTATCCGTGGAAAACACGCAGTACCGGTCCCGGTTCGCCACTATTTCCGGCAAATCCTTCTCGAGAGAGGGCCCTGCCGCGGCGATAATCGCTGATCTATCCCTGGAAATTCCGGGCAGTTCCGTAACAAACCGGCCCCGCATTTCGTGCATGTTTTTCAGGAAATTTGAAAACCATATCCGTCCGAAATGGGCCTGTACCGAATAGTCCCGGCCCACGGCAGCAAGTACGGAGGATATCGCATCCTGTACGGAAGAAGAGAAAAACCGCGAAGTCCATGACCGGAAGGAACAGGTGGCGAACGAGCCGTGTACGGCCGGAAGATACCGGGCTGGAAGCTGTGCCATGAGGGTATCCGGAAGACAATCTTTCAGAAGATATACCCTGGAACTTGAAAGTATGTCATCAAGCGCGACAGATTCGAGAAGCGAACGGAGCGCGGGAAGGCTTTTTTCCGCTGCGGCACAGTACGCACCCGGATTTTTCCGCAAAAATGCGCGGATTTGAAATGCGCCGGCGATTCCCAAAAACAACACAAAGGAAGCATCGCCCAAATCAGCTATCGTACGGTCCGCTTCCGTTTCGGGATCATAGCGCGAATTTGCCGGTGTACCATCTCCGTAACAGGGAACAGGGTGTCCGCTCCGGGTCAGGATACTGCCGGAATACGTATCATCGGAAACAACACCAGCCAGCATATCCGCCAGCGCCGGATTCACCTTCCTCAGCGAAGCAAGATTTGACGAAAAAATCTCACCGGACACGACGGGTAATCCTTTCTGCGAGGGTCGCAAGGTACCGGGATGTATCCGCGCATAGAACCCGATAATCGCCGGACTTCATTGCGGTAGTATACGCGGCAAATGAAACCAGCTGAAGTAATTCAAGAATGTCCGGTTCAACATCCATTCCCGGCGTAAGGGCTGCCACGGTTCCAGCCCGGTCGGCAAGATAATGTGCCACTCGCTCCGCACGTACGCGTCGGTCCGGAACATCCTGTGTCATCATTTCAAGAGGAAACGCTTTCGTTCCGCTCTCCTGTGCAAGGTCGCGGACAGGTATTCCCGGAATTGACCGGAGGGATGCCGGTATCCGGAACAATCTCCCGTCAAAACTTTGGCTGTTCGTTTCAAACCAGCGCGCGTACGCATCGAGCGCAAAGGAGTTTTCAGCGCGTTCGTGGAGGACACTGCAGAGGGGTGAGGTGCGGCGGGTCCCTGAGTCAAGCAGCGGGCCGAAGGCATGGGGCCTCGCGTGAGAAAAAGAACGTGACACGGACAAATCAAGACCCGCCGCGATAACGGAACCTTGTCCATTGTCAAGAAGATACCGGACCGCCGTTCCGGATACCGTGCCGTTTCGCTCAGCGGGAACCGAATTGATCCCGGCAAGATCAAACAGCTTTTTTTCGAGTGCCGACGAATAGGACAGAAACACGACGGGATGTTCTTCCAATATGGTGCGAGGAACGGCCGCTTCTGGCGGAAAGGCCAGGACCGTCCCGGAGGGCAGGTAGCGCAAATGTTCCCGTGCCCAATACCCTCCGTCGGTGGTTATGCAAATATCCGCAAAAACACGGTTTTCTGAAAGCGCGGCAAGGGCCGATGAAACCGCCGCTACATGAAAAGAACTCAGGTCTTGCGGAAACACGCTTTCAAGTGACGGTCCCGAACAGGCAAGCAGCACCGGACCGGTCAGGGCAGAAATGTGTACCGGATTTTCCGCAAGCACCACGGAATTCACCATATTTGCCAGCCATCGCTTTCCGAAATGGGTCCGTGTCCTCAAGATTCCCGACTGGAGGCGTACAAGCTCCGCTATACCGCTCCACACCGCTTTAGCGGCTTCCGGCCAGAGTGAATCGGCAGGTTTCCAGGGAACAAACACTGTTTGGGGGATAAATTCTTCCGGAATGAAGCGGTACAAAAAATCAGCTACCGTTCCGGTTTCTCCGGGCCGCCATACCGCTGTCCACAACGAATCCGATTCGGTGAATTTGTCCGCGGTGTAGCGAAGGGCGATCAGGGATGCATTCGGAAAACGGGTCCGTAGTACGGAGGCAAGATGAGACTCCCCCGGTTCAGTAATAACAATACAACGAGGATTTTTTTCCTTGATTGCCGTGTCGACAAACCGTTCCGCCTCACGAGCCGGATTATACGCGGAGTGCAGACGAATGCAATCCGTGCACATCCTCAATGAACTCCGTTTAAAAAATCCCGGGTATATTCCGGATTCTGGCTGGTTCCGAACGACGAAAAATCCAGACGGGCAACCCGTGTCGCACCGAAATGCCGTTCAAGGGCTTTTTTCATCTGGTAGATGTATAAATCGGGATCAGTACCCTGTGCCGCGAAAATAATGATTCTGAGCGTATACTCATCATCCCGCCGAACGATACTCGCGGGGCCGGCCTGACGGATTATCCTGTTCGCGAGCGCCCGGTACAAGACATTGCGGGTAAAGTCGGTTTCTATCTGGACAGGATCGGGAAAAAGACGTGAAAACGATACCGAAACGAGGAGGGCAGTACGCCGTTCCCCGAACGCCGCAGTCATTTTTTCCTGCCCGGTTGCGGTATGTTCTGCGGGAATATCCCGTACCGACAGCGCAGAAACAAGCGCAGTATTCTTTTTGAGAACCGTTTCCAGAGGTTCCAGATCAATTGCGGAAAGGGTAAGCGGAGTACGTCCCAGGGACAAACGTGATTCAGCGAGTACAATACGGAATGTCTGATCATGAACATGGAGGGGATGCAGCGCTATAGCGTCGAGACTTGCCCGCTCCCTTGTAGACAACCATGGAGCGAAAAGCTTCAGATTGGAATCGGAAAAGAGTTTCCATGAGTCGGAATCCCGACACATTTCGTCCAGCATCATAATTTCCGGCATCATGCGGACACATGAGGTAAAATCAAATCCGGTTTGTATCAATACCTGATAGTATTCTTCTCCGGGATACAGCAACAACCCTTTCTCGCATTGTGCTTCAGCGAGAATATCCTGGAAGGTGCTTACCAGGCAGTCATACGGAGAATTGCCGACAATTCTGCCGAGCAAGCCATTTTTTTTTTTGCATTGCACGGCGGATTGCGACGGAGGTTCCATTTTTGAAACGGCTTGTTTAATGAGCCCCATAATCAGGTAATACCAAGTTCCTCAAAAAGCCTTTTGTACACTTCAAAATGTTCAGAACGGGCAAATTCCTCGATTTTATCCTCGGGAAGGCTTTCCAGGAGCTGATCCATGTAGGACAGAACTGATTTTATTTCGTCCTTGAGTTCAACGGGAAGGGCGGCAACACCGGTATCAACCACGGCAGCTTCAGGCGCTTCAGGCGCTGTAGGCTCTTCCGCTTCAGGCGCTTCAGGCGTTTCAGTCACTTCAGGAACAGCGGTTTCGCCGATTTCAATGTCTTCAAGTACGGATTCTTCGTAAACCGTTTCTGTTTCCGGTTCAACGATACTTTCTTCAAGGAAGGATTCGGTTTCATCAGTAACTGAACCGATAGAATCTTCCATGGCGGAAAAATCGATATTGAATTCGGTCAGTTCCGGTTCTTCGAGATGCTCGTCGTTAAAATCGAGTGTTTCAATGTCTGACTCTTCTATCGCGACATTTTCGAGATCAGGTTCAACCGATTCACTGCCTTCAAGGTAACTGACATCCTCTTCAACCTTGTTGACATACGATACTTCAACCTCATCAGGTATATCGTTGGTGCCGAACATCTCGTCTTCAGTGAGAACATCCGGAATATCCAGTTCTTCAGGCTCATTCGAACCGCCATCATCATCAAAGGCAATTTCGTCAAACTGGGTAGATTCTTCCTCCGGAGAGAAGTCCGCAGTAACATCCTCGCCGGATGATGCGCCAATTTCATTCATTGACATATCGGCAAAATCGTCCTGCTCGGGTTCACCGGTTTTTTCTTCGGTAAAATCGGCAGTAATGAGAATATTGTTCAATTCATCACCGGTAAGGGCAATTGTCTCATCGGTATCATCGTCCGAGAAGAAGCCGGTGTTATCGGAACTTTCAGCTGTTACTGAATCAGTGGAAGAATTGTCACTATGGGAAACCGGTTTCATCGTGGTAGAAAGCTCGGAATTCAATGTTGAAAGTTCTTTTTTGATGGAAGACAATTCCTCTGCGATGAGCATCAACAATTCTGTTGACTTGTCATTTGAAGTCACGTCGATTTCTCCTGTGTCAGTACCGGACTCGTGTAATGACTCCTCAAACGCGCCGACATCGTCAAAATCGATTGACATGCCCTCGTCGTCGGAATCCGAAATACCGGATTGGTATTCATTGTAATCCGATTCTCCAGTAATATCAAGAATATCTTTCTCCACAATCTCCATCGAATCATCGTCGCTATCCAGAACGGTGAATCCTTCGTCAGTATCACTGAAAGCTGCAAGGGAAGCGAACGATTCGGTCTCTGGCTCGGGGGATTCTTCATCAAGCAGGGAGACTTCTGGTATGCTATCCTCCGGCTCAAGTTCGACCATCCCGGCAATTGATTCGTCTTCGGTTACGATCTCTTCCTGAACGAATTCCTCAAGTGAAGAAAGATCAACACTACCGATTTCAAGTTCGGCCGTATCATCGTCGGAAAGCATGGACGCTTCATCTTCTACCGCGAGATCCTCAATGGTGGCAGATTCGTCTTCCACTACCGGCAGTTCCTCCCCTGAATGCGATCCAGGGGATTCGCTAAAAAGCGGTACATTGAAATCGTCGCCTTCATTCATTTCCGGAGCCTCGTTGGCTACGGACTCGAGTCCGTCTTCTTCGGTTACATTCAGATTGAATTCCTGGACAACTTTTTCTTCTTTTAATTCTGAAGCTCCCGGAGCAGCGGGACGGGCGGTTTCCAGGGACGCGAGAAGATCATCGAATTCCGAGGCTATTTCGAGCGTATCGTCTTCGGTGGAGGGCGCAGGGCTGGCTGCTGCAGGAGTCTTTCCATCTTCTTCGGCAAACATTTCCGAATCAAAAGATTCAAAGCCGTCAAAATCCTCGCCCGAACCGGTTTCATCAACAAATTCGACACCGAACTCCGAGTTCTCAAATTCCGCTTCCGAAATAGAGGACCCGGCGGCGCGAATCTTTTCCGAGTTCTCGATAAACTCTTCATCAAACTCGAGATCAATATCAACCGGTTCCACATCGGAAAACAGTTTTTCTTTTTCCTTTTCTGTTGTTCCGCCGGAATCATTTATTTCATTGATAAAATCGTCAAGATCAAGATCGTCAAAGCCGGAGGAACCGGAAGAATCCCGGGGAGCGGATCCTGAATTGATGTCATCGAGCAACGAACTGAAATCATCCTCATCGGGAGGATTCACCGACCCGGCAGATTGTTCTCCGGCATTGATCATGTCGGCAATGCCGGCGAAATCTTCCATTGAAAAATCGGCAAGTTCCGGATCAAGCTCCGCAAGAACATCATTTTCGACGACAGGTGCTGCGGCTTCTTCAACGACAGGCTCGGCGGCTTCTTCAACAAGTTCTTCAAAAGAATCAGGCAACGGTTCATCAGAAACTTCGCCGAACGATTCGGAAGCGGTGACCTCCTGAGGTTCACTGAACGATTCTGTATCGGTATCCACTGAGAATTCTTCAGTAGGGGAGAGGTCTTCGTCGTCCGGGTTAACCGCTATTTCAAGTTCGTCCACAAGGATTTCTTCACCGGACGTTTCATCCGTGACCTCGTAGTCAAATTCATCCGCAACAATGTCAAAATCGGCGATTTCTTCCATTTCATCGGAACTGTCAGCGGTATCGGGTACGATATCTGTTTCCATATCAACAAGGAAATCTTCTTCCAGAAGGGTATCATCATCACCGGTTCCAATTTCTTCGAGAGGCTGTTCCTCAACGGCTTCATCTACGGAGTCCAGTTCGTCGAACGAAATGGCACCGAATTCAAAATCATCATTTTCCGCGACAATTTCCGGTACTTCTGCGTCAGCTTCTTCCAGATCGGCCGATTCTTCGGTGTCTTCAGCTTCGGGAGTGTCAAAATCGGGCAGTTCAAACGAGGTATCCGGAGAAATCTCATCGGAAACAACGTCCTGCTCGGTCACGTCGGGCTCGGTACTTTCGGCGTCAAAATCTTCTATATCGGGAAGTTCATCAAATTCAGAAATATCGGGAACATCGGAGAAAACGGGCAAAACGGTATCGACCGAACCGGATTCGTCCTCCTCAACGAGTGAGGACACATCCCGTGGACCGCTTTTAACCCAGACACCGTACATGTCCAATGTTTCAGTTTCATCATTGAATTCAACAGGAAAAGAAGAGTCTCGAATTTCGTCGTTTTCAAAGTCCGGCATTATAAGCGCTCCCGAAAGTTATTGATTTACTCTTTTCCTTATCGGCAAGGGAGGGGCATTAATTTAACTGTATATTACCCTGAAAGCCCCTGTCAATATTTGAGGATTTTTTATGTCCTTTTTTGATAACTATTTTTACCGGCGGTTGTAAAGGTTCGCCGTGGAATACCGAAACTCATACCAGTATGAACTATGTAAGAATTGTACTACCGTTATTCATCGGTACATTGATATACTCGATTCTCGGTTTTACCGCGGGACCAAAAGGGCAATGGCCTTATGCACAGCTCGAACAGGAGCACGTCCGTCTGCAAAAGAATCTCGACACTCTCAGGGAAACCAATGCGTCTCTTGAAATGAGGTTGGCCAATCTTTCCTCCGATCCCGACACCATCGCTGTGTATGCCCATGAACTGGGGTATGTGTATGAGGGAGAACAACTGATAAAGCTGGCGGGTTTCAACGGCGGTATTGACCGGAATCTGGTGGCAGGCTCGCCGGTTATGTCACAAAAACCACATGTTGTGCCGGAATGGATTTGCAAACTGGTCGGCGTTTTGTCCGGGTTTCTTGCATTTTTCGGTTTCGATGCCCTGTTCAGGACGCACAGAACACTCGCGAACAAGAAGAACCGTAAACTCCG
>Ga0116157_10004848_pt1 | contig 12477 bp, 12 predicted proteins | sample AD_UKC048_MetaG_FD_89882 | JGI IMG/M metagenome (GOLD analysis project Ga0116157, IMG submission 89882) | Active sludge microbial communities of municipal wastewater-treating anaerobic digesters from USA - AD_UKC048_MetaG | ecosystem: Engineered > Bioreactor > Anaerobic > Digestate | place: USA... | reverse complement strand
TTTTGTTTCCAATGAATATTGGTTAAACTTTTGTCCTTTTCTCGCCATAGAAAAAGCACCTCCTTATGATAATTTTAACATAAATACTTTTTTATTTATGTCTACCATAAGGGGTGCATTTCAGAACGATGCTTTTTATTTTTATTAAATTCTTTAAATAGTATCCCGGAAGATTCTAATCCTTTATAAATGCCTTCATTAATTATAAAGTCAAATTCGCCAATATATTCATAAGCTAATGGTTTAAAACAGAACTTAAATTCATTTAAACCAAGGTAAGGGTTGGATTTATCAAAATCACCAGTAATACCATTTAAATCTAGATAGTCAAAGTTTTTTTGATAGTATTCAATCAGTTTATAATGCATAAAGTAATTTGGATTAAAACGTTTATGTTTGATATCAAAACCACTAACTAAGATGGCAACGCGGTTTTGATATTTAATTGTAATACATCCCGCTATGTAACGATATCGGTTTTCGGTTAATCCCTTTGTTGCTTCCAATATATCGTTCTTATAATTTAAGACAAGACGATCCGATTGCATTTTTTGAGTTAAGTTTTCTTCACTATTATCTTGCATTACTTTTTTTATTAATTTACTATTCTCTTCAACTGCTTTATCATAATTATCTCTAGCTTTTATTAAACATTCCTCATAGTCAACTTTGATTAAGAAAATATCAATCGCATTTAATTTAGAGTAGACATTAAAATAGTTATTATAATATGCTTGGCTATGGCCATCCTTATCTTTGATAAAAGGATAGAGCGTATTAAGATCTTCTTGGTGGGCTTTTTCAATATATAAACCTTTACTAATGCTTTTGCGAATTTTATTGCGGGCTTGTTTTGCTAGTTTGCTAAAAGATATTTGGGTTAAAGGAATAATGGCGTTGAAGCGGGGCAGAAGAGCTTCAAAACGTTTGTTATTTTTTAATTTACGACAGTTACAATTTTCTAAGATATTTGTAATACTAGCATTATCATTATATTTTATAGTTTTATCATTAATATTGATCTCACCAACCGCAATTTCCGGATTAATTTTAATAAAAGCAACATTTTTGGGATAGTAATACTTTTTTAAAGCATTCGTAAACGCTTTAACTAACTCTTGATTGTGATAGTCAATTAAAAAACCCTTCGGCGCATAACCATATTTATTAAAAAGATCAATTTTTTTAAAAAGAATTAAAGATGCAGCCAAAATATTATTTGTTTCATCAACAAATCCAATTAGATCATAATCAAAACCGTTCTCAGCCATCATAATGCCATAACTTGAAGTTTGATGGTAACTTCTTAACGGATGAGTATTAGCAAAAGTATCGAATTCGGCTAGGGACAGATGTTTAATTTTCATGATTATACCTCCTTATAAAAATTATATTATTATATCATAAGTAAGCAAAAAAGCAATATAATTGACTTATCATAAGTAATGATTTAAAATGAATTATAGAGAGTGGTTAACATGAAAAAACTGTTAGGTTGGATATGTTTATTAATATATTTCTTAATTGTCGAGTTTTTAAAAATGGTTAAAAAATATTAAAGGAGATTAAAAATGAAAAAAATAATTAGCTATTTTCAATTTAGTAATTTATTTGTTGATTTATTATATTTGATTTATGGAGTATTACTTTTTCAATGGACGACAATTTCGGTAAAATTAATTGGTATTTTATTAGGAGTCGTGATTATTGTTACAAGCATCTACGCTGGTTTAAAATATTATGTTTATCAACCTAAAACTAAGAACTCAATTTTCTTTAACGAATTAATCTATGGTATTTTCGGTTTGATAATTGCCCTAATGATTATCTTTAAGCCAATTCCTTTTAATAATATTGCGGTTTTAGGGTTAAGTATTTGGTTATTAGAATGCAGTTTTATTAAGGCATTATATGCATATAAATTATTTATTAAAAAAGAAGAGATAGCTTCCTTGATTGCCGCAATTGCCGGAATAGTTTTTGTTGGGGGTTTAGCAATTGTTATTGCTCCCCAAATTATATTAGTTGATACCGCTAAAGGAATTGGTATTTTTGCCTTTATGTACGGCATATTAGATGCTATGCAAACCGTTTTATTTATCAAACGTCGTCAGGTAATTAATAAAATTATTAAATAAGGCTTTAAGCCTTTTTTTAATTGCTAAAACCCATGTTTTTGAGTATACTTATTATTGTAGAGGAGGTTGGCAATGAAAATAATTGATATCTGGGGGCGAGAGATTTTAGACTCAAGAGGTAATCCGACCGTTGAAGCGGAAGTGACCTTAGAAAATGGGATAAAAGCACTAGCTTCAGTTCCTAGCGGAGCCTCAACTGGATCAAGAGAGGCTGTCGAATTACGCGATGGTGATCAGAAAAGGTATCTTGGTCAAGGTGTATTAAAAGCCGTAACGAATATTAATACCGTAATAAAAGAAGCTTTGGTTAATCAAGAATTAAACCAAGTTGATATTGACCAGTTATTGATTGGCCTTGATGGTAGTGAAAACAAAAGTAAATTGGGAGCAAATGCCTGCCTTGCAGTATCTTTAGCTTGTTTAAAGGCTGGGGCGCAAAGTCATAATCAAGAACTGTACGAATATGTTTCAACAGGCAGTTGTTCTTTGCCAATTCCCATGATGAATATTATTAATGGCGGTAAACATGCAGATAATAAATTAGATATTCAAGAATTTATGATTGTCCCGGTTGTTCGCGGGTTTAAAGAGCGATTAAGAGCCGGATCAGAAATTTTTCATAATCTAAAAAAAATATTAAAAAATAGTGGTATGGCAACCAGCGTTGGTGATGAGGGCGGCTTTGCTCCAAATTTAAAATCCAATGAAGAAGCCTTAGCGGTAATTATGCAAGCCATAAAAGAAGCAGGTTATATCCCAGGTAAGGAAGTCTTTATTGCCTTAGATATTGCGGCTTCAGAATTCTATGATGTTAAAACTAAAACCTATAATTTTGATCAGCGGGAAATGACTGCCGACGAATTAATTCATTATTATTCCATGCTTATTCAAAAATACCCGATTGTTTCGATTGAAGACCCCTTCTTTGAAAATGATTTTGAGAGTTTAACAGTCTTAACTACAATCTTTAAAAACAAGATTTTAGTTGTTGGCGATGACTACTTTGTAACAAACAAAAAGTATTTAACAAAGGCGATTGCACAAAAAGCGGGAAATGCAATCCTGTTAAAAGCTAATCAAGTAGGGACAATAACTGAAATGATTGAAACGATTGCTTTAGCCAAACAAGAAAATTATAAAATGATTATCTCTCATCGCAGTGGCGAAACCGAAGATACTTTTATTGCTGATTTAGCTGTCGGATTTAATATTCCTTACATTAAAACTGGTTCGCTATCAAGAGGGGAAAGAATCAGTAAATATAATCGGCTACTAAGAATCGAAGAAAAACTAACCAAATAATTACTTGCTATTATATGCTTGTTATGGTAAATTATTAGGGAAACGGAAGTGGGAGTAATGTTAGAAACGATATTATTGATAGTCTCAATTTTAATGATTGCGATTGTTTTATTACAAAGTGATAAAGCTAGTGATGCTGGTCAAATTATTACTGGTGGTAATGAAGCATTATTTCAAAAGCAAAAAGAACGTGGCTTTGAATTATTAATTAGTCGCTTGACAATGACTCTAGGATTTTTATTTTTTATCATTTCATTTATTTTATTTTTAAAATAAGACTTCGGTCTTTTTTTTATTGGCAAAAGGGTATATAATGAACATGGTGAAGATATGAAGAAAAAAGGTTTTACATTAGTGGAAATAATTATGGTAATAGCTATTCTTGGCTTATTATCAATTGTCATTGCTAATAGCTTGACCGAATCATTAAAGAATCAAAAAGAAAAAGACTTTGATAATTATATTGATAAAATTGAAGCTTCAGCCTGTGCTTTTATTGAAATTAGACCGGAAACTAGAGAACAGGAAACTTCCTTTAATTGTTCGATTATTCCTAAACCAGATAGATGTAAATCAAAAACTGATTGTATGAGTTCAGGTTGTGAAATCAAAGTTAGCGATATAATTACATTAGGTTTAATTGATGGACGATTAAAAAATCCCAAAACGGATGAGTTGCTATCCTATTACAATAATAAAATAATTAAAATTTATTGGAACGCTAATAAAGAAAAAGTCTGCCAAGCAACAGCCACTGATTTTAATTAATATTAAGTAGAAAGCGGGACTATATGAAAGAGCAAATTATTAAGGCATTAACCAATATCCATGAAGCTAAAGAATTGATGGAGATTAATGATATTTTAGGTTATAAAACAGCCGAGGAATATCAAACATTAACGACAACTATTGAAGAATTAGTAGCTGAGTTTATTGTTTTCAAAACAAAAAAGGATAAGTATATTTTATTAAATAACTGTCCTAATTTAAAAGTTGGTAAAATTTCAGTTAACAAAAAAGGCTTTGGTTTTATCTTGCAAGAAAGTGGCGAAGATATTTACGTTGATCAAGATAATCTTGGTGGAGCTATTGATGAAGATATGGTCCTTTGTGAAGTAATTCCCGGTCGGATTAAAAGAGAAGGCAAAGTAATAAAAATTGTTAAGCGTGACTTAAAGAATATTGTCGGCGAAATAATTTTTGTTAAAGATAAGATCCTCCTTAAACTTGACGATGAAAAGAAAGATTTAACAATTGAAATCGATAAAAAAAGTGCTATTAATTGTGTTGAAGGTCATAAAGTTCTAGTTAAAGTTACAAATAAAATATCTAATAAAAGATATTTAGCCGAAGTTGCTAAAGTTCTTGGCCATAAAGATGATCCTGGTGTTGATATTTTAAGTATTGCCTATAAATATGGAATTTATGATCAATTAGAACCAGATGTAATCGCTGAAGTTGAATTAATTCCTACTGTCGTTAATCCTGATTCATTAAACAATCGCCGTGATTTAACTGAGCAAGTTATTTTTACGATTGATGGTGATGATACTAAGGATATTGATGATGCAATTAGTATCGAGAAGATCGATAATGGTTATCGCTTAGGGGTTCATATTGCTGATGTTAGTTATTATGTTAAAGAAAATACAGCTTTAGGAGCAGATGCTTATCAAAGAGGAACTAGTTCTTATTTAGCCGATACGGTAATTCCGATGTTACCTCATAAGCTATCTAATGGTATTTGTTCGTTAAACGAGAATGAACTACGACTTACTTTATCTTGCGTGATGGATATAAGTTTAACTGCCCAAATTATGAACTACGAAATATTTGAAAGTTATATTAAGTCCAAGAAAAAAATGACTTATAAAAAGGTAAACGATATTATTATTAACAATGTTGTTGCTGAAGGCTATGAACCATATGTTGAACAAATTAAGATGATGGCTGATTTAGCTAAAATTCTTCGTCAAGATAAAATTAAACGAGGATATATTGATTTTGATTTAGACGAACCAAAAATTGTTCAAGACGAAAACGGTAAAGCAATTGATGTTATTAGAAGAGAACGCTTTGCTGGGGAAATGCTAATTGAGGATTTTATGATCGCAGCAAACGAAACGGTAGCTACTCATATATATAATATGGATTTACCTTTTATCTACCGCATTCACGAAAATCCAGATTCAGAGAAAATTTCTGAATTCTTAAAATTGGTAAAATTACTAGGATATAAAATCGAGAATAAAATAAGCATAACGCCTAAAGGGATGCAAAATCTCTTAAATGAATTAAATGAAAAACCCGAGTTTGCCGTATTATCTGGTCAATTATTACGTAGTATGCGTAAGGCTGAATATAGTAAAGATAATCGCGGTCATTTTGGATTGGCTAGTAAGAACTATACCCATTTTACCAGTCCAATAAGAAGATTCCCCGACTTAACAGTTCATCGTTTATTAAGAACTTATTTATTTAAGCAGGATTTATCAATGACAACAATTAATACTCTAGACAAGTTATTAGTTGAAATTGCGGAACATTCAAGTGAACGCGAATTAGCAGCAGTTAAAGCAGAACGGGATGTAGTTGATATGAAGACTGCCGAGTATATGGAATCTCACTTAGGTGAAGAATACGAGGGAATGATTATTAGTGTTGTTAGTTTTGGTTTCTTTGTCCAATTACCAAATCTAATTGAGGGCTTAGTTCATGTTAATACTCTAAAAGGGGATTATTTCACATATCTTCCCGAGAGTTTAGCAATAATTGGTAAATCAACTAAGAAAAAATATGCGCTTGGTGACATGTTAAAAGTTAAAGTTGTTGCTGCAAATAAAGCTGCGGGAACAACTGATTTTGAAGTAATTGATGGTGAAGAAAATGGAAATCCGGAATAAAAAAGCTTATTATGATTACTTTGTTGAAAAAGAACTTGAAGCCGGGATTGAACTTAAAGGAACAGAGATTAAAGCAATCCGTAATGGTTCAATGGATATTCGTGATGCTTTTGTTATTATTAAAAATAACGAAGCCCAGTTACTTAATTCCTATGTAGCAAAGTATGAAGCTGGTAACCAATTTAATCACGATGAACATCGAACAAGAAAATTATTACTTCATAAAAAAGAAATATTGAAACTAAATGAAGCGGCTAATCAAGAAGGATTTTCGTTAATCCCTCTAAAAGTATACCTAAAGCGGAATCGAGTTAAAGTCCTTCTCGGTATTTGTCGTGGTAAAAAGAACTATGATAAGCGGGCAACAATCAAAGCTCGCGATTTAGAAAGAGAAATTAAAACTAGTTATGAAAAAAATAATTAGTAAAGTTTTATTTACTTTATTTTTTTTATTTGTTGCTACTTATTGGGTAGTTGCCACAAAGGCTCCAATAGATGTCACCCAAATGAGCATTATTGATCTGCAAAAAGCCCTTAATCAAGGATATGTTACAAGTGAACAACTTGTTAATTTATACTTGGAACGAATTGCTGCCTATGATGAGCAGTTTAATACGATTAATCAAATCAACAAGGACGCCCTTAAGCAGGCAAAAACTCTTGATCAAGAGCGAGCTTCAGGTAAAATTAGGGGTGACTTACACGGTATTCCCTTATTAGTAAAAACCAATATTAATGTCTTAGGCTTAGCTACTACTGGTGGCGCAAAAGCTTTAAGTACTAATTATCCAATAGCTAATGCTCCGGTAATTCAGAACTTGGTTAATGAAGGAGCAATTATCTTAGCTTCGACCAATATGAGTGAATTTGCTTTCTCGGCATATAATTCGTATAGTTCTTATGGTAATGTACGCAATGCCTATAATCTTAATTATACGCCCTATGGTTCAAGTGGAGGCAGTGCTGTTGCCCTTGCTTTAAGCTTTGGGGCGGGAGCAATTGGCACAGATACTAATTCTTCAATTCGGGTTCCAGCAGCAGCAGCTGGAGTTGTCGGCTTACGTCCAACAATTGGCAAATTAGCTATGAAGGGGATTATTCCTTATGATATTGAACGTGATGTGGTCGGTCCTATAACGAAGACGGTTACTGATAATCAGTTGCTATATCAAATAATGTTAGGCAACGAAACTAATCAAGCAAAGCAGACAATTAAATCTAAGGATATTAAAATTGGCATTATTAATAATTATTACTCGGGAATAAAAAATGCTAGCCTACCAGTTAATACAATTACCAATTCCGAAGTCAAAGCCTTAATGACTAAACAAATAACTAACTTAAAAACTTTAGGTTTTACACTAGTCGAAATTGATCAATTAATAACGCCTTATTATCAAAGTATTGCTAATAATACCGCTGCTGGAATAACTTTTTGTGATAACTTTAATAACTATTTAGAGACAACAACGGGCCCTATTAGAAATTTTAGCCAGTTAGTAAGTTCAAACCAAAAGGTATACGATTTAACTGGTTATAATGAAGGCTGTGGGGGTAACTATGCCGATCATACAGAACGTGATCAAGCGAAAAAGGAATATCAAAGTTATGTTGCCCAAATAATGACTAATAATGATCTTGATATATTAGTTTATCCAACAATTAAAAACCAAAATTTAGAATTAGGCAGTAATTCTGGATTAAAAAGTCCAGGAAGTTCGTTAGGAAGTGTAATTAACTATCCTTCAATTACAGTACCTATAGGCAACGATAAAAAAGGTTTTGCCTACGGTTTAGAATTTCTTGCTCCTAAAAATCAAGAAGATTTACTTTATCAAGTTGCAATTTATTATGAGAATAAAGCAGAATTATCCTTAGCCCATAGTAATTTGGCTCCAAGTTTATATGTGGTTCCGCAAGAAGTCAAAACGTTAATTGCCAATTATGAACAACAGCAAACAGAGAGTCATTCCTTTCTCTTATTTAAATATAAAAAAGACTATCAAAAATTAACGAATGATACTAAGCGATATTTTAAAAATTATGCGGCAAACAACAATTATTTAGCTGATGCCAAAAAATTAAACGAACGGTATGTGGCTTTAACAAATAACTGGCAATTCAACATAAAAGGGATCTTTAATATATTTGTTTCCATAATATTATTTATTTTTAACTCCTGGTTTATTATTGTCTTAGGAATATTGGGCTATTACATATTAAAATATTATTTACGCAAACAAAAATCTAAAAAGCGTCGTAAGCGTCATAAAAAGCGAAGGTATCACCCTAAAAAAAGAAAAAAAAGATACCCAAGAAAAAGATAGTATGATAAGATTATTAGAGGATGTGAAGATATGAAAAAAATGAAAACGAAAATTATAATATTAATTGTGGGAGCGGTATTAATGGCCGGTTTAGGAACAAGTTATTTTATCTTTTTTGCTAAAGATAAACCCGCTAAAAAGCAAGCAACTAAAGAAACGCTACCAACAGCTGACCCTAAAATTACAATTGTTGATCCCAATTCTAAAAGTAGACCCTTTGCGGTTATGATCAATAATATTGGTGTTGCTCGTCCTTTCCAATCAGGATTACAAGATGCCTATATTATTTATGAAATAATTGTTGAAGGTGGTATTACCAGAATGATGGCAGTATTTAAAGACCAAGATACAGCGGCCATTGGATCGGTAAGAAGCTCTCGTCATTATTTTCTCGATTATGCCCTAGAAAATGATGCCGTTTATGTCCATTGGGGATGGAGCACAGTAGCTCAAAGCGATATTCCTAAGTTGGGAATCAATAATATAAATGGTTTAGCTTATGAAGGCATCTATTTCTATCGTAATAAAGAGATTAACGCTCCGCTTGAGCATACTGGATTTACTAATATGGAATTACTAAATAAAGCTGTAACCAAATTAAATTATCGTCAGGAAACAAATAAAGACCTATTATTAAACTATACCGCAGAAAAGGTAGATCTAAGTAAAATAGAAGGTGCAAAAGTTGCTAATAATGTAACTATAGATTACTCTAATTCGCTATCTAATAAATATGTTTATGATTCCGCAACAGGAGTTTATATGCGTTACGTTAATAATAAACCACAGGTTGACAATGTAACTAAAGAACAATACCATTTCAAAAATATTATTGTTTACCAAGTAGCTAATAGTGATTATGATGCAAGTGGTAAATTACAAGTTATTGATAATATTGGCAGTGGCACAGGCTACTATATTACTAATGGTTATGCGGCACCAATTAAATGGCAAAAGGATAGCCGTGCGGCACAAACTGTTTATACTTATGAAAATGGCCAAGAGATTGATGTCAGTGATGGTAACACTTTTATTCAAATTCAACCGACTAACCAAGATTTAATTATTACGGAATAGGGTGATATAATTGGCGAAAATTATTGATTACCTAACAACTAATTATTATCTATTAATCATTATTGCAAGTGTTATTCTACTAGCTATCATTGGCTACTTTGCTGATAAAAAAAAGCGCACCGAGTCGGCTAAAATGAATTCGGAAATTAGAATGGCCGAAGATATTGATAAAATTAAAAAATCTTTTAAAGAAAAAGGTTTATCAATAAATCAAGCAGTTAATAAAGAATCCCAGGAGGTACTTAATAAAGAAGGTCAAACACCGGCCAACGCTTCTCCGTTAAATGCTATCGAGCAGACACCCCTACCAACAGTAGTACTTGATAAGCCAGTAAGCACAACAAATAGTAACGAAAATGAAGTATTATAAAAGTAATAGTAAGCTATTACTTTTTAAATCAAATTATTAGGTTAATCTAGAATAATTAATAATTATTTGTTATAATTATTTACGATAAAGAAGGAAGGTGTCATATGACGCTATCAAGTGTATGGTCACTTGTAACCAAAATTATTGATATTTCACTTGTTTGGTTTATGATTTATTATTTATTAAAGAATATTAAAAGTAATGTTAAGTTAGTTTTAATTGTTAAAGGCGTAATATTAATTCTGGCTATAAAAGTAGTAAGCGATGTATTTAATCTTTTTACAATTGGCTTAATTTTAGAATATGTTATTGAATGGGGACCGCTAGCAATAATTGTCTTGTTTCAACCAGAAATTAGAAATGTTCTTGAATCAATTGGTCGTAGTCAATTATTGGGCCGTCATAAAGTATTATCAGTTGATGAACGCGAAAAAGTTGTATTTGAAATTATGGATGCTGTGGAGTACTTAAGGAAAAACCGAATTGGTGCTTTAATCGTTGTTGAAAGAGACATGTCACTGCAAGAATATATTAATCCCGCAACAAAGATTTATGCTGATTTAACTTCTCCTTTATTAGGTTCAATCTTTTTTACAAATAGTCCCCTTCATGATGGTGGGGTAATTATTCAAGGAAATCGGATTACTTGTGCCGGAGCAGTATTTAAGACTAGTATGAATCCAACTCTTGGTAAAAAATTAGGAACAAGACACCGCGCTGCCTTAGGAATTGCTGAGGAGACCGATGCTTTAGCCCTTGTTGTTTCTGAAGAAACGGGGCGCATTAGTATTGCTAATGATAATAAATTATTTTATAACTTATCATTGGACGAATTTAGAAAGACCCTTGTTGAAGAACTAAAACCTAAATCAGAACTTTTTTATAACGCTGATGAAGAAGCTAAAGAAGGTGATGAAGATGAATAAGATAATGGATTTTCTAAAAGCTGTTGGCTTAAAAACATATAATATTATTGATAAGGTAATTGTTGTTCCTATTAGTAAAATTATTTATCGCATAGTAAGACGTTCGCGCAGTCTTAATAAATTAGAAAAAATTCTTAATCGACCAAGTGTCTTACTTTATATCTCGCTTGCTTTAGCAGTAATCTTGTTCTTCTTGGTTGATTCCAAAGTAATTAATTTAACGAATACTGCCGAAATTATCACTGGTCAGCAAATTAATGTTAAATATAATTCTAATGCTTATGTTATTGAAGGATTACCCAAAACTGTTGATATTACCTTAATGGGCCGAAAAAGTGACTTATATTTAGCAAAGCAACTGGGCAATCACGAAGTTATTCTTGATTTAACAGGATATGAGCCAAGCGATAAACCCCAAAAAGTTAAATTAACTTATAATCAAACAATTGATTCCTTGACTTATAAACTTGATCCGTCATATGTCACAATTACTATCAAGAAGAAAGTAAGCACTTTAAAAAATATTACTTATGATTTAATTAATTCTGAGAAAATGGATGCTAAATTAAGTGTTAAGAGTGTTGAATTATCCAAAAACGAGGTTGTAGTTAAAGGTTCGCAAGATACCATTGATAAGATTTCTTCAGTAAAAGCCTTAATTGATTTAGCTGATGAGAAATTTACAACTAAAGGCACTTATGAAGTCGATAATGTCGCTTTAGTTGCATATGATAATAATGGTATGAAAATGGCTAATGTCGAAATAGTCGCGACAAATGTAACAGCCAAAGTTGATTTAGATTCATATTCGATTATTGTTCCCGTTAAAGTAATTACTACTGGTGACTTGGTTGCTGGTAAAGCAATATCAGGGATGACAATCAATGGCAAAGATACTTATAGTGTTACTATTTATGGTGAACAAGCCGTAATTGATAATATTACTGGCGTTCCAGTAACTGTTGATATAAATGGTCAAGGCAATAATGGTACTAAGAGTTATAGCGTTACTATTTCTAAACCTTCAGGTGTTAGATATATTAGCGAAACAAATATTGCTATTGCCTTAAGTTTTGCGGAGGCAAAACAAAGAACAATTGATAATATTAGTATTGAGCAAAAAAATATTCCTTCTGGATTGTCGGCAACTGCTAAAACAATCGAAGATTCAGTAGTAAGTGTTCAATTAACTGGTGTTCAATCAGTAATTGATGCCATAACACCTGAGAGTATTAATGCATATATTGATTTAGCCGGATATACTGTTGGTGAACATACTATCGAGGTTAAAGTTGAAGGCGAGGACGCCCGTGTTAAGTATGCCGTAACTAAAAAGATTAATATTAAATTAGATACTGCAAATAAAAGCTAACCAATAGGTTAGTTTTTATTATTGGCAAGCTAAAGTCAGTTATGTTATAATATGTTTTAGGT
>Ga0116157_10004847_pt1 | contig 12477 bp, 10 predicted proteins | sample AD_UKC048_MetaG_FD_89882 | JGI IMG/M metagenome (GOLD analysis project Ga0116157, IMG submission 89882) | Active sludge microbial communities of municipal wastewater-treating anaerobic digesters from USA - AD_UKC048_MetaG | ecosystem: Engineered > Bioreactor > Anaerobic > Digestate | place: USA... | reverse complement strand
TATTGCACCGCTAAAACGGCGAGACAGTACAACTCGAAGCATCCGTGCTGACCTTCTGGCAAACCACAAGCGTATCTGCCCGGGTTTGCCGGTATTGATTCACCAAGGTCTGGCAGCGTTTATCCGGCAGGCACTGCTTGTAATTGCTCATCATGAATTCGGAAGCCGCGATAATGCCGCGCGTTTTCAGGTTGAGATTTTCGGCTGGAATGGCATCAAGCTTCGGCGACAGGCCCGAGGCATTTTCAACTTGCACGCATTGGTCATAGGTACTGCAGGTTCCGCTGCGTATGCTGCTTTTCGGCGATGGCGTACTGGCCGCAGCCACACGTTGTTTCGCGACTTCTGCGGCGCGTTCCCTGGCCGCGTTGCGCTGTTCAAGGTAGTTATCCAGCCGGTCTAGATCGGCGGTCTTGCCGTTTTGTGCGTAATAGTTTCGCAACTGCGAAATCTGCGCATCGGTTAGCGCCTTCGGGTTGGTCTTGTAGGTTTTTTCTACGCCGGCAATCGCCGCATATTGTTTTCCCTTCTCCGCCTTTTCCAGCGGCGCACGCCAGGCCGCACTGAAAGATTCGATGCGCGCCCGTTCCTTCTGCAAATTGGCCTGGGCAGCTGTCCAGTCGGTCTTGAGCTTTTCAATCGTGGGGGCTGCCAATTGATCCCACAATGCTTCACATCCGGCACTCGATTTCATGTTCGGGCAAAACGTCACTGTCGGATTGGCATCGAAATAGCCGTTGCCTTGCACAATCGAGTAAACCGTAAAATCGTTGTTGTAACTGCAGCCTTTTATTTTTTTCTTGTAAAGAATTTCAAATGTCGTGCAATCGTTGGTATCGGTCGCAATGTAGGACTCGTTGCCGGGATCGCGTATTCGTAATGTCGTGCGTGGCGCATTGCTGAGCGGACCGCTCCATTGCCCGGCATAGGGATTATCGCGAACCAGCTGACCCACCTGCTTCGCGCCGGCCTTGTCTTGTCCCATCAACACTTCGACTTGGCCCGTTCCATTCTCCGGGCTGTCCATGACATAAAAATTCATTGCGCGGCCACGGACATAACCGGACTGGAAACCCATGAAATTTACCAGCATGTCGGGCTCGGCCAGGGTGCCGATGCCTTCGGCCAATCCGAACACGCAATCGCCTTCCCATTGTTTGGCTCCGTAAAAAGCGCGATGACTCATCTTTTTGGTGATCATTTTTTGCGCGACTTTGTCGTAGCCGTCAGGATAATCATATAAGTCATCTGCGGGCATCGGCAGCACCAAGCCACAGCCATTGAGCGTATAGACCAGGCTTTCACCCGGGAACAAGGGCGGCGCCGAATAGGCCTTCGGGTTCCAGGTCTTGATGGCTTTTGCACGAGCAGTCCGCTCGGCGAGCACCGCGGCCGCAAGTTCTTCGCGTTCGCGAATGGCTTGCTCTACCGTTGCCCACTTCAGTTGGGCTTGTTCCGCCTCGCGTGCACGCTGTTCGGCACGTTGCTGGTCAAGCTTTTCGGCCCAGGGCATCAAGGCCTGTAAAGCATTGATATCGCTTTGCGATTGCGCCTTGGCCTGCCAGGGAAAAAGGACCAGACACAACAAACCGGAAACCACGGCTAAATGCTTCATCGACATAAAGAGCCCCCACTCTTTTTTCGGCAAGATAGCACATAAAATCAGGCCGTGATGTTGCTAGATCGGACTCAATTTATTGTGATGCAGCCACGCTGAGGAGCTTTTGCAGGAGCGACGGAAACAGGAACGGGGATCGCTATGGACTGTCCTCGTCCCGACTTCCGTCGGTCCTACATCAGTTCAATCCGTCTTCCCGACGAAAGTCGGGATCCAGAAGCATCTACGAAGCAGAGTCTAAAACTTACTTCGGCCTGAACTTCTGCGCCGCGTTTTCCCAGACAATGTTCTGCGCGGTGAGACGATCATCTATATTCTCGTAGCCCGGGTTGCGCTCTATCAGCCCGGGTTAGTAAAGCGTAACCCGGGCTACGGCGCTATTTTTTTACAAAATAATCCGCCAGTTTTTCTCGATCGCCCCGGATGTGATCAATCGTTTTTTTCAAATCTTTCCCTAGGGATTTTTGTATCGCCCGCCACTCCAGCTCGGCCTGACGTTTGTTGTAGTTGGTTCCCTGCGGGTGCAGGATGGTATGAGCGTAGTCGCGAATGACTGGCCGTTGCATTAAAAAAGAAACACCGCATAGCACCAGATCCCAACCCCAGCCCAGAACATTATTCGAAAAATCGACCTTGCGATTCAGCATTTCATTGATGATGTCTTTATGAATAAACCAGACGGTTTCATCCGGGCATGCCACCAATTTTATATTTTCGTGGTCGGACTGGAATGAATGGATATCCGTTTTGTCGGGCGTGTACCAGGTGAAATCGATATGCGGCGCATAAATGCCGGCATTGTAATGAAGCATATAAAAACGGGCATCTTCCACCAACTGTTCCCAGCGATCGTAACTAACATCGCCTTGCACATGCATCAACACATCGCCGTTAAATAATGCCAAGGCCTGTTTGAACTGGTCGGAAAAATAAGCGCTATCGCCAAGATTGATCCAGCCAGCACGCGTATGGTGGTCATCACTATTGATCACCGTGACTTTATCGAAAACGTCAAGAAGCGCATCTTCGATCGCACAACTTTTCGCAAATTGCCGATTCCAATTGAAAATAAAGGGCTGGATATTCAAACGCATTTTCCTGAATGATATTGATCCTGTCTCGAATCTACATGAACCATCGAAACTGGGCAGTCTAATTTTAACGTCAATAGACTGCATTGCTAAAATACTGAAATTCGCATTCACCACAGCTTCGCAGGTCGGGCCCTGGCCCGACCTACCGTTTGGCCTCTGTCAACCCGGGCTACGGAGCCGTCTATCTTTGCCGTCTTCCCGACGAACGTCGGGACCCAGAAGTCTCTACAAGGCAAAGTTTAAAACCTGCTTCGACCTAAGCTCCTGGGCCCCGTTTTTCAACGGGGAGACGATTCTATTTTATTTTTCGTAGCCCGGATGCAGCGCAGCGAAGCGCTTTTCAACGGCGAAGCCGGTCAATCCGGGAAGGCCTGAGGTCTGAGGCAGGTCTCCCGGATTACATTGCATTTCATCCAGGCTACGGTGTTATATGAGATGAGCATATTGTGCGCCTTTCCGGTTTATGATTTGACGCTGCTTATTGCGTTGGCATGGCTGGCCAAGGTTTGTACGGCAACAAACGATCATCGAATTCAACCCGGGAATCCGCTCATGAAAAAATATCGCTGCATGGTGTGCTCGCATGTCTATGACCCTGCCGAAGGCGACCCGGATAGTGGTATCGCACCAGGCACCGCATTTGAAAATCTGCCTGAGACTTGGTCATGCCCGGACTGCGGTGCCACCAAAGCCGACTTCGAGCCGATGGATTGATCCCTGTGCGGGAATGACGATTCTTTTTGTCTTTTAGGAAATTCGCAGGACCGACGGAAGTCGGGACCTTCTGCGGCGATCTCCCGTCCCAACTTCCGTCGGTCCTGCATCATTTTGATTACGACGGATTTTGAATCCGCCGTGCTATGCAGAGCTACGCCTTAAGGCCTTTTATTTTTTGTGAACCCATCCGTAGGGTGGAACCGCCGTCTTCTTGGCGATTCCACCAAACATTGCGACAAAACATAAGCGCACATTGCGGCTTCGTTCGGCTTGGTGGATTCCACCTTAACAGGTGGGATCCACCCTACGTGGTTTTCTTGATTGCGCCTTACGGCCTTACGGATGAAATCACATCGTTTCGTAGCCCGGGTTACGCTCCATCAACCCGGGTTGGTGAAGCGTAACCCGGCTACGGTGCTTGTACATCACACTGCCCGAGCGTAAAACAGCTTAACCTGGCAGCACAGGCATACCGATGAACACATTGAAGCCCTTGATCTTTCTTGCCCTCGCCTGCGCAGCCCTTCAAGCGCAAGCACATGGTGGCAGAACCAATGCCGAAGGTTGCCACAATGATCGTAAAAATGGTGGCTACCATTGCCACAATGGCAACTCATCAAGCACCGCTACACGTTCATCATTCAACAACACGTCTTCATCGGTGCAATCAAAGCAAAGCGGCAAAACCTATTACCCCAATTGCGCTGCCGTGCGTGCCGCCGGTGCCGCGCCGTTAAGACGTGGTGAGCCCGGATATGCGAGTCATCTGGACAGGGATAATGATGGCGTTGCTTGCGAATAAGCTCATAGGGTGCCGCCTATGGCGCACCTTGCCGGATCTACATCACATGGCGAATACAAGTGTCAGATTGCCATCATTTATCATTTCGACACGAGTCAACCGTCGAGGAAGTGGTGCGCCATAGGCGGCACCCTATGAATTGATGCACCTCATCGCGTTAACCAAAAAAAAGAGTTTTCTTCAACATAGTCATGCAATCGGCATCGTGAAAATTAGCCGGCAAACCACCGTTGCTATTAAAAATGAGTTCATGGTCAATTTTCGCAGCTATTGCTCTTACCTCTGCAACCTCAAGCCCTTTGCAAGTGAAATACATTGGCCTAACTTTATTAACGGCCTCTCTAAGTACTACTAGCTTGCAACTTTCCTCAAGATTCAACCTAGTCATATTTAAAGAATCAAATCCAAATCCCAAGAATGCAATTTTATCTGCATTTTTCAATAACTTTATAGCTTCATTTAATTTCGGAGAAGTATCCCTAGCCTCAGGAATTACCTCAATAGATCTGGCAGCTAGCGACAAATTTTCTGCATTAAACTCAAGACCATACTCTAAATAGCCGTCTTCCCATGGCCATGCGGGACCCAAACTTCCATATACATGTATCACATTCATTTTTGACAGCTTTTCTTTAACTTCAGCCATAGACTTTCCATATAAATTTATCGCTGCAACAGTTAAATATTTTTCAAGAGATCTATCGTAGTTAAAGGTCACAATCGACAGTTTACTTAAATCAAATTCATCCCATGTAACATCTGAAATCTTATTCCAAAAGTGCTGGTACCAACTTTCGTTTAAATTTTCTCTAAATAGGTTACCGAGCAATTCCATTCGAAGTATGCAATGCGCAATGGCTTTTTTACCGACGTCTACGTATTGATCATTTCTCGCTAGAAAAGCATCGACAGAATATTTTTCAGAGAATCGAAATGCTTCAATAAAGCTATGCAATTTATCAGGTGCGCTTTCAGAAGACACTGATTGAACTAAAACCGGCTCATCTTTCCAGCTCAAAATCTGACGTCGCAAGTCCTTTCCTAATGGCAAAGCATAAGGGTAGCTAGCCCCAGCTCCTAACACTAAACATATGTTTTGACTTAATGCAGACATAAGTTCCTTCAAAATTTCTTTTAACCAATTAACGCAAAAAGGGCGGAACCGCCTTCAGCAATTCCGCCCTACTATAAACCCACCTAACGAAGAGTTGGATCAAACCATCGGCAAATCCAACCCCAACTCTTTCGCACACTGTTTAGCGATGTCATAACCAGCATCCGCATGCCGCATAACCCCAGTCCCCGGATCATTCCACAAGACGCGGCCCAAACGTGCAGCCGCTGCATCGGTACCATCGGCAACAATGACTACACCACTATGCTGCGAGTACCCCATCCCCACGCCACCACCGTGGTGCAGCGATACCCAGGTAGCACCACCGGCGACGTTCAACATGGCGTTGAGCAATGGCCAGTCGGACACGGCGTCGCTGCCGTCGAGCATGGCTTCGGTTTCGCGATTCGGTGAAGCCACCGAGCCGGAATCGAGATGGTCGCGACCGATCACGATGGGTGCGCTGACTTCGCCGTTGCGGACCATTTCATTGAAGGCGTGTGCGAGGCGGTGACGGTCGCCGAGGCCGACCCAGCAGATGCGGGCTGGCAGGCCCTGGAAAGAGATGCGTTCTTTCGCCATGTCGAGCCAGCGATGCAGATGCGGATTGTCGGGAATCAGTTCTTTCACTTTCGCATCGGTTTTGTAGATGTCTTCCGGGTCGCCACTCAATGCGACCCAACGGAATGGACCAATGCCTTTACAGAATAAGGGACGCACATAGGCCGGCACGAAGCCGGGGAAATCGAAGGCGTTTTTACAGCCGACGTCCTGCGCCATCTGGCGGATATTGTTGCCGTAATCGAACACCGGAATGTCCTGCGCTTCGAAAGCGAGCATGGCTTCGACGTGTACGCGCATGGATTGCTTGGCTTCCATAATCACGTTTTGCGGATTGGTTTTTTGTTCGGCGAGATATTTTTCCCAGGTCCAACCGATCGGCAGATAACCATGCAACGGATCATGTGCGGATGTTTGATCGGTGACGGCATCGGGCCTGACACCACGACGTACCAGCTCCGGCAGAATTTCGGCGGCGTTACCGAGCAAGGCAATCGAAACGGCTTTGCCTTCGCTGCAATACTTTTCGAGACGTGCGAGTGCATCATCCAGATCATTCGCTTGCTCATCGACGTAACGGGTTTTGATACGCATATCGATACGTGATTGCTGGCACTCGATATTCAGCGAACAGGCACCGGCCAGCGATGCCGCGAGTGGCTGCGCGCCGCCCATGCCGCCGAGACCGGCGGTGAGAATCCATTTGCCGCTCAAGTTACCGTTGTAATGCTGGCGGCCCATTTCGACGAAGGTTTCGTAAGTGCCCTGCACGATGCCCTGGCTGCCAATGTAAATCCAGGAACCGGCGGTCATCTGGCCGTACATCATCAGGCCCTTCTTATCGAGTTCATTGAAGTGTTCCCAGGTGGCCCAATGCGGTACCAGATTGGAGTTCGCGAGCAATACGCGCGGCGCATCGGGATGCGAGGGAAACACGCCGACCGGTTTGCCGGATTGAATCAGCAGGGTTTCGTTGTCGTTCAAACGTTTTAGGGTTTCGAGAATCTTGTCGTAGCTGGCCCAATCGCGGGCGGCCCGGCCAATGCCGCCATAGACCACGAGTTCCTGCGGGTTTTCCGCGACTTCGTCGTCGAGATTGTTTTGAAGCATGCGGTAGGCGGCTTCGGTCAGCCAGCTCTTGCAGTTCAAGGTGGTGCCACGCGGGGCGCGGATGCTGCGGGTGTTATCGATACGTGGATTGGACATGGGGCTCTCCTGTTGCGGCAATTATCGCCGATGCCTTGGAGAAGCGCACGGGATCGGACGCCGCGACTTGCCGCGACTTGCTTCGTAGGCACTCCTGGGTCCCGGCTTGACCAGACATGCGTCTGTTAAAAGCCGCCGGGAAGACGACGAGGATTTGCCGAACACAAAAAAAGGGCCCGAAGGCCCTTTTGATAAGTAAGGAATGGCTTAGCGACGAATCTGGATCGAAGGATCAAGGCGTTCCAGGGCTTCGCCTACCGTGATAGCGCCGGTGCGGTCGAGGTCTTCCTTGTCGTAGCTCCGGCCGGGTTCACCGTTGCAGCCTTTCTTGTCCTTGGACTTCAAACGCGAACCGGTGTTGGTGATGCAATTGGAATTGGCGACTTTCTTGTCGGCTTCGATATTCACGTCTTCCGTAGTGGCGGCATCGGTCTTGGCAGTATCCACCGATACCGAGACACCGACACTTTGCGCATTGGCGAGCATGGACAGACTGAAAATGGCGGTAGCAAGAATGAGTTTGTTCATGGCGATCTCCGGAGGATTGAATCAACGCTCCGACCATAGCAAAGCCAGGCCAAACAAAGTGTGAAAATTCTTGTTCAGGATTGCGGGCAGGAAGGGCTGAAGCGCTGCTTCACGGCTTCGACCTGTTCGGGTGTGGCCGGTGCCGGCGCTGGTGTGCCGCCATCCAGAAAAACATGCCATTCGCCTTTCCTGTTTTTCACCCAAGTCGATTGGAAGGTACCGGTCAGGAATTTCTGCTGGGTATCCGGGTCCGGATCTTCTATCCAGAACGGACCACGGGAAATGGCGGTCTTGCCATCGCTACTAAGACCGACAAATTCGGGCGACCAGCGCAGGATGATCTGTTTGCCTTCGATGATGCCGGCCCAGGCTTTCGCCACTTCGGCACTGCCACGCGTGTAGGAACCCCGACCATTGACGAAAATCGCATTGGCATCGATATGTTCCGCGAATGCCTTGGCGTCATGGTTTTCGACCGAGACGGCAAAACTTTTTTCGCGATTCCAGACTTCGCATTCGGCCTTGTTGTAAGCCGGCGACTTGTCTGCTGCGCGAAGCTCCTGTGCCGCGAAGAAACCACCCAGAATAATGGCCGCCAGCAAAAGGTTCGTCTTGGTGTTCATGGGTTCCCCGGGCTTTGAAGTCGGTTTAGTTTCCGCCTGCAGGGTGGTTCGTGCATGTGTCGAAAGTCTTGCATCGCGGCTTGAGCGACTGACACAAAACAGGCGCCAAGTATTGATGTCCGAAAACGGCGAGTATTGCCCGAAGAACCGGAATAAGATGACGCCATGAACAGCATGATGCCCAACCACGAGATCTGCGATCGCGCCCGAATGGCACGCGATGCCCGTTTCGATGGCCTGTTTTTTATCGCGGTGAAAAGCACCGGCATTTATTGCCGGCCCGTTTGCCCCGCTCCTTCACCGAAACCGAAAAACATCGTGTATTACCCGAATGCCGCCGCGGCGAGTGCTGCGGGTTTTCGCCCGTGTTTGCGATGCCGACCGGAGTTGTCGCCAAACGCGATGCAACACCGCTACCAGGACGAATGGGTAAATCGTGCATTGGCCTTGATAGCCGACGGCGAATTGCAGGAAGGTTCGGTGGATACGCTGGCGGCGAAGATTGGTTTGAGTACGAGACAGATTCGCCGATTATTCCTGAGCGGATTGGGTGCCACGCCCATCGCGGTTCACACGACGCGACGTTTGTTATTGGCGAAGCAATTACTGACGGAAACCTCATTGCCGATGACGCAGATCGCGCTGGCGTCCGGTTTCAAAAGTTTGCGTCGATTCAATGCGGCGTTTGCGGAAGGTTGCGGCATGCCGCCGACCGCGATTCGACGATTGCGAACGGAAGCGCCGAGCGGTTCGCTAAGCTTGCGACTCGCTTATCGGCCACCGTTTGATTTTTCGCTGATGCTGGCGTTTCTGGCGAAGCGCGCCGTGCCCGGCATCGAGCATGTAACGGAAACAAGTTACGAGCGCGTGCTGGGGCCAATAGACAATTCGACCTGGATTCGCGTGACGGCGGATCCGGTGAAGCCGGAACTGCGACTGGAAATTTCCGATACCGATCCGCGCATGATTCACGACATCGTGCAACGCACGCGACGACTATTTGATCTGGACGCCGATTTGCAGGCGGTGCATCAGGTATTGATGAACTCGGACTTATTGAAGACAGCGATCAAGCGTCGACCCGGATTGCGGGTACCGGGAAGCTGGGATGGTTTTGAGCTGGCAGTACGCGCGGTGCTCGGCCAGCAAATCAGCGTAGCCGGAGCCACCACGCTCACACGTCGATTGGTCGAACAATACGGCGAAGACAGAACGGTGAAACGCGAACATCTGGATCGGGCATTTCCGAAACCCGAAGCGATGGCAAATGCGCCGCTGGAAAAAATCGGCCTGCCGGCATCGCGTGCCGCGACCTTGCGTTCGATGGCACAGGCCGTGATCGATGGCAGGATTGATTTTCGGGCCGGACAACATCTGGATACGTTTATCCGGGAGTTTACGAATCTGCCCGGCATTGGCCCGTGGACCGCGCAATACGTGGCAATGCGGGCATTGCGACAACCCGATGCATTTCCCGCCGGCGATTTGATTCTGCAGCAAGTGATGGGCGGCGATACGCGCCTGAGCGAAAAGGAAACCGAGGCGAGATCGCAGGCATGGCGACCGTGGCGTGCGTATTCCGTTTTGCATTTGTGGCATTTGTCGGGTGACCTGGCAAAGGAGAAAAAGAATGTGGTTTGATCAATTCAAGACACCGATTGGCTTATTGCATGTTGCATGCGATGACAGCGGCCTGCGTTACGTGATGTTCGAGAACAATAAATACGATGCACCGCATCGCAGCGATTGGAAACGCGACACGGTGGCAACGCGCGAAGCACGCGATCAATTGTTGCAATATTTCGCAGGCGACAGAACCGAGTTTGATCTGGTGTTGAATCCGGTCGGCACCGATTTCCAGAAACAGATATGGCATACGCTGGCGAAAATCCCGTTCGGAGAAACCTGGAGTTACGGCCAGCTCGCGAACAAAATCGGATCACCAAAAGCCGTGCGTGCCGTCGGCGCCGCGAATGGCCGCAACCCGATCCCGATCATCCTGCCCTGCCACCGCGTGATCGGCAGTAATGGCACCCTCACCGGCTTCGGGGGTGGTTTGCCGACGAAGCAATGGTTGCTGGAGCATGAGGGTGTGAAAAGCGTGGCGCAGGCGAGTTTGAATTTTTGAAGTGCGACGTGAAACGTCACCCCGTTGAAAAACGGGGCCCAGAAGTTCAGTTCAATGTGCCATTTAGTCGTTGCTTCGTCGGCACTTCTGGGTCCCGACTTTCGTCGGGAAGACAAAAATATGGAATCAAATTAGCTCTAGGTAGAGATCATCCCAGTGAGGATTGGCTTTTTCAATCAACTCAATCTTCCATTGCCTGCGCCACTCCTTGATTCTCTTCTCGCGTGTAATTGCAGCATACATATCTCCATGCAATTCATACCAAACAAGGATATGAACGCAGTATTGCTTTGTAAATCCTTTCGCTAAGTTCTTTTTATGCTGCCAGACACGTTGTGTTAAGTCTGAAGTCACTCCTATGTAGAGCGTTCCGTTTCGTTGGCTGGCTAGTATGTAGACACAAGGGTTTTTCATCACCTTTATTTATATGTTTTTTGAACATACCGCTATCGGGCTTTATTTAATTTCTTGTAAGGGAAAATTACTATTTATTCATTCATCAGTTTCAGTCCGTAGCACTATCAACAGCATGCTCCGCAGATGCTTCCGGGTCCCGACTTTCGTCGGGAGGACGATCAATTTGTTATTTTGATAGTACGCAGCTATCAAACTACTCGCGGCAGTTTCAAATAATACTGCCGCTGCATCTCCGGCAATTTCTCGATGGCATAACGCAGCATCGTGCGTGGCATTTTGGTGGCGTGTTGATCGAGAAATGCCAGCAAGGTTGGCATGTTGCCGCGGCTTCCCATTTCCCTGAGCATCCAGCCAACGGCTTTGTGCATCAGGTCTTCCTTGTCGTTCAACAGCAGGCCAGCAAGCTTGATGATGTCGCCAGTCTCGCCCTGTTTGATGAAATAAAAAGTCGCCAGCACGGCAATGCGTCGTTCCCACAGGCTTTTGGATTTCACCAGTCGCAGCAAGGGTGCGCGTGAACGGTCGAAGAGATAAGCGCCAACAATGTCGCTTGCCGAGCTATCGACCAGATCCCAGTTGTTGACGTAGTCCGTATGGGCCAGATACGCGTCATAGATGGCTTTTCGTTGCGGCGGATCGGCTTTCCTGAATGAGCGCGATAAATGCAGCACCGCCAATAATCGCAATTCGTGCCAAGGGCTTTTCAGTAATTTCAGCTGCTCGGGTAGCGACAAATCGCAATCCCGCAAAACGCTTCGGGTTTGCGGCACCGTGACGCCAAGAAATTTATCGCCTTCGCCGTATTGCCCGGGGCCGGGTTTGAAAAACCAGGCGTTGCTGGCGGCGCGTTCTTTAGTAGCAAGTGCTTTCATGGCCTTTGCGGCTGCGGCGGCGCTTGTGATTTTTGTTTTCATGATCGTGGGAGCTTCCTTTAGGCACGATAGATCTGGCGGGGTTTTTCGCGCCTGACGGACGCTCCCACGTTACGTAAGTCTCACATCCCACGGAAACGCGACTGGAATGCCGAGCTGATCGGCAATATTTCTTTGCGGTCTTTGATATGCAACTCGTAATGACCGAATTCGTCTTTTCGCACACGGTCGATTGCGGAAACCCTGACGACAACGCTACGGTGAACTTGCCAGAAAATATCGGCATCAAGGCTGGCGATCAATTCCTTGAGCGGTGTCCGGATAATGGCTTCATCCATATTGGTAACGACACGAATGTATTTATCCTGCGCCTGGAAAAAAAGTACGTCGTCTATGGAAAACATTTTGACGGTGTCGCCTACACTGGCGGTTACCCATTTGATCGATTTATTCGAAGCACCGCGCAACTTTGTTTCCAGTGCGTCGATGATATTGGAAATGTCCGGCGCGGCTTTAGCCTGGAAACGCTCGCGGACACGATTGACTGCCTGCTGCAAGCGCTCGGGCTTGATCGGCTTCAGTAAATAATCGACGGCCCCGGCTTCAAATGCCTTGACGGCGTATTCGTCATACGCCGTGGTAAAAACAACCTGTGTGTTGGCACCTGCAGAACGTGCGACTTCAAGCCCACTCAGGCCAGGCATGCGAATGTCCAGCAAGGCAAGATCAGGCTGATACTGCTGCATGGCTTCCAGCGCCGACAAACCGTCTTCGCAAACGGCCACGATATTCGCTTC